>Ga0206685_10000458_pt1 | contig 12420 bp, 13 predicted proteins | sample M220012015metaG_FD_161049 | JGI IMG/M metagenome (GOLD analysis project Ga0206685, IMG submission 161049) | Ammonia-oxidizing marine archaeal communities from Monterey Bay, California, United States - M2 200m 12015 | ecosystem: Environmental > Aquatic > Marine > Intertidal zone | place: USA...
ATCAAAACTAGCAACCCACTCATACATTCCTGGAGTGGGTTCTTTCACATAAGCGCCTATATAGGGTCTATCTTTTATTGAATCTTTTTTAGGAGGAAGTTGTACACCTTTATTTCTTAATTCATTATAAATCAAAGTGTCCCACATTCTAACTTGCGTATAAACATCTGTATAATTCACTTTAGCATCATACGCTAATACAGTAGCCATTTCAATTAGTTTCATTTTATCTTCTAATCGATTCACAAGTTCCACATCTTTTATATTATATTCTATAAATTTCTGATAGTCTTCTTTCCAAAGATTATGTAATGAACCATATTCGGAATAATCCATTTTTCGTTCATTTAATTCAACATGAGCAATATGATCTAATCTATATGATTCTTGATTTTTATAAGTAAATTTTCGATATAGATCCAAATAATCAAGAGTACCAACACCCATAAGTTCATATGCTTGTTGTTGTTTTGCACCCCCAAATCCCATTACAGTTCTCTCACTCACAAACTGCCAAGGCGATAAATCATAATAAAATGGTTCATCAAATAATAAATTCATTCTATTCACAAGATATGGTATATCAAAAAACTTAATATTCCAACCAGTAACAATGTCTATATCTTGTTTAGACCAGAATGAAATAAATTCTTGAAGTAAATGTAATTCATTTTCACATTCAAAATATTTAACATTATTTCTATGGATTTTATATTCACCACAACCAAAAACATAATATGTTCCTTTAAGAGAAACAGTAATTGCAGTAACAGGTTCTGGCGCAGTTTCGGGGTTAGGAAATCCATTTTCTGAACCAGTTTCAATATCAATATTTGCAATTATTATTTTGCTTAAATCATATACAATTTGATCAGGAAAATTATCTGTAATAAAAGTATAATGATAATTGGTATTTCCATAAATTTGAAAATTATCAATACCTTCATATTTTTTTATAAAATCTCTAGTTTCTCTAATATTGCCACATTCAACAGGAGCAAGATAGTTTCCTTCAAGAGTTTTATATTCTGTAGGTTTTGGTGAATTAATGAATAAGGTTGGATTATAATCTAATTTTTTTTTGAAGTGATTGCCGTTAGAATCTATTCCTCTGTAATAGATTTTACCGCCCCAATTTTGAACATTTGTATAAAAAGTCATTTAGTAAATTTATTTTTCCAAGATTTATCGTAATTACTCCTCAAGTTATCTAAATTATTATAACACAATAGGATGTGTTTGTCAATCCATGTTTTTTTATGAGCAAATACATGAAGACCAAATAATAGTTGTAAATAACATTTCCAGAAAAATGCTTTTAAGGCTTCCATGGCAAATACTTGCCCTTTGTGTTTTTATTAATTATTATAGAACTTTTGCGACCTGTTCCATCAGCTTTATAAGAACAATGAACCCAACCACTATTGGGATCACCTTTTGGATCAAAATATTCTAAAATAAGCTGATCATAATCAAGATTATTATAAACCCATTTTGCTAAATCATGATTAGACACACCATTAATTTCAAAATCCGCGGCCTCCCCTTTTGCATGTTGAGATTTTGCGGAACTTCCTACTGCTAAACACAATTCAACTGATCTGTATCCAGAATTAATTCTTACTACTTTTCCAAAATGATCTCTTACGGGTTGCAAAATATTATTACAAACATTTGTCAAATTTATTGCTTCTTCTAAACCAGGGGTGTTGTCTATGTTTTTTCTAATGGCTGTATCTGAAAAGGTCATTTCTTTGAAGGAGAAATTTTTGGTAAGTTTCATTGTATTTAATCCTATAAAAAAAAGGAGGCCACAATCATGACCTCCCTTATCGATTTAAGTTGTTATTGTTTTTACACAACTTTGTGATCAACCACTTTCAAATTATCATCAATAATGTCAATTTTACGAGGTCTTTTTTCCTCAGGAATAACTCGCTCCAACTCAATTTTGAGCAAGCCATTGAACAAATCTGCACCCTTCACAATGACATCATCGGCGATGTTAAATCTTCGGGTAAAAACTCGTTTGGCGATTCCATGATGTAAATAGTCATCACCTTCATTTTCTTTTGGCACGGATTTTACTGTAAGTGTGCCCTCTGTTAGTTCTACATCTAGGTCGTCTTTTGTAAACCCTGCTAAGGCGAGTTCGATTACATAATTGTATTCACTCACTTTCCGGATATTATAAGGCGGATATGCTGTGCCAGAACCACCCGAATTAAAAGCATCATCAAATAGACGATTAAAAAAAGAATCAAACCCTACTGATGTTGAGAGTTGGCGATTGAGTTCTTCTATAGTTTTTGGTACTAAATACATATTATCTCCTATATTAGCGAGATTATTGTTTTCCTCTGCATAAGCCAGAGGATGTTGCTACATGCAACGGATGAGATGCACTTGCACTCTCATAAGATCAATTATACTATTATATATATGATTTGTCAAGGGCTAATTGTTTATAAATTTTTTCCATTTTTGACTGTTTATCATATTTAAATTCATCATATTTTCCATCTTTTTCAACCCAGAAATAAAAAGAATATAATGTTTTAAACGATGTTGGAGTAACTCTACCATGTTGTTTTTCAATACCATCATAGCAAATACTTATTCCTGTTCGTGTTATAAATTCTTCTTCTTCAATGTATATTTTCCACGGTTCACCATAATGACAATGAGATACAGCAATTTCACATGCTGTCCTATCTACATGAAAATTTAATTTACTTTCTTCGAAATACATTCTTGTAAAACAAAAAGAAGGTATTATTTCTTTGTTTAAAATTTTTGAAACACGAGGTGTAATTTTTAAATGAGAAATCATTGTTAAATAATCACCATAAAAATCATATCCTATATAACCATCTTTTTTAATTGGAAAATTTTTTAAAGATGATGTTGCACTTTTAGCATGATCGATCTTATGAGAAAAATAAGTATGACTTAAATCATCATCTATTATATCTTTTAAATCAATAATCATTGTCCCGTAGAACCAAATCCACCATCTCTATTCGTTTTTTGTTTCGGTCGTTTATTTAAAAGTTTAATCTGAAAATCTTCTACTTTACGCAATTCTGCTTGTACAATTCTATCACCATGATCAATTTGAATAGAAGTTTCTGATACATTTCTCATGATACAATTACATTCTTCTACATAATCTTCATCAATAATCCCCGCATTATTTGCAGTAATTAAACCTTTTTTCAACGCATTACCTGAACGAGGATGAACTTTAATATAACAACCCACGGGAATATCAAAGATTATACCTGTAGGAATTAAATATCTCCAACCAGGTAACATAAGCAAACAATTATTTTTTATGAGGGTTTCTTTTTTATGATTATACTGATTGTAAGCAAGTACTTTTGTGTGTGATTTAAGATATGCTTTCAAATCAAAACAAGCTGATTTTCTAGTTGCCAATGATGGTATTTCAACATCATCATGTAAACAGAAAATTCCTAGTTTCTGCACCAATTCAATTGAATTATTCATTACGATTTTTTGCCAATATTATACTTTGGAGTTAGTGTCCATTCTTCTTTTTCGGAAAAAGATAGAATCTTTAATTGATTTAAAGGTAAAATTGGGTCTTTTGTTTTTTCTACATCCACTAACTTAACAAGACTCCATTCCTCTAAAAGATTTGATATTGTATTTCTTCTAGCAACATCGGTCTCTGAAAAATTATAAGGTTTACCATCAAGAGCAAACAATTCTTTAAAATGTACTATATAATATTTACCTTGTTTATGTAAAATGTGGCAAGACTGATAAAGAGTTTTTTCTTTTCTACTAGCAACACCGATACGAGTTAATGTTTCTTTTACTTTTAGAAAATCATCAGGTTCTTTTAAAGTGATCTCTATCATTTCGCCGATATCATACACCATTTAATTCCTTTCACCGCCTGTATTTAATTTTTCTTTAATTAGACTAAGTTCTTTCATGGAATGCAAAGGCAAAACCTCTTTAGCTCTTTGTACATTATATCCATAATATTCTACGATCACCTTGATGTTTTCGTCTTCTTCGGGTTTCATCCACTTAGGAAAACGTTTGTTTCGTCTGATTGTATTTATTAAATAATCAAATTGAAGTTTCTTATCAGTATGGGGCCGAATATTCATTTCATTTGCATAAATGACTGTATCCATTGTATAAGATAGACCTTTATTGACAATGAAAGGCAAGTATTGTTTTTCAACCTGATGATCAATATCATCAATCATCAGGTTTTTTTTACCATAATTAATATCGTTTAAAAAATCAAAAGGAGTCATGGTTTTTTTGGTTTTAATGGTAATGGTGTTTGTATTTTTGAATACATATCATCAGCATTAACAGGAAAAACTTTTAATGTTACATCCACTTTTCTAAATCTCTGTTTTCGTATAATAGTTAAAGTAATCGTATCACCTATATTATATTTGTATATTTCATCTGAAAACTCTAATCCACTATTAGTCATTTCATCATTAATTCCGATAATGGTATCAAATTCTTTTAGACCCTTTGGAAGATTTTCATCTGGTCTTACGAATATACCAAACGTATTCGGAATAAATTCTTCTTTAAGTTTGGGAAACTCTTTTATTATTTTGTTTCTCTGCTTTTTCTGAAGCAACGGCATAATCATAATACCAACTGCTGGTCTATCAACTCTTCCATTAATTATCATAGAGTCAAGAGATTTCTTTGCAATATCGCCCCTAATAGCTAAAGCAATTCCTGCATTTTCAGAAATTTTAGAAATAATTAAAGCATTGATTCCTACAATTTCTCCCATCATATTCATGAGAGGTCCGCCAGAATTTCCTTTATTTATTGATGCATCAGTTTGAATCGCTTTAATAAAAGGATGTCTTGAATACCTTTCAGTACTGGAAATGATTCCTTTAGTTACAGTCCACACCATACCCATAGGATGTCCTAACGCAAAAACATCTGTTCCCGATTTTATTTTTCCTGCATCTTTTGCAAACTCAAGATGTGGAATTGGTTCTTCTTTTCCTATAACTTTAAGTAGCGCCAAATCTGCAAGTGGATCGAGACCTATTACATTTACTTCATAAATTTGCCAATCATCTATATCATGATAATATAATCTGAGATAATTTGACTTATAAACACAATGAAAATTTGTAAGAACATGACCAATATCATCAACAACCACTCCAGAACACAGACCTGTTTTAGAGGGATCTGTATCTGGATCAACATTGGGGCTCATAGACAATAATACTACTGACCGTTTTACCCTTTCAATAACTGATTCAAACTTTAATTCATCTCTAGCTTCTACTAAAGTGATTTTATTTTCTGTAGCTGATATGCTAATCGGCACATATAAAAAAATAATAAAAAAACATATCAAGCTATAATACTTGATGTTTTTCATTTTATCCTTGAAAAATTGTTTCTGGAATTCCTTCTGATTCTTCTTCTTGTTGGTCGGGTGTCTCTGGAGAATCATTTAGTTTTCCTTCTGGTATTGTTATTGTTTTATTATCTGTAGTGAAAAAAGATGGCAGAGTTTTTTGTTCTTTAACGCATTCCATTGCTCTAGTCATAAAAAGATTTCCAACCCATTCTGGATCGTAAACCAATTTTTGATATTCTTCCATTTTGAATTCTTTTCTTATTTTATCCATAACACAAAAACAATGAATTATCATTTGTCTTTGAGATTGATAGTTTGGCATCTGACCAATAAGAGATGGATTACTTAACACAATCCATTTTATAGTGCCCTCATAACAGGCATTTGTTGTATCATATAGTATCTGTGTCGTCCATTCTCTTAATATTACTGTTTTATTGTCTTCAGCTTTTATTACCTCTCCTACGCCCATCAAAATAAAAAACAATCCAAACCAAAATAACAATTGTAGAAAAATATTTTTCATATTATTCCTTAAATAAATTGACATTCTACCATTATCTCTACAAGACAGGCAACTAAATTTAATTCATGATCAGCCGCAAATGCGGATTTATATTGGGAGTCTGCTAAAATTAATACTAACTGAGGTATCGAACTCGTTTGTATATGCGTTTCTGCAATATCATATATTTTTCTGTAAATTTTTTGTGGATCATTATCTAAATTATTAACAACCCATTTTCGTACCTCGTTAAATTTTTTATCTTTCATGTATTTCATAAGTTCGGACAAATCTAACTCTGAAACTTGAGACAAAATTCCCGAATCTATGTTTCCATATTTAGAATATTTTTGAAGTTCGTTTAATACTCGGCGATAATCGGGAAAGTGTTTCATCAACACTTCAGCGACCACTTTCTTGTCGTAATCTACTTTTTCTTGATCTAGGATAGTATAAAGTCTTTTTCCGAAATTCGATCCAACATTTAACTTCTCTTCTTTATTTATACGAAAATCAATTGTTTGGCATCTAGAATGTAGGGGTTCGATAATTCGATTAACATAATTACATGTCATTATAAATGAACAATGTTTTTCGAATTCCTCGATAAAGGATCTTAAGGCGGGTTGTGTAGATTGGGGATTTAAATAATCTGCTTCATCAAGTATAACAACTTTTCTTTTACCATCAAAACTGACAGTTGATGCATACCCTCTAATTTTAGTACGTAAAACATCAATACCAGATTCTTCAGAACCATTTATCATAAGAAAATCACACCCCACTTCATTACAAAGTGCTTTCGCCACGGTCGTTTTACCCATACCAGGACCGCCAGAAAGAATCATATTAGGAATACGACCTTCTAATGATATCTGTTGAAAAAGTGTTTTTATTCTATCAGGAAGTACACATTCTTCGATTGTTTTGGGTCTATATTTTTCAACCCACAAAAAAGATTCACCAAACATTTATTAACCATAATATACATATTAATCTTCATATATAGAATTTGCTAATTCAATAGCAACAAAATATTCCATAACACTATCTGAACTCACAAATTTCGATAATCCCTTTTTTGATAAAGAGACACTATAATTTTTAGACATTAATTTTGTAATATTTTCAAACTTGAAAATAAATTTAAAATTTTTATCAGTTTCACCGACTACTTGTTCAGAAGAAGTTTCATTAGTCTGTGAATCCAATGAAGAAATAGTTATATCAGTACCATTACCTATAATACCTATTTCTGGTAATGATAAAACACTAGCTTGTTTAATTGAAAAATCTAATGCATCAGACTCAAGAAGAAAATTAACATCTTCAGTAGGAAGTACAATTTCTTTTCCTTCTGGGGGTCTTACAACAAGTTCTGGATCACAAACCCAATATTTAACATTTCTTTTATTTTTCTTATCTTCAATAACAATAAACTTATCCTCAAATTCAACTTCAGGATATTCGAATAAAGAATAAGAACCAAGCATTCTTGTTATATCATATATGCCAAAATTTCTTGGGATTTCTTCTACAATATTAGCTTTCGCTAAAATTGCTTTAGTGGGAGCAACTGTTCTGATTACTTTTCCTTGTTCAAAGAAAATGCCATTATTAATATTGGCAAAATTTTTCAAAACAGAAACCGTTTGATCACTTAATTTCATAATTTTTCTCTATTAATTGTTTAATCATCATTATAACATATGCAATAAAATATATCAACGTTTTTTCTTCTTTTTCTTCTTATCTCTTAACGTTTTCCTTCTTTCTTGTCTAGTTGTTTTAATTTTCTGAATATCTTCAATCTTCTGTACTGCTTCTGCTTCTTCATTTACTTTCATTCTAGCTGTTCTTAATTTTTGAGATTCTTCCATGTGGGCCCTAGCAAGGTTGTTTGAAGCATCTATTCTTCCAAGATCGGCCATTGAACCATCAAAAACATATGTTCCAATATGTCCCAATTTCATCCAAGGACACAAGTGGATGGGAATGTCTATGTGTCTTGCTAACTGACAAAACGCATAATCTTCCGACAAATATCGATCAGATTTATTTGATGATCCCATAGGCATATATTGTTCATTATCAATAACTGTATCAAAATATGCATGAATATATCGATCACCTTTAAATTGTTCTGACCTATTATGATCTGGTTTATAATGAAACTGAGGATATGCTTTTTTCCATTTATCAAAAACATTTCTTTGAGCCATCATAAAACCAGTTCCAATTTCTAAAACCTCCACGGGTTCATTAATTTTAAGTTCTGTAGTTCCTTGAACTGGATTGAATACAAAATCTCCCACAAATTTACCTAATTCATCTGGATCTTTATCAGCAACTCCAGCATCAACTGCCTGTACAATTTTCTCCCAAGCAATACATTTTTTACCATAAGGACCACCGATAATGGGTTTATCATCATCACACAAAACTGCAAGAGATAGAACATCTCTCGGATCAAAATGAATATCGCTATCAATAAACATTAAATGCGTAAACTCTTCTGCTCTTAAAAATTCATCGACTAAATAATTTCTTGCTCTGGTAATAAGAGATTCATTAAATATGAAAAAGAATCTACATTCTACTCCATAATTTGCACATAATGTTGCAAGATCAATACACGCTTTTGTGTACATTCCAAAACATTGCCCGCCATACATTGGTGTTGCAACAAATATTTTCTTCTTTCTTAATTCATCAACTTTGATCTCAATTTGCATTATATCTCCACGAGAAAATGATAAAAAAATAGAGGATAAGATTTTACTCTATATCCTCTATTATATATACTGTCAAATAAAACGATTAAAAGGGAGTTTCAGAATCTTCTCCTTCAGCCTCAACAATTTCATCATCAAGAGCCGCTTCTCCTTCATCAGCAGGAGTATCGTTAGGATTGACAACTTCAGCATCAACCTTACTATACAAATCAAGGAAAGCTGATTTTGTTTCTTCATCAAAACGATTAACACACATCTGAATGGATTTCATTTTATCTTTAAAAATAGCATACGCATTACAAATATGAACCAATCGGCGAGTAGCAATGATTTCATCAACACCACCATCATAAAATGTTTTACGAATAATATCCGCCCAATTTGTAAGTTTCTCAACGAATTCTGTATTTTCACAACCAAGAGAAGCAAGAACTGAATTGAGAATTTTTTTCTCAACTCCTACACTAGGATATTCTTGTTCCATAGTAATTGCAAATCTTTCAAGAAATGCTTCATTAAGAATATTTGTTCCGATAAATCGACCGTCATCAGAACCTTTTCCTTTAGTATTTGCAGTAGCAAAAATATTAAAACCACGAATAGGACGAATCCATTGATTTATCTTTTTAATAAAAATTCCCTTACCTTCAAGAACAGGTTGCAAACACATAATTTTATTTGATGCAAGATCGACTTCATCAAGAAGCAGAATAGCACCCCGTTTCATTGCTTGAATAACTGGACCATCTTGCCAAACAGTTTCACCATCTTTCAAAAGATAGTGTCCGAGCAAATCATCTTCATCAGTTTCAATAGTAACGTTAACACGAAACATTTCACGATTAAGTCTTGCACATACTTGTTCAACCATGAATGTTTTACCGTTACCAGAAAGACCTGTTACAAAAGTTGGATAAAAAATTCTCGATTTGACAATTGATTCAACATCTTTACAATGTCCAAATCTGACAAAATGAGAATCTTTATCTGGAATAAAAGATTCGGTTTGTACGGGAAATGGAATCACTTTAGATTCCTTTTTTTCTTCGATATTTTCACTAACAACTGTTTGCGCTAATGCATTTTTCACAGAACCATCAAGTTGGGGGATACGATATACACCTCTAGCAACTTTATATGTCTCGTTTTTCTGCACCCATGCAGTACTCACACCAAGTTGTCTTCCAATTGCTTTCAATTCCGGACGAGAAATTTCGTCTTCATAACCAGCATCAATAACGGCTTGAACAAGGGCCTTTTGATTCACGTTCATATTTTCTCCATAATATAATTAAATAAAAAATGAAAGATGAAGGTAAATAAATTCGCCGCCACTAAATTACACCGTTGCAGGCACCAGAACATTTCCAGAAGGAAACCATTTGCGAATTTCCTCCATCTTTCACTACTATTATCTCAAATCCACGCCTATTTGTCAAGACAATTCTCGGTTTAAAACCAGATTTTTATCATAACTCATGCAACCATTTCTGCAAAACTTTTCAAAACAATTCTGTTAGTAAGTTTGCGTTTATTGAAATTTTTAAATGCTTTAGTCAATTGACTTTTTGAAGCATCTTCACTAACAACAAAATCTTCATTTCCAACATTTAAATCTTCACCATCTTTAATGTAATACAATTTATCGTAACCAAGATAATTTGAAGCAACATATGACTTCTCTCTTTTCCAAAGTTTTAAAATTTCAGCAGAAGTTGGAGCATCCTTTGTACCCCAGGAAATATCCTGACTTATGTATTTAAATCTTCTTCCAGTTAAGAAAAATCCCAGAATATTAACTTTACATCGATCTTTTAAAATTTTATAAAAAGTAGTAGTAGACATTCCACTTCGGCGACCTCTGGAATTATAAGTTTTTTTGCTGACAGGATCAACATAATATGTGTCTCTTCCTCTACTATCAAAATATTCTTTATCCAGTTCACCGTCTTCATTAGCTTTCCAATATCGAGTATTAGTATGGGATTCACCATCAGTAAGAAAAACTGCATTTACAATTTGTACACGGTTTTTCTTTTGAAATTCAGGAACTACTTCTAATGCCGCAATAATTGCCGAATCAAGAGGAGTCCCACCCAACTCAAAATGATATGGATTTGCATATCTAAAATCATAATAATAATCAGGAACATATTTCATCTTCAATTGCATCATAGATTGCATAGCATAATTCATTTCTGAAGTTGACATTGAACTACTGAAAAGATTCATTAAATGCAAAGTAGAATTAGAGATCATATGTTTTTCTTTTTGAAAGAAAACTCTTTCACTTTGTTTTTCTACCGACTCATCTTCATTCAGTTTTTCTCCGTTTCCGTTCATTGTCCTAATACTACGATCAGTAAAAGCATACACCTCAAAAGGAATATTTACTTTTTTACAAAACAGAACCAAATTCAAAAGTTGATCAATAGTACCAGCTAAATTGGAGTGCATAGAACCAGACCAGTCTATGAATAAAACAAGACCATGATTTTTTCCAGAAGCAATAGTTGCAACTTTTTTGAAAAGATTATCATTATATTTGTAAGAATGAATTGAAGACATATCAAGCAAACCAGTTTTTGAAATGCTGGTCCTTTTATATTCATCGGCCCTCTTTCTCATTTCAAATTCTTTGACTAAATAATCTACTGTTTTTGAATTCTTACTTTTGAATTCTTTCACCATAGTTTGGGCAATAGAAAACATTTTTTCATAACGTTCATCTTGAAACTTGGGATCTGAAAAAAATTTGCGAGTCATCCCATATAATTCCTTATGAGGAACAATTATTTCCTCCAAATTTGCTTTTGGAATTGTTACATAGTCCCAAATTCGTTCAGATTCTTCATTTAAATCTTTTGCTGATTCTTGCCATGCTTCATCAGTTATAGATTTTGGCTCAAATTTCCGATCATCCGAAATTCCACCTTCAAGACCAGAAGTTATTTGACCACCCGTTTCTTCACCCTTATCTCCACTTCCGTCTTCATCTTCACCTTCGCCTCCAGCAGAAGCATTTTCTGATTCTTCTTCAGATGATGCAGAATCTTCTTCAGAAGATCCTTCTTCCTCTTCAGAGTCTAAACTGTTACCTTTCATTCCCGACTTGGCATCATCACGTTCTTCCTCTTCATCTTCTTCCATCCACTCAAGCGGAGAATCTCCCATTACTTCAGGTTCTTCTTCACAACCATCAAATCCTTCACACATTGAAGATTCAAAATTAGAAAAATCTTGAAAATCTGTTTGACTTTCATTTTCTTTTGAATACTCAAAAAGTCTTTCAGTAATATCATAAATTTCTTCAAAAGTCTCTGCATTATCAATTTCAGTAATGTAAGGACTTTCTATTTCATTAAACTCAATACCAGCAGATGCACCGATTTTATAATGTAAATTAATTCTATCAATCAAATTTAATGTACTCAGATCACGATCTTTTGTTTGAAAAAAATTCTCTGATACAAGTTGGCGATAGCCTTCAATCATCGGCTTTGAACCACCTGGATACTTTCTTTTTATCTTTTTCTCAATTCTAGCATCTTCCACCACATTAAGATAAGACTTGAATCCAGGACCCTTCGCATTCTTTTCAGAATGTAGTCCTTTCAAAGGAGTCCAGAGTGCATGACCAACTTCATGGAGAACCATCAAATCATAAATCGGACCACTCATATACTTGAAAATTGGTAGACGAATGACCCGATTTTTAACATCAAATGATGCAGTTTGATAATTTCCGTGTTCTACAGTAATGTTCTCAGAAGCAAGAA
>Ga0206685_10000459_pt1 | contig 12419 bp, 14 predicted proteins | sample M220012015metaG_FD_161049 | JGI IMG/M metagenome (GOLD analysis project Ga0206685, IMG submission 161049) | Ammonia-oxidizing marine archaeal communities from Monterey Bay, California, United States - M2 200m 12015 | ecosystem: Environmental > Aquatic > Marine > Intertidal zone | place: USA...
AATCAGCCCATGTTTCAGAAAGGAGGCAGGAGCACATGGACGAGATCAAAAAGGAATTTTCAGAGTACATCAATTTGATAAAATTGAACAATTTGTTTTTTCAAAACCAGAGGATTCTTGGAAAGAGCATGAAAAAATGTTAGCTGTTGCTGAAGAGTTTTACCAAAAATTAGAAATTCCATACAGAGTAATGCTGCTATCAACAGGGGATATTGGAAAAATTTCAGCAAAAACATATGATATCGAAGCATGGATGGCTGGACAGAATGCATATAGAGAAATTGTATCTTGCTCAAATTGTTTAGAATATCAAGCAAGACGATTGAAAATTAGATTCAGAGATAAAACAAATGAAGATACTCAGTACATCCATACTTTGAACAGTACACTAATAGCTACAACTAGAGTTTTAGTAGCTATAATGGAGAACTTTCAAACAAAAGATGGCCACATTAGAATTCCCCAAGTTTTACAGGGATATATGGGAAATCAGAAAGAGATCTAGTCACATACCCTTATATTTTGGATTCAAGGCTCGTTAAGAATTGGCACGTAGAAAAGGTCGAATAAAGGACAAGTGGCGAGAAAAACGCTGGGTTACAGTTAATGCTCCAGATTCATTCAACAATGTCCCGATCGCATATGTACCAATTACAGATGATGAAAATGCATCAGGCAGAGTAATAGAAATCACATTATTTGATATTCTTAAAGGAGATCCTTCACAACATCAGTACAAACTATATTTCCAATTACATAAAGTGGAAGGTGAAATTGCAACAACAATTTTCAAGAGATTTGAATATTCAAAAGAATTTTTGCGTAGTTTAGTTAGAAGAGGTTCATCTAAAATTAATTTCATCATAGATATTAAAACAAAAGATGGATATGTATTCAGAGTTAAAGTAATTGCATTAACACATAGACCATTAAACACATCAAGAAAACATGCACTAAGAATTATTGCAAGAGATGTAATTAACAAAACAGTTCCAGAAATGACAATTGATCAATTTGTTCAAGCTACCTGTTATAGTAAAATTAATTCAGACATCATGGCTGCATTCAAGAGAGTTATCAAAGTAAGACACGTTGGTCTTGAGAAAGTAAAACTAATCAGAACAGCAGATAAAGAGACAAAATTACTAGAAGCATAAGTAATTAGAATTATCTATTTACAGTTATGATTAACAAGATAGAAATCACTATCGACGTAATTGTTCATGCAACAGAAGATATTTCAAAAATATTCCAATCCTTTGATGAAATATTAGAAGTTAAAGAAGAAGAGTTCTCGATGATAGAAACAACAGGCTATTTTGAAAATCCAATAATCATGTTAAAGGCTAAACTTGTGAAAAAACAGGCTCAAAATTTGATAAAAAAAATTATGAAATTACTACCAAGTAATCAAATTAATGAATTAATTGAAGAGATTGAAGAAAGAACTGTAGATTCAAGATTTCATCTAAGATTAGATAAACAAGAATTAGTTAAAGGTGAATTGATAGTTAGTGAAAAAGATACCATAAAAATAAAAATTCATACTCCAATTTATAACAAAAAAGACACCACAAAAATATTTACTGAAATTTTTCAAATGGTCAACTAGATTAAATAGGAATAGATCAATTATCCAATTTGGGAATGAGGAAATATTAGCCGCTCCAGTCTGAGCTAACGCCTTGAAGACGCCGCGACGAACCGACCCCAAATTAATTTAATGATAATCAAAGAAATTTCAATATCATAACATGGTTTATTATAAATACGGATAAACAAGTCCAGTTATCATGGTAGATTATGATGTCATAATTGCAGGTGGAGGATTAGCAGGTACAATTACGGCACAATCAATATCACATTATTCTAATCAAAATTTAAAAATTCTTGTAGTTGACAGAAATCCAGAAACTTTACCAGGCAGAAAAGGACTAGCAGGATGGGTATGTGGAGATGCATGTTCAAAAGAAGCAGTAGATTTCATGTCAGAAAGAATCAAAATTCAATGGACTAAACCAGAAATCGAACATGATGTTAAAGGAGTAATGGCATTTTCTCCAGATAGAGAAACAGGAATTCCATTTGATGGGGATGGATTTATGTTAAATCGTACAGAATTACCAAGGATCCAAAATGAAAGATGTAACAAAATGGGAATTGAATTTGAATTTGAAATAAGTTTAACAAGTCTAATTTATGATGGTCAACAAGTTGTTGGAGTTCAAGGAACAGATAACAAAACAAAACAGCCTTTCAAAAAAACATCAAGAATAGTAATTGATGCAACAGGAGTAACATCAATTCTAAGAAATGGACTTCAAAACTCAACTAAAGTTGAAAAGAAAATAAACATAGAAGATTTAGAAATCACTGGAAGATACATAATGGACTTTGAACCAGGACAAAAAAATCTTACAGAATTTGATCCAGATTTTTGTATAATTCATTTAGATCAAGACATTGCTCCAGGAGGATATGGATGGGTATTTCCTAAATCTGAAACCAAAGTCAATATTGGTTTGGGTGTTGAGAAAGCATTTCTAGAAAAGAGAAATAAAAGATTAGGTAAAAAAGATAATGTTGAATCATTAATGAAAGAATATCTTCAAAGAAATCCAGCAATTAAAAATGCAAAACTTTCTGAAGATCCTACAGACTTGTTAGGAGGTAATAATTCTGGAATTTTCCAAGTTTCCGTAAGAAGACAAAATGACTGTATGGTTTCTGGAGGATATATGATGGTTGGAGATTCTGCATGGATGCCAAAACCAATTGATGCAGGAGGAATTGGACCAGCATTAATTGCAGGAACAATTATTGGAAAGAATGTAGTTGAAGCATTAGAAGCAAATGATGCATCCGAAGCATCACTATGGAAATACAATTTAGATTTTATTAAAGAATATGGATACAAAACAGCAGGTCTCGAACTTTTTAGAAGACTAGTACAACAAATGAATAACGAGCAAATCAGTTACGGTATGAAACACTTTTTGGGAAATATGGATGTTGAATCAATTAGTAAAGGAGAACATCCTGACTTTTCAGGATTAGGAAAAGTTGGAATGATAATTAGAGGTGCACTAAATCAAACAGTTGCAAAAGGACTAAAGTATACATCTACTGAAAATCAATGGTTAGTTGAACATTATAATAATTATCCAAAAGATCCATCAGGATTTGAACAATGGAATAAATCATTACACCAAAGATTGGATGAATCCTTTGCTAAGATAGAAGCATTTGGAAAATAGATCCAACATTAAATATTGTTAGAATCAATGGAAAAAAGCCTTGGAAGAAATTGAATATTTAGACTGGAATAATTCAAATCAAATTATCAAAAAAGCGTATGAAGCAGGACTTTTTGTTCTCATAATTGGACCAAAAGGAACTGGAAAAACGTCATTAGTTAGAGATTTTGCAAAAAATAATAATATTAAATTAGAATCAATGAATTTCAGTTTAAGAACCAGAGAAAGTCATTTGATTGGAACTAAAACACTAACAGATGGAACAGTTAGTTTTGATGAAGGTCTATTGATAAAATCAATGAAAAATGGAGATTTACTTTATTTAGATGAAGTTAATGCAGCTGAAGCAGATGTATTGCTTAGATTAGATGAGGCATTAGATGATAGAAGACAAATTGTACTAAAGGAAGCAACAGGCGAAGTAATCAAAGCAAAAGAAAATTGGTTTGTAATAGCAACAATAAATCCATTATCACATAGTGGAACAAAAGAACTTCCACCACAAATACTAAGTAGATTTCCAGTACGAATCAGATTGGAATATCCACCAGAAGAAATAGAATTAGAGATTGTAAAAAAATATGTTTCAGGAAATTATGAATCAGAAATTATTCAAGCGATTAAACTAGCAAATACATTAAGACAGGCTGCAGCAGTTGAAGAATTATTTTATTCACCAAGTTTAAGAGAAACAATTGCATTTGGGAAATTATTAGATAAAGAAGTGTCACCAAAAGAAGCTGCTAACATTGTTTTTGGAAATGTATACACACAGTGGGGAAATATAGAATATCAAAAAGTAAGTGACATCATTACCTCAATGTTTGGAAGTTAAATGCAATCAATCCAACTTCAAAATGATTCTTTATTAGAAATAGCCACTTTTCTTATTAGACGATGGTCTGAAGTAGACAACGTCATAATTGAAATTTCAAATAAGATTGAAACGAAAACAAGATTAAAAGAAAATAAAGTAATCTTAACACCTTTAGAAAAAAGAATAGGAAATGACTTTCAAAAATATAGACAGTTTAGAACGTCATCATGGTATGAAGCAATGAAAATAAAATATTCGGAAAAAATTCTTAGTGATGATCATGCTTTTGGATTTATCCTCAATGCAATGGAAACACAAAGAGTAGAAAAATTAGGAAGGAAAATTTGGAAAGGAATGGATGAAGAAATTATTTTTAACTATTCATACATGCTTGTTGCAAGACCACAACTTCATACAGTCTATGGTAAAGCAAGAATTGTAGAGGCATTTTATCAATATTTTATGTTTGGTGCAATCAAAGGAGAAATTCAAGAAAGTCATTTTGACAAAATTAAAAAAGCAAGTACATTTGCAAAAAAAATTGTAAGTGAATCAATAGAAAATAATCAAAAAACAAGCTGGATTGAAAAAAATGTAACACAAATAATTAAAATTTTAGAAATTGATTCACTGTTAACAATTCCAATATCAGTAGCATTTATGAAAGCAGGTATGGCGTTATCAGAAGAAGAACTACGAAAAGTATTGAAAATCATTGCAAAAAATAAAGAAGGTGATTTTGGTTCTATTGATACATCTGCAGTAGTAAAAGGAGATAATGTTTATGATGAATACAAAGTATTGATTGATGAAAATAAAAAAAATGAGAATAAAGGTCTTTCATCTGAAACAATAGGAATAGAAATTCCATCGACAAAAAATATTGATGAAACAATCATCTATGATATGAGTTTGATTAATGGATTAAAAATGAAATTTAAAGAATGGAAAACAGGTTGGAAAGAACAGCACTTAAGATCTGGAGATGAATTTGATGAGGAAAATTACATTGAAGGAAATGAACCATTTTTTACAGATATTAAAAAATCAATTAAAACAAAAATTGTAATTTTATTGGATCATTCTTCAAGTATATCTTCAGATGCAATTGAATACAAAAAAGCAACAATAGCATTATGTGAAGTTTTAACATTTCTTAAAGTAAAATTTGCAGTATATGCCTTTAGTACAGAAAATAGATCAATGGTATGTTGGTCAATAAAAGAAGAAAATGTGAAATGGAATAACATCACTGCAAAAAGATTAGCACAAATAGTTGCAAACGGATCAACACCATTAGCAGAAGTTTATGCTAAAATGTTTTCAACATTACAAGCAAAACAACCAGATATTTTTTTGACATTAACTGATGGAGAACCATCAGATTCCAATGCAGTAAGAAAAATGACAAAATCACTAAAAGGATTAGGAATTAACATGGTTGCTTTAGGATTAGGACCAAATACAGTAAGAGCTACCACCATAGCAAATAATCTCAAACATTTAGGATATGATAAAACTATGGCAGTAAGCAGATTAAAAGATATTCCAAATAAAGTAATCAATCTTTTAGATGCATAAATATAAGATATTTTATATGACCTTCTAAAAATTGGAAAATAGGAACAAATTTGGAACAAAATCAAGATAATAATATCGACAAAGTTCTACTTGAACGCTTTGAGGAAGAAATATGGAACAAAGTACCACATTTAGAAAATAATGAAGAGGGTGCAAAGGTCATCAATGCAACACCACTAGTAGACATTACAGCCGATTTTAAAGAATGTGCTAAAAAAATTTACAATTTAGAACTTTCTAATTCAGAATTACAAGTTTATGGAAAATTAGACTCCACATTACTTACAGGTTCAATCAAAGTTAGACCAGCTGCAAACATAATTCATGATGCAATCATAACAGGAAAAATAAAAAGTGGTCAAACAGTAATTGAGGCAACATCAGGTAATTTTGGAATAGCATTAGGAATGTTATCAAAACTGGGTTTACAAGTAGTTACAATAGTTTCAAGAAAATTACAAGAAGGAGTATTTCATGAATTAAGGAATATGAATATCAAAATAATGGATTTAGAAATGGATATTTGTCCTGCACCAGGAATGGAAGGAAAAAAAGATGAATTAGTTGCAAAAGCAACAGCTGCTAACATTCGTTCACAATTAACTCAGTTAGAATTTGATCCAAGTATTTTCGATAATTCAATTACTGAAATTGAATCATTATTAGCTAAACAAGATATTATCAATTTGGCAAAATTACTTTCAAAAATATACAATTGTTTCTGTCCAGAACAATATGATAATGATTTGAATGTAAATGCACATAGAACCATAACTGGAGCTGAAATAGATCAACAATTACACGAAGAGGGAAACTCACTTGAAGACTTTAACATTTTATGTACATTTGGCACAGGTGGAACTTCAGGTGGATTAAGTAGATATATCTCTGAAAAATACAATAAAAAAGGAGTTCATGTAATATTTCCACCAGGTGGACAAGATGTTGCAGGAATTAGAACTCACAATAATGCAGATGGTTTAAAATATTATCAACCAGATAAATACGCTGGAGAATATGAAGTAGATTTTGAAAAAGCAAAACCACTTCTCAAATTTTTTGTAGAGAAAGGTCATGACATTGGAGAAAGTAGTGCCCTAGAACTCTATGCAACTTTACAATTGGCTAGTGCAAATAAAGGAAGTAAATTTGTAGTAATGATTTGTGATGGAATAGAAAAATATAGAAAGAATTTGGAAAAAATTGGAAAAATTCAGCCTCCAGGACAAGTTTCACAGGAGGATGTAGCCTCAAATTCAGATGATTATGATAAAGTTATTTGGATTCACACACAATATACTCCTCAAGAAGGAGGAATAGAATTACTTGCAAAATCTCTAGGTATTGATAAAAGCAAAATAGTTGTACCAAATGCAAGAACAGCACAACAACTATTATCAGGACAGGGAATTCCAGATGAAATTAATAATTCAATCCAAGAATCAAAAGGAAAAGCTCTAATGGTTTGTATGGCTGGAAGAACATCACTAATGGCTGCCAATGTATTAGCAGAAAAAGGAATAATAACAGACAGTCTAATTGGAGGGATAACAGAACTTCCTGAAGCAAGAAACAGTCAACTCTCAGAGCTAGTCAAACAAGCTTCACAGTTTTAAGGTATATCAAATTTTTATTATTATAATAATTATGAAATGTCTTTCAATTTGTCAACCATTTGCAGAATTAATTATTCAAAATAAAAAAACAATAGAATTAAGAACATGGAATACAAAAATACGTGGAGAATTTTTAATACATGCTCCAATCAAAATTAGAAAAGAAGATTATAAAAAATTGAAAATTAAAGAAAAATTAACAACAGGTGCAATCATAGGCAAAGTAGAACTTTATGATGTAAAAAAATATGAATCATTAAAAGAAATTCAAATAGATAAAAAGAAACATCATGCATCAATTAAATCTCAAGAAAAAAGATTTGGATTTATTTTAAAAAATGCTAAACCATTTAGAGTTCCCATCCCATGGAAAGGTCAACTAGGATTTTTTAATGTTAATTTACCTAAGATGAAAATTAAAGATAACAAAATAGTGTCGGATATGATTGAAGAAGAATTTAGTTATCAATGGGTTGGGCATCATTAAAAAATAAAAAGATCAAAAAATCATTGCTAGTATATATAAGGAAATACATAAACTCCCTCGCATGCCCCAAACAAAACCAATTGTAAGTATAGTCAACGTGGTCTCATCAGCATCAATAGATCAAAAAATGGATCTAATTAAAATTGAAAAGAAATTTCCAGAGACAGAATATAATCCAGAACAATTTCCAGGATTAGTTTTTAGATTAACCAATCCAAAAACAGCAACATTAATTTTTCGAACGGGTAAAATGGTATGTACAGGTGCTAAATCTGAAGAATTATCAATTACTGCAGTAAACATGGTAGTTCAAAAATTAAGAAAAGCCAAAATAAATATAAAAAAAGATGCAATTATTTCAGTACAAAATATTGTTTCATCTATTAATTTAGGTGGAAAAATTCATTTAGAAAAAGCTGCAAGAACTTTACCAAGAAGTTTGTATGAACCAGAGCAATTTCCAGGTTTAATTCATAGAATGCTTGATCCAAAAACAGTCATTTTGATTTTTGCATCAGGAAAATTGGTTTGTGTTGGTGCTAAAAAAGAAACAGAGGTCTATAGATCAGTTCATAATTTACATGCAATATTAGAAGAAAAAAATCTAATAATTTATGATCAATAATAGGAATAAAAATTGACTAATAATAAATTTGAAGAAGAAAAAAGGAAGTTGACTCCAGAAACAGGATTTAATCTAGTTGGAATTGATTATTTTGGAGATACAGAAAATCAATTATATTTAATTGAACATTTTGAAATGTATCAAGATGCATTAAATGCAAAAAAAGATAGAAAAAATCAAGAAGAATATTTTGTTTTATACAAAGATCAGAATAATGAATTTTTTTGTAGATGAATTAGAAAAAGTACATAACTTTACTAAAATTCACAAAAGATCTTATCATTAATTAAAAAATTTGTAAGTATATGATTGATGAAACAGTGGATCTAATTGATACATTATACGGGGGAAAAAATTCAAATCAAATACAAAATACATCTGAAAAAAATATGCGTAAAAGCTCAAAAGCAAAATATCAAATTTTTGATGAGTCAGAATTCACACGTGGAAGAGAGGTGTTAGGAGACATTATTGTACATGGAATGGTAGCCTCAGGGGGGACAGATATTGATTGGCTTATTGAACATAAAGGAAGTTTCATAATTTTAGAATTCAAAGGATTTCATAATGATAAAATCAACATTGCACAAGGACAAATGATAGCATATGAAAAATTATATGAAAAATTAAATCAAGCAACAAAATGTTATTTGTATATTGTAGGATGTGATGATATTGACTTTTCAAATCCAGATTCATCCATATGGATTTTTGAAATGAGTCAATGGAGAAACAACATAATTCCAAAAAATACTACAGACATTTATGATAAAAAATCAAATAAACAAAACAAATTCATTGTTTATCGTGAATATATGGAAGAAGTGAATGTAGAAAAATTAAGAGATTTGATAGATTCACATTGGAAAGAATTTGAACAATTATGAAGTGAATGAAAATTTAATTGATTTAATTTCAGAACCACTATCTACTATGACTGTGTATGTTCCAGAATTTTCCCAACCAGAACCTCCAGCTATAGCTAATGTAGAATACATTCCATTATTTTTTATAGAAAGTTGTTCTGCCCATACAAGATTATTTTCTTCATTTTTAATTGATAAATTTACAATTTCAGAATTAATACACGTACCACTAATTGATATAATATCTTTATAGGAGTATGAAGACAAATCAGTTTGAATTGTTAATTGTAACTGAATCTCAGAGTTAGGAGCAGATGTGAAAGAATCAGAATTACTAGAAAATGCAATAGCAGCTACAATAATAATTACCAAAGCAATACCACCAAATCCTAAAATTAATTTTGAATTTTTTAAACCAGGACTACGAGAAACCGGTGATTGTAAGGTTTGATTTTGGATGGAAGATTCAATCTCAGGGTCTATTGAAGAAGGAATCTCACTTTTTCTACCCAAATATTGCTCGGCTAGTTTTTGAACATAATTTCTCTCATAATTACTAATTACTTCGTTATTTTTACACGCTCTAGCAATTTGCTTTAAAATTCGATCATCACCAAAATCACCTTCTAAAAGAGAAGTTACATCATCTAGTAACGAATCAGTCATGTTAATTTTTCCACATATTCATTATTTATGAATAGCTTGTTTAAGATTTCGAATGATTTCTATACAAATAACGAAATAATTCTAAATTTGGAAAATATACTAAATTAATTAGAATATGTTTTTTGGGCCTGTATAATTACAGTTCTAATGTAATCCTTAGCAGTAGAATCAGTTACACCCATTTGTTTTGCTTTACGATAAATTTCATTTTCCTGAGGATTAAGTAAATAACATTTCAGGAGATAATTTAGTCGATGAGACCTTTTTTCATCACTTTTCATAATTATGCTTTTTTTCTACATTAAAAAGAAAAGAGGATAATAAAATAACCAATAAAGAATTAAGAATTTAAAATGATCTGCTGAGAGGCTACAACTCCTCTCAGGTCGTTATCCTTTTGGAGGACATGTTTTTGAAGGGATACTTCTTATTACAAAATTAGTATAAAAAGGGATGAAAAATTATTGCTGCCCATCAATTCCCATCAAGGTTAAAGTTGAGCGGATTTTGGCAATTTTTCTAATTTTCCAAGTAATGGTTTCACGTAATGCTTCAACTAAACTTAATTCAACTTTTGCTAGTATATCATAAGCACCAAAAGTACCATGTACTTCAACAACACCTTCAATTGGTTTAAGTTCTGAAATAACTGCTTCCTCAGCACCAAGTTCACAATTGATAAGAACATATGCTGTAGCCAATTAGAATTGAACTCCCATCATGATGTAACTATACTTGATTAAAATATATAAGAATAATGTAAAATTATTAAAAATATAATTTAAAAATAATTAAAATTATAAACAAATGTTAAGTTCAAAATACAATATAATAAATTTTTAAGAGGACAAATATGCATTTGTCATAATTTTTTCCAATTCTTCAATGTTTGTAGCAAGCGTAATTTTAGAACGAATTTTTGAACCGCCTTTCATACCTTTGGTAAAACGCATTGCTTGACCCTTAAGATTTGCAAATTTTATTTTATAATTATCAGTTAAATGTAGATAATCAAAAAAAGAATCTAATCGATCTTTAAAAGAATATTCCTGATAACTATTAGTTTTAAGATAGTCATTAATTTGTTCAAATAAAAATGGATTACCCATAGCACCACGACCGATCATAACATAGTCACAATTAGTTTCATCAATCATTTTTTTAGCATCCTCAGGAGTAGTGATATCACCATTTCCAACAATTGGTATTCCTGAAATTTCCTTAAGTTCCTTAATTAAATTCCAATCAGCATTGCCAGAATATCCTTGATTTACAGTGCGTGGATGAAATGTAATCATTTCAATACCTTCATCTTCAGCAATTTCTGCAATTTCTCTAAATAAAAAACGACTTGCATCAGTTACACCTGAACGAATTTTTAAAGTTACAGGTTTTTTTACAGCCCTAACTAGAGTTTGAAATATTTGTTCAGTAAGATTAGTTTGTTGCAATAGTGCACCTCCTGCCATTTGCTGAGTAATATGAGGTGCAGGGCATCCCATGTTATAATCAATTATATCAAAATAAGGTTCAACAATTTTTGCAGCTTTTTCCAATGCAAGTAAATCAGAACCAAATAATTGAATTGAAAGAGGACGTTCTTGATCAGAGAACTCAATAAATTCTTGAATAGTTTTCATATGATCTTTAAGTTGTTTTTCTTTTGCAATAATACTATGAATATTAGTAAATTCAGTAACTACTAACCCTGCACCCATTTTTTTACATTGTAATCGTAGAGCAGGATCACTAACTCCAGCCATTGGAGCTAAAAAGGCTCTACTAGAAAATGTTGGAAGCATAAACTATTTGCAATTTTATAGATATTAATTATTTTAGAATAAGATTAGATTAAAAATAATCAAGGTAGTGAATCTGGGCAACCGTCTAGATCATTATATTTATTCCAAGTTTCAGGTTCAGAAGGACATGAATCTAGTTCATCAATGTATCCATCATTATCTAAATCAGTTATTGGTACAATAGTAGATTCTGCACCAATTACATCAGGGCAACCGTCATTATCTGCAAATCCATTATAATTTTCAGATTCATCAAGACATTGATCCCATCTATCATCAACACCGTCATTGTCATTGTCTATGGGTTGATATTTTGTAGAAATACCAGAATAATCATCAAAAATAATATCAGGGCAACCGTCAGTATCTTGGAATAGGTTGTAAGTTTCTCGTTCATATTTGCAATCATCTAATGAATCAATTATTCCATCAGCATCAGCATCAGATAAAGAACTAACAGGAATTAAATCAGGACAACCGTCATTATCAAAATAACCATTGTATCTTTCAGCAATATTTGGACATAGATCCACATTATCAGGAATAAAGTCATCATCAGTATCAATAAAAGAAGGAGTACCAGGAGTTGAAATTCCAATTACATCAGGGCAACCGTCATTATCTGCAAATCCATTATAATTTTCAGATTCATCAAGACATTGATCCCATCTATCATCAACACCGTCATTGTCATTGTCAGGT
>Ga0206685_10000461_pt1 | contig 12402 bp, 9 predicted proteins | sample M220012015metaG_FD_161049 | JGI IMG/M metagenome (GOLD analysis project Ga0206685, IMG submission 161049) | Ammonia-oxidizing marine archaeal communities from Monterey Bay, California, United States - M2 200m 12015 | ecosystem: Environmental > Aquatic > Marine > Intertidal zone | place: USA...
ATTCCAGAGCTCGCGGCTGACCAGCTTCCGAAGCGGACGCGAGCGCGTCCCGACCCTGCTAAGTCCCAGATCGAGCTCGATGCGATCCATGTCACCATCGTTGAGATGGCCCAGACAATGGCCGGCAAACGCTACACTCCGCAGACGAGGGTGGTGCAGAACTATCTTGGCGAGTATCTCCGGCGGGCGGGCTACAGGATTGTCGAAAATCCTGCCAAGGCCCGCTACCGGGTCAGCGGCAGGATCTCGACGATCTTCGATACAGAGCTGATCCTTCGCAACAAGATCATCGCCTGGAAGTATGCCGGGACCATCACCGCCAAGCTGCAGGATGCCAACGGCAAGGTTCTCCAGGAGATTGACATCCCCGAGGTCTTTCGACTTAACGTTAAGAGTGAAAAGTCGGCGATCTGGGATCTGCGCCGCTTCCTGGCTCATGTTATCTATTCAGAAGTCTGCCTGAAGGGAGATGAGCTGACCAACGGAAGAATCGTCAAGCTCATCGAGTCTCTCGCCGTCGACTCTTTTGACCAGGTGGAGGATATCGAGGCATCCGCAGTTGTCGAGAAGCTGGCGGGCCACGGCCTCGAGGCGGTTCCCTATCTTCTGCAGGCGCTGACTGATACTCGGACCGTTATGGTCAAGGCGGCCTACCCGGGGCTGAAGGTGCCGACCGATCTGAAGATTTACCATCTCGCCGACAAGGCCCTGGAGGAGATCTTTCAGAAGGTGAGCCGGATGGAGCTGAAGACGCCCCCGCAGCTTCGCTTCTATATCATCGCAGGATGGGAAAACGAGTGGCGGCGCTTCTGTAAGCCTTTCCGGGAATCTCCCGAGGCCGACCGTCGCAAGCACGCCCTGCTGAAAAAATCGGCGGGCGCCGTGCAGGAGAAGAACCTCCGGGTTCTCGATTTCTCCCTCTACGGGAAGAAACCCGGCAAGGGCAAGGCCGGGGAGCCGAAAGAGGCCGATAAAGAGCCCTCGGAGGATAAGGCGGAGCCGGAAAAGCAGCCCTGAGCCTAAAAGCGCCGCTTTTTTGCAAGTCCCCTGATCGGGCTGTGTTGCAGTCTTCCTTCGGGACAGATATACTCGTCCGACTGGCTCTGTATTGTAACGATGGCATGGTAGCGCCTGTTTGAGCTTGCTCACGGTGTCGGCTGCCGCGCTTACCACTAGTCGAACAGTTTGCATCTGGAGGCAAAGAATGGCGGCAACGATTCGGATTCCCACTCCCCTGAGAAAATTCACCGACGGCAAGAGCGAGGTGGATGTAGAGGGCGGCACGGTCCGTGAGATCTTCGATGATGTCGAGAATCGCCACGGCGGCCTGAAGGATAAGATTTTTGACGATGCCGGAGAGGTCCGGCGTTTCATCAATGTATTCGTCAATGGTGAAGATGTTCGCCATGCCGAGGGGCTCGATACCCCGGTGAAGGATGGCGACGAGCTGAGCGTGGTCCCGGCGATTGCCGGTGGGCTGGGCTCCCGGCCCAGGCAGGCCTGAAGTATGGCAGGTAAAAGTTACGACGAGCTGCTCGCTGAGTATCGTGAGAGCATCCCCGAGATGGACCCAGGGCAAGTCGAGGAGACCCTCGGCAACGAGTCCGATATAACCGTCGTCGACGTTCGTGAGTCCGACGAATATCGCGCCGGCCATCTTCCCGGAGCGGTCCAGTTGTCGCGAGGATTTCTCGAGATGCAGGCCGCCAAGAAGCTTCCTGACCAGGATGCCAGGATCATAGCCTATTGCGCCGGCGGCGTTCGGTCGCTCTTCGCGGCGAACTCTCTGCGGGTCCTGGGCTATACCAACGTCACCTCGATGAAGGGCGGCTTCACGCGCTGGAAGCAGAATGGTCATCCGGTCGATGTACCCGAGGCCTTGTCCGACCAGGAGCGTGAGCGCTATGCAAGGCACCTCAGCATCGACGAGGTCGGCGAGGCCGGCCAGCTGTTGATGAAGAAGGCAAAGGTGCTCTGCATCGGTGCCGGCGGTCTGGGTTCTCCAGCCGCCTTCTACCTGGCCGCGGCCGGAATTGGTACTCTCGGAATCGTTGATTACGATGTCGTTGATCTGACCAACCTGCAGCGCCAGATTCTCCACACCAATGCCAGGGTGGGGGACCCCAAGACGGACTCGGCGAAGGATACGCTCCTCGCTCTGAATCCCGATATCGAGGTCGTTACCCATAACGACCGTGTTCATTCGACCAATGTCGACGAGCTGTTTGAGGGCTACGACATCATCGTCGATGGCTGCGACAATTTTCCGACCAGGTATCTCGTCAACGATGCCTGCTGCAAGCACGGCATTCCGAATGTGCATGGCTCCATCTATCGTTTTGAGGGCCAGGCGACCGTTTTCTGGCCCGGCAAGGGGCCCTGCTACCGCTGCCTGTTCCCTGAGCCTCCGCCGCCAGAGATGGCACCTTCCTGCGCCGAGGCGGGAGTCCTGGGAGTCCTTCCTGGCGTTATCGGGGTGCTTGAGGCGATCGAGGTGATCAAGATCATCCTGGGTAAGGGAGATCTGCTCACCGGCAGGCTGTTGACCTACGATGCTCTCGAGGCCAGGTTTCGTGAACTGAAGATCCAGGCCGATCCCGACTGCAATTATTGCGGTGAGGGGAAGGAATTCCCCGGCTACACCGACTACGCCCATTTCTGCGGCGTTTGAGGAGTGAAGCGCCCTTGTCGACACTTCCCGAGGAATTTCTGCCCCTGATCGCGGACGCGCCGGGCTTGTCGCTCATCGGCAATACGCCGCTGGTGCCCATCGTCCTGCCCGGCCTCGACAAGCCAGGCGTCGAGGTCTACGCCAAGGTCGAGTACTTCAATCCCGGCGGGTCGATCAAGGATCGCCCTGTGCTCTGGATGCTGCTCAGCGCCATTCTCGATGGCCGTCTTACGCGCGAGCGTACGGTGTTGGACTCGAGCTCTGGCAACGCAGGTATCGCCTACGCGATGATCGGCGGCGCGCTGGGCTACAAGGTCAAGCTTGTCGTGCCCGAGAACGCTTCCGAGGAGCGCAAGAAACGAATCCTCGCGCACGGGGCCCAGCTGGACTTTACCGATGCGGTCGAGGGCTATGATGAGGCTTTGCGCGAGGTGCGCCGCCAGGCGGAGGCTGAGCCCGACAAGTATTTCTTCTGTGATCAGTACAGCAACGAGAGCAATTGGCAGGCTCACTATAATATGACAGCGGTCGAGATTCTCGAGCAGACCGATCGCAGGGTTACCCACTTTGTTGGCGGAGTTGGGACCGGAGGTACGATCACCGGAGTCGGGCGCCGTCTGAAGGAAGAGCTTCCGGAGGTCGAGGTTACCATGATTCTCCCCGATGCCTTCCCCGGCATCGAGGGGCTCAAGCCCATGGAGACGGAGGACGATATTGTTCCCGAGATCTTCGATGAATCGGTTGTCGACCGGAAGGTACAGGTGAATATCGAGCAGGCCTACGATATGTGCCAGGCTCTGGCTCGCGCGGGTTTTTTCGTCGGACAATCATCCGGCGGTTATCTTCGAGGAGTCCAGGATGTCGTGGAGAGGATCGACGAAGGGGTCGTCGTTACCGTTCTCAACGATATCGGTGAGCGATATTTCAGCACCAGCCTCTGGGGTTGAGATGCCGCTGCCTCTCTTTTTTTCTCTTTACGGTCATGACTTTCCTCCAGTTTGAGAAAAAAGTCCGCTTCGGCCAGACCCCCCATTCTGTAACTCTTTTGACTGTAAAGTGTTCCGTTAATATTTGTCGAATAGAGCGGAACCTGATGAGAAAGTTGCATTCTCATCGGAAACAGTTGAGCATATAGCCTCACTCGACCTCTTTTCAGGGGTCGGTGTTTCTTTTTATACGCGCAAACGGAAGGATGGAGCCGTCCCGGGTTCGCAGGGGAGGACGGCAGGAGAAGAAATCGGATGGAGAGCAAAACCAGCGTTCATTCCAGAGCTACCGTGAAGAAGGAAGACCTTCTCTGGGTCTACGATCTCATGGTCAGGGCGCGCGAGTTGGACGAAGCGGAGATACGCCTGAGGCGCCAGGGCGCCTTTCAGTTTCAGCTCAGCTGTTCGGGACACGAGGCCATCCAGGCGGTAGCGGCGAAGCTGCTGAGGCCTGGTAAGGACTGGTTCTATCCCTATTACCGTGATCGTACCTTCGCCTATGGCCTCGGAATGACCCCGGCGGACCTTTTCCGGCAGCCTCTGGGCAAGCGGACGGATCCCAGCTCCGGCGGTCGCCAGATGCCGAACCACTTTGCCGCTCCCGAGCTGAACATCGTCAGCCAGTCCAGCCCCACGGGAACACAGTTCCTGCAGGCGGTCGGTACCGCAGAGGTGAACAAAATTGTCAGGAGCCTGCCGCCGAACCCCTCTCTGCCTCCCTGCAGCGAGGACGAGGTGGTTTACGTCTCCTCCGGAGATGGAGCTACGAGCCAGGGAGATTTTTACGAGGCGATCAGCGCCGCTTCTTTGAACAAGCTTCCCGTACTCTTCGTCATCCAGGACAACGGCTACGCCATCTCGGTTCCAACCGAGGTCCAGACCCCCGGCGCCAGCATCTCCCGCACTTTCTCGGATTTCCCCGGCCTGTTTGTTCGCGAGATAGATGGAGTCGATGTTCTCGACTGCTTTGATGGCCTTGGAGAGGCGATCGCTCATTGCCGTAGCGGCAAGGGGCCGGCGCTGGTGCATGCGCGCGTGGTCAGGCTGAAGCCGCACTCCGATTCGGACGATGACTCGAGCTACCGGTCGAATTCGGAGAAAGAGGAGGACGAGAAGCGCGACCCCCTGCCTATCTTTGAACAGCTGATGGTGGAGCAAGGTTTGGTCGATCTCGAGGATGGTGAACGTATCCGGCAGGATGCCCATGACGAGTTCCAGGACATCTACGATACGATCAAGGAAGAGGAGATGCCGGACGCATCGACCGTTTCCCGGTTTGTTTACAATCCGGAGATTGTCATCGATAAGGAAAATGCTCCCGTTGTCGGCGGCGAGAAGATCACCATGGTCGAGGCGATCAATCGGGCCCTGGCTACCGAGATGCAGAGAGACCCTCGCGTCGTTGTTTTTGGTGAGGATGTGGCTGATTGTTCAAAGGATCAGAACCTGCCGGACGTTAAGGGAAAAGGCGGGGTTTTTAAGGTTACCCATGGCTTGCAGGCTCGTTTCGGTTCAACCAGGGTCTACAACGCCCCCATCGCCGAATCCGGCATTGTTGGCCGGGCCATCGGTATGGCGGCAAGGGGCCTGAGGCCGGTGGTCGAAATACAATTCTTTGATTATATCTGGCCTGCCATGAACCAGATCCGCAGCGAGCTTGCCATGATGCGCTGGCGTTCAAATAACGCTTTCTCCTGTCCGGTTGTCGTTCGCTGTCCGATCGGCGGCTATGTTCGGGGCGGAGCTATTTATCACAGCCAGAGCGCGGAATCGATGTTCTGTCAGTGTCCCGGTTTGCGGGTGGTTATGCCCTCCAACGCCAGGGATGCCATCGGTCTTCTACGCACCGCGATGCGCTGCGGCGATCCGGTCATGTTCTTCGAGCACAAGCATCTTTATCGACAGCAGTACACCCGTGCTTCCGACCCGGGGGCCGACTATGCCATTCCCCTGGGTAAGGCCGCCACGGTTCGAAAGGGTGAAGATGTGACCGTCGTTACCTACGGAGCCCAGGTCCAGAAATCACTCGATGCCGCCGAGCAGCTGGCCAGCGAGGGCTTTGAGGTCGAGGTTATCGATCTGCGCTCCCTGCAGCCTTACGATTGGGAGGCCATCAGCTCCTCCACCCGCCGTACCGGTCGCCTTGTGGTGGTCTACGAGGAGAGCAGGTCTTTCGGTTTTGGTGCCGAGATCGCTGCTCGAGCGGCGCAGGAGCTCTTCAGCTATCTCGATGCTCCGGTCATGCGGGTCTCGGCCAAGGATACCTACGTCGGATTTGCCCAGGAACTCGTCGATGCCTGCCTTCCCCAGGTAGCCGACATCTGCGAGACGCTGCGTCGTTCGGTCAGGTTCTGAGCGTCCGCTGAATTTTTTCAGCGTTCTGCCCGGCATTTTTCCGGTAAAGGTTTGAAGAAGGCATCTGCATGCAGGAGCCCGGAGGACGTTTATCCTTGCGGATTGTGAGGTCTTTCACGAGGCCACCTGAAACCCATTACGAAAAAAAGGAGCTGGGGGTACTTTTTTTCTGCAATGACCGAGTCCTGAACTTCGTCTGATGGGATGTAAGAAATAAATTAAATCGCGACAGTATTTGTTCTACTCGTGACCGTTTGGTGACAAAAGTTTAGTAGCTTACCGTGGCGAAAGGGCCGAGAGGCCCAAAGCATACCGGAGCCAAAGGGCTTCGGAAGTATCGGAGCCAAAGGGCTCCAAGGGCAATTGACGGGGGAACCGGGAGTTCTCGGCTGACTTGCACGGATCTGGGAAAGCCAGGTGCTGTGCGGGGCTGGCGGAGCGACGACCCAACCCGGTTCTTTCAGTAAGAAAAGTTGCTGTCACTTCAACAGGAGGTAGCGCGCGGAAACCGAGCACACAACAGGTTCTAAAGTCTGGTCTGTCCGGAAGAGCCCCATGAAGGGGGGCCGGCGACCTCACCGACCTGCTCGACTGCGCAAACAATCCGGCAAAAGCGGCAGCAACTGGAAGCAAACAGTAGAAAGGGGGTAGCTTATGAAAGGCAAGATTCCGAAGGCAGAGCGAAGGGAATCAATAGGACGCAGAAAAAAATCTGCTAAGCCTAAAGCAGCCAGAAAAGCTCAGAACGGCAGGATTCCTCTGTCCTTTTCTGATCTCCAGATTCCAGTTCGGCCTCTTCTGAACGCCGCACAGGAACGCCGGGCAGGCGCGATTATTCAGACAAACCTGAAGCGCCTTGCTTATTTCCTGCCGCGCCATATAGGCGGTTACGGTCGTTATCTTACCCGGATGAACGAATTGGTCGTTAATGGCGGCCTGATGTTCACCTGGATGTCTCTCAGGGACCAGATGGCCGAGGATCTCAAGGCTGCGGCGGCTGCGCTGGAAAAGGCTGAAGACTTTGCCAGCAGAAAGCCGTCTTCGGCGAAAGACGAGGCTAAGGCCTGGAGGCGTTTCGAGAAGGGCGTGACGATTCTTTCGACCTATCCGCTCGATCCTGAGACCACCTTCAATTGGGCTAAGGAGGTTTTAGAGAAGCCCCTGGGCTCTACTGGAATCGCAGGGCTCTGGAAAAGCAATCGTATCGAACGGATCGTTCGGCGGATCTTCGACAAGCTCAACGCGGCTCGGGATGGGCTTGTCCTGCCCAACCTCCGGCTGGTGCTCAAGGAGGTCTTCCGTTATCACCCGGTCGGCATGAAACGCAGCGATCTCTTCCAGGAGGGAGTGCTTGGACTTCAGAAGGCGATTTTCCGTTACGATCCCACGAGAGGGACGCGTTTCTCGACCTATGCGACCTATTGGATTCGCCAGTCGATCCGTAAATCACTGATCGACAAGTCGCGAATGATCCGGGTCCCGCAGGGGGTACAGGAAAAGCTTCGCAAGGAAGACTGCAAGCTCTCCGAAGAAGAGGCGGCCCGCATTCGGCGTGTCATGAGCGAGACCGTTCTTTTCTCAGCTGCCGACAACGACGACGGGGGTGATCGCAATCTTTTCGTCGTGAGGGACACGAACGAGCATGCTCAGAGCGAGGTCCTGCACACCAATACGATTCCCAAAGAGATCATCAAGGCTCTTGATCGACTCGAGGGGAGAGAGCGAGAGGTTATCGCGAGGCGTTTCGGCCTTGAAGGAGAAAAGCCTCAGACGCTCGAACAGATCGGGACCCAAATGAACCTCTCGAGAGAGCGAATTCGCCAGATCGAGAAGGAAGCCCTGGGGCACATGAAACAGATTCCAGGCTTGCAGGAGGTCTACGAAGATCTCGGCAAGGCCAGTTTCAACGGTTACACCTCGAAAAACTGAATTTGAAGACCGCTGGGATCACAGCCCCGGCAGCAGGGATTCTGCGCGGACTTTCCCTGCTGCCGGGGCATTTTCTTTTCCCCGCAGCCAGCCTCACTGTCTTATGCTCTTGGGCATGAGTGAAAATCTGCTCATCACAGCCGACTGGGTTTTGCCCGTCAGTTCCGCCGCGCTGCGCGATGGCGCTGTGGAGGTTCGGGATGGCCGTATCCACTCGGTTGGAGCCGCTGCTGAGCTTCTCGGTGAAAGCGAGGCTGAACGTCGTATCGACCTTGGCGCCGCCGCCCTCTTGCCCGGACTGGTGAATACCCATGCTCATCTGGAATTGACCGCTTTACGCGGGTTTCTCGAGGAGCCGGATTTCTTCGGCTGGATTCGGCGGCTTACCGAGACCAAGTACGAGACCCTGGATGAAGAGGATCTGCTCTGCTCGGCGCGTCTTGGTGTTCTCGAAGCCGTCCGGGCCGGGGTGACCACCATCGGCGACATTGCGGATGCAGGGGTCTCCCTTTCCGCTCTTTCAGAGGGAGGCTTGCGGGCGGTTCTCTACCAGGAGGTGTTCGGCCCGGATCCTGCCCAGGCCGAAGAGAGCCTCCTGGGGTTGCTCGACAAGCTTGAATCACACCAGGCTGCCGGGGCGGAGCGTGTCACCATCGGCATCTCTCCCCACGCCCCCTATACGGTTTCCGGAAGATTGTTCAAGCTGCTGGCCGAGTTGGCTCTGAAAGAAGGATATCCGGTCTCGGTACACGCCGCCGAGTCGACGGCCGAGGGAGAGTTTGTTCGGATGGCGCAGGGGCCTTTTGCCGAATATCTCAGGAGCCGCGACATCGCTGTTGAGCCTCTTGGCGTTTCGACTATCAGCTATTTCGATGAGCTTGGCCTGCTTGCCACGGCTCCACTCCTTGCCCATTGCATTGATTGCAGCGCGGATGATCTGCGGCGTATTGCGGCCTCGGGTTCCAGTATCGCGCATTGTCCGAAGTCCAATGCCAAGCTGGCTCATGGGGTCGCGCCGCTCGGGGCGATGCTGGAGGCCGGCGCACGGGTCGGCCTGGGAAGCGATGGGGTTGCCTGCAACAATACCTGCGACCTGCTGGAGGAGGCCCGGTTTGCCGCCCTGCTCCAGCGCGCCGGAAGAGAATCGGTTTGTGGGGAGGCCGGCGATTTCCTGCGTCTCATGACCCTCGGAGGGGCGGAGGCCCTGGGGCTTGCCGACAGCATCGGCTCGCTCGAGGCCGGCAAGCTCGCCGATCTCTGTGCCGTAGACCTGGCTGCGCCTCATTTTCAGCCGGTGATTGATGTGGAGGCCGCGGTGCTCTATTCGGCCTCGGCCAGGGACATCGTTCTGACCGTGGTAGAGGGAGAGGTTCTCTATGACGGCCAGCTCCTGGCGAGGATGGATCCAGGCTTCCTGGAGGAGCCGCTTGCCAGGATTCGAGGTAAGCTCAACCCCGCCGGCTAACCCTGGCCTAGGCCAGCCCCGGTTCTTGCCATGAAGCGCAAGGCCTCACTCGATTCTGCTTCGATGATGATCGGATCCAGGAAGGTTTCCTTCCGGACCCCCGCCGCGATGGCGAGCTTGCCCAGGAACGATTCTTCCGGGAAGTCGATCTCGGCGGCGGCGACCGCCGGTCCCTTCTCGATGCCGCTGCCCGGTGTCCAGGCGAGGGTGACCTGTCGAAGTTTTCGCCGGGCGCTCTTCAGCTCTTCCACCGCGTGGCGGAACATCTGCTTGCACTTGGCCTTCTTGCTGAGGGTCTTCCAGCCGTCGGTTGCCGCGAGCTGGCGACAGAGAAAGACCTCGGTCCAGAAATAATCGTCGCTCTGCAGGGGCAGTCCCTGATCGTGATCTTCTTTCGCCTGGAGGCTGAAGAGGAACAGCGCGATGATGTCGGAGTCTTCGTCGTAGCGCGCGCCATCCAGGATGCTGAGCGCCCAGGCGAGCGGTCCCTTGGACCGATGGGCATGGGTCAGGCGGTATTTGTTGTGATATTGCAGTACGAGTTGGCTCATTGCTTTTTCGTTAACTTTACCAGGATTCTATAAACCGTAGCTTTCTCGACGGCTCCTTCAGCAGGGATTCTAATCGTCTTTAGCCTCCGGGTAAATGCCCAGATTCCGGCTTCTCGATTCTCTCCAGTTGTCGAGCTCTTCGTCTTTTACCTGCTCATGGTTCCAGAGGGCCCAGTTGAGGCAGGCGATAAGATCATCGGCGTCTTCGAGCCCAACGCCGATCCTTACCAGCCGGTCTATTCCGAGCTTGCTGAGCTCTTCCGCCGGAGTGAAATATTCTGATACGGTCGCATGATGGTTGAGCTTGGTCGCAAGGCCATCGAAGCTCAGGGCGTAACGAAGAATCACGCAGGTTGCCAGCACATCGCAAAATCTTTTTGTCGTGTCTTCATCGGCGTCCTTTAGGCGGAAGCTGAGCAGCGACCCAGGCAGCCTGTAGTGGGAGGCGATGGTCGTGTTGTCGACATGATCCGCGAGCGAAGGGTGAAATACCTCAGACACCTTTGGATGCTCCGTGAGCAGCTTCGCGACCTTGACGGCGCCCGCGCAGCGGCGCTCGTAGGTCGCCTCGGTGCCGGGGAGTTTCTTCAACAGCGCTTCGGCCCTTCTCCAGTCAAGGATTCCTCCACGCATGGCCTGCAGATCCATGACCTGGTTCAGCGCCTCCGTATTGTTCGATGCGACATAGCCCCACAGATCACGGTCCTGTCCACCCAGGGCCTTGGTCCCGGAGGCGACGACAAAATCTACTCCATCGTATTGCAGGAGAGGTTTCGATGGTCCCCAGGGTGTGGCGATCGTATTGTCTACAATCAGCCGCAGCCGGCCGCAGCCGGCGGAGCGTTTCTTTAGGACAAGCTCTCCCATGCGATCGGGATCCAGAGCCCGCATCAGGGGGTTGGTGTAGGTCTCGGCGAAAATGAGGCTGGTGTTTTCCTGGATGGCTGCCTCGAGCGCATCGTAGTCGCCATCGTCCATCAGGGTATATTCAGCCCCGACCCTTTCGCAGAGCTTCTGCAGATAGACCCGGGTCTTGTTGTAGCTCTGGCGCATGATGATCGCGTGGGAGCCGTTCTCGACCAGAACATCAAACAGCAGCGCGCAGGCCTGCATACCGCAATCGGTAAGTACGGCGGCCCGGGCCCCCTCGAGTTTCTTGACCTCGTTCAGAAGGCTGGTGGTCGTTTCGGTTCCATAGCGAGCGTAGACCTGCGGCAGTTCGGACCAGCACTCCTCTTCGAACATCGCGGAGATCTTGCTTTCCTGCCAGGTGATCATATTGGGTGAGCCCAGCAGGTCCAGCTGCAGGGTCTTCCCTTCCGGATGGAGATAGGGGGTCCCGCTCGAGCGAATCGCCTCATCGATTCCATCGTGCAGCGTCGAGGTGGAGGCGTGCATGTCCTCAAGCCTCGGGCGTTCGGTCGGGCAACTCTCAGGATTCAGGTAGGCTTCCAATGACATGCGAAGATCATACAGGCGGTGTCGATCTTCAGCAAATGTTCGAAGCGGCATATCGCCCCGGCGAACGCCGCGGGCCATTCTTCCGAACCTGGTGACAATTCAGACGCCCGCCTGCCGGGTCACTGCTTACGTTTCGGGGAGACCTTGCGCTGCAGGCGCTGGGCCTGGGCCTGGGCCTCTTTCTGCGTTTTGTAGCCCTTGTCGCTAAGGACCTTGAAGACCGCGCTGGGAGGCCGGGCTTCTTTGAACTCACGGCCCTTCTTCTCGGCGGCTTTGCGGGCCTTCTCGTATTTGGCCAGCTGCGCCTTGTACTTCTTCGGGGCGCTCTTCTTGAGCGAGCCGAGGTTCTTTTGCTGGACGACCTCGAACTTCAGGCCGATCTGCACGATGTGGTAGCGCTTCTCTTCTTCCTTCTTCTTCTTGTCGTACTTCTGCTTGTTCTTGCGTCCGGATTTCTTTCCGTTTTTACGGCCCTTGCCGGATTTGCGGAGCGCCTTGCCGAGATTCCCGATGCCCTTGGCCTTCTTCAGGGTCGGGGGGCGGGGCAGCTTCGGGACCCTGGACGGCTTGTCCCGGGGTATGGCCGAGGCTATAGTCGACGCGCAGAAAAGAACCAGGACGGCGAAGGCGACCAGCGCTGGGGAGATGCGTTTCATCAGATGCTTTTCTGGTTTACGGACCGCTTCATTTCTTGCGCTTGGAGTCTATCTTCTTCCGCAGGTTGTCGGCGTAGGTCTTAGCCTCTTTCTGGCTCTTGAAGCCCTTCTTGGTGAGGACCTTGAAGATGGTGCCGGGCGGCTTGGGGCCCTTGAACTTCTCGCCAGCCTTCTTGGCCTCGTCGCGCTCCTTCTTGTACGTGCTGACCTGGGCCTTGTATTTCTTGGGGGCGCCCTTTTTGACCGAGCCGAAGTTCTTCTTCTGGACAACCTCGAATGTCAGGCCGATCTGCACGACATGGTAGCGCTCCTCTTCTTCCTTCTTCTT
>Ga0206685_10000468_pt1 | contig 12339 bp, 7 predicted proteins | sample M220012015metaG_FD_161049 | JGI IMG/M metagenome (GOLD analysis project Ga0206685, IMG submission 161049) | Ammonia-oxidizing marine archaeal communities from Monterey Bay, California, United States - M2 200m 12015 | ecosystem: Environmental > Aquatic > Marine > Intertidal zone | place: USA...
GTATTCTTGCTCAAGAATTGACAACGGTATTTTCCAGGATGGGGAAGGAAGGGGTCGAGGCTATACTTGGACAAGCTCCCTTCCCGGTCATGCAGGCTGCTTATAATAACCATCCAATAACCCAACAAGAGATTTCTGCACTTGTTGCGTTTCTTCAAGATGCAGACAGTAAAAAAGATTTTCAACAGCCCAGAGATTATGGTGTCGGTCTTTTAGTCAGTGGAATAGTGGGCGGTTCGATTGTTTTTTTCCTCTGTGGCTTGTTGTTTCGACGACGTATCAAAGGATCAGTAAATCAAGCTATTTATGACAGACAGATAAAAACCAAGTGAAAACATTAATAAAAAATTATAAGGATTAAGACATGACCTGGATCAAAGATATTGTTGCTCCAAAAACTCGAAAGTGGGAAGAGTTTTATCGAAATCGTTTTCAACACGATCGAATTGTAAGAAGCACTCATGGTGTCAATTGCACTGGTGGATGTTCTTGGCAAATTCATGTCAAAGATGGGGTTGTAGTTTGGGAAACCCAACAATTGGATTACCCATTACTTGAAGATCAACTCCCTCCCTATGAACCAAGAGGCTGCCAGCGTGGGATATCTTTTTCTTGGTACTTATACAGCCCTGTTAGGATCAAATACCCTTTAATCAGGAGTGCTTTAATCGATGCCTATCGTGAGGAAAAAGCCAAAACAGACAACCCATTGGAAGCCTGGGCTGCATTGCAAGCTAATCCAGAAAAACGGAGAGCATACCAAAATGCTAGAGGTAAAGGCGGTTTCAGGCGAGTGCATTGGGACGAGGCATTGGAGATTATGGCTGCGGCCAATATCTACACTGCTAAAGAACATGGCCCTGATCGTGTCATAGGGTTTTCCCCAATTCCTGCCATGTCAATGTTGAGCTATGCAGCTGGTAGTCGTTTTCTCCAACTCTTTGGTGGTGTTTGCCTTAGTTTTTATGATTGGTACTGCGACTTACCGACGGCGTTTCCAGAAATCTGGGGAGAACAGACAGATGTTTGTGAAAGCGCTGACTGGTATAACGCTAAAATGATTGCAGACATGGGAGCATGTTTGAACATGACTCGGACCCCAGATTGCCACTTTTTTGCTGAATCAAGACACAATGGCACAAAAGCTGTGGTCTTTTCTCCTGATTTTTCACAAGTTTGTAAATACGCTGATCAATGGGTGCCATTACATGCTGGTAGTGACGGTGCTTTTTGGATGGCTGTATCGCATGTCATTTTAAAGGAGTTTCATCATGAGCAGAAAACACCTTATTTTATTGACTATGTGAAACGTTATACAGATAGCCCAATGTTAGTGAAATTAGATCGTGAAGGTGAACATTACCGCCCAGGTCGTCTACTTAGGGCAAATGAATTGCCTGGCAATAAGGATATTCCTAATGGGGAATGGAAGTTTGTAAACATTGATGAAGATAGTGGCGATTATGTCATACCAAAAGGTGCCATGGGTCATCGCTGGGATGAGAAGCAAGGTCATTGGAACATGAAGTATGAGAATTCATTAAATGATGAGCCTTACGATCCAACGCTCTCATTTCTGACCGCCCATGATGAAGTACTCCAGACTGAATTTGTCGAATGGGGTCTTGATACAAAAAGTCTTAGAGGTGTTCCGGTTAAATACATTGCAACCACCTCCGGTAGAATTCCTGTAAGCACTGTTTATGATCTAACCATGGCACAATATGGGGTAGGTCGAGGCTTAGATGGAGATTATCCAGAGGACTACGCAAACAAGAGCGCTGCCTACACACCCGCTTGGCAAGAAATCTTCACCGGTGTTGATGCCAAAACAGTTTTACAATTTGCGAGAGAATGGGCAAGCACAGCCAACACCACTGAAGGCAAATGCATGATCATCATTGGAGCGGGCATCAATCATTGGTATCACGCCAATCTAATGTATCGGGCAGGTGCCATGGCACTGATGCTTAGCGGTTGCGTTGGACGTAACGGTGGTGGATTAAATCACTACGTTGGACAAGAGAAATTGGCACCCATGGATTCATGGAGTAATCTTGCCTTTGCCAAGGATTGGGAAATGCCCCCGCGACTCCAACAAGCGCCAATTTGGCACTACATTAATACTTGTCAGTATCGATATGATGGCCAGTATTCAAGATACAATACTGTCCCTGATAATGAATTAACTAGAAGTCATACAGCAGATACAATCTTTAAGTCAGTACGTAACGGCTGGATGCCTTTTTACCCACAATTTAAACAAAACACTCTAGACTTATGTGATCAAGCAGTTAATGAGGGGGCATCATCTAACAGCGAAATTTCCAATGCTGTGCTCGAAAAAATAAAATCACGAGAAATTACTTATTCTGTGAGTGACCCTGAAGCACCCGAGAATCATCCTAGAGTTTGGTACATTTGGCGTGGTAACGCTATCGTTGGCAGTATGAAGGGGCATGAGTATGCTCTTAAGCATTACCTTGGAACCCATTCTAACGGCATTGCTCAAGATTCAGAAGAGCATACTAAAGAGGTCAAATGGCACGATGTAGCTCCGGTTGGAAAAATGGATTTGGTGGTGGATTTAAATTTTCGTATGGATTCTTCAGCTCTGTATTCAGACATTGTTCTTCCTGCAGCCTCATGGTATGAAAAAGCAGATCTTAACAGCACTGATTTACATTCTTTTATCCATCCGCTTTCACAAGCGATTGCTCCAGTTTGGGAGTCAAAAACTGATTGGGAGATTTTTAAAAGCCTTGCCAAGGCAACCAGTGAGCTTGCACAAGAGCATTTTAGTGAAGTGCGCAAAGACATTGTAACACTCCCACTGTCACATGACACAGCAGATGAAATATCACAACCAGAAATTAAAGATTGGTATGACGGTGAGTGTGAAGCGATACCTGGGAAAACTATGCACAAGCTGGCGGTTGTTGATCGTGATTACACACAACTCTATGAAAAATTCATTACTCTAGGTGATGGTATTAAGAAGAGTGGTTTAGGTGCACACGGCAATCACTACCAGTGTGAAGAAGAATACGAGCAGATGGTTGAGTCCAACCACTTCCCAGTAAGAGAATTAGATGGCAAAACACTTCCTTCGATTGAAGAAGATGAATGGGCTGCCAATGTAGTATTGCATCTCTCTTCATTGACCAACGGTGAACTCACTGTTCGAGCCTATGAATATATGGAGAAAAAGACAGGACTTGAACTGGTTGATTTAGGAGAAGGTAGCAAAGATGTTCGTATGACCTATGCAGACCTTCAAGCCCAACCTAGACGCTACAACACATCTCCTCTGTGGTCGGGTCTGATGAATGATGGGCGCGCTTATGCACCCTATACTTATAACACAGAAAAACTGGTTCCTTGGAGAACTTTAACCGGACGACAACATTTTTACTTGGATCATGAAATGTACATTGCCTACGGTGAGAATCTACCAACTTATAAACCCTCACCTAAACCACAAATGTACGGAGATCTTGAGCAAACTTTAAAAGATGGCGATGCTTTAGTGCTCAATTATTTAACCCCTCACGGCAAATGGCATATCCATTCTACTTATATGGAAAATCTTCGGATGCTGACGCTTTCCCGTGGATGTGAACCTTGTTGGCTCAGTGAAACAGATGCAGAAAAACTCAACATTAAAGACAATGATTGGGTGGAAGTTTATAACGACCACGGCGTATATTGCACTCGAGCAGTTGTGAGCGCTAGGATCCCTCGCGGTGTGTGTATCGTTTATCACGTTCCAGAAAGAACCACGGGTATACCCAAATCACAAATCCGAGGTAATAGGCGTGCTGGAGGCCACAACAGTGTTACCCGAATTCATTTAAAGCCCAATTTTCTGTCAGGCGGTTATGGGCAGTTCAGTTATCACTTTAATTACTGGGGACCGATTGCTCCAAATAGAGACACACATGTGACGGTTAAAAAAATGGAAAAGGTTATATTTTAAGGAGGCAATAAAAGCATGGATATACGCTCACAAATTTCAATGGTCTTTCATCTGGATAAATGTATTGGCTGTCACACATGTTCTGTTGCCTGTAAGAATATATGGACCGATCGCAAAGGGGCCGAATACATGTGGTGGAATAATGTCGAAACCAAACCTGGAACTGGTTACCCAGGAAAATGGGAAGATCAAGATATCTATAAAGGCGGTTGGCAAAAAGAAGGGGAGAATATAACACTGAAAGGTGCAGGAAAATACAAAGGCCTTAAAAATATCTTTCATAATCCTAACTTGCCCGTCATTGATGATTATTACGAACCGTTTACTTACAAATACCTCGATCTGATTGAATCCCCTGCTGATGATGATCAACCAACTGCGCGACCTGTTTCCCTAATTACCGGCAAGCCAATGGACATCAAAATGGGGCCAAATTGGGATGATGATCTTAGCGGTACCCCCGATTACGCAAGAAATGACCCCAATTTAGAGAACTTATCACCCGAAGAGCAACAAGCAATGTTTCAACTCGAACGCATGGCTTTTTTCTACTTACCAAGAATTTGTAACCATTGTTTGAACCCTGCTTGTGTGGCTTCGTGTCCCTCAGGGGCTATTTATAAACGCGGCGAAGATGGAGTGGTATTGATCAATCAGAGCGTTTGCAGAGGATGGCGTATGTGTGTAACCGGTTGCCCTTATAAAAAAACCTATTACAACTGGCAAACAGGTAAATCAGAAAAATGTATCTTATGTTACCCACGAATTGAAGCTGGCCATGCTCCTGCTTGTATGCATAGTTGTGTCGGGCGTATTCGTTATCTTGGAGTTCTTCTCTACGATGCCGATCGATTACCGGAGGTGGCAACAGTTGATGAATCTGATCTGGTTGAACAGCAAATGGAGATGCTCATGGATCCTTTCGATCCTGAGGTGATTCAACAGGCAAAACAAAATGGGGTCGCTGATTCGACCATCAAGGCTGCTCAGAAATCACCTATTTATAAATTCGTTAAAGAGTGGGGAATGGCCCTACCTTTACACCCTGAGTTTCGAACATTACCAATGCTGTTCTATGTTCCGCCGCTCTTACCAGTCATGGCTTCACTTGGTAAACAACGCAATGATCAAGAACTAAATGATGTTGCTAAACGTTGGGATGATGAATGGTTATATGACACAAGCACCGAAGAACTGTGGGGAACAATTGAAGATTGTCGATTTCCTATGCAATATCTTGCCAATCTATTCAGTGCTGGCGATACAGAGAAAGTTAAAACCAGAGTCAAGAAACTTATGGCAGTTAGGATTTATCGTCGTTGGAAAACTGTTGGTGATATATCAAAAGAAAAAGCCATTAATGCATTGAATGATGTAAACCTCACCACGGAGATGGCGGATGCGATCTACTATCTAACTTCACTTGCAAAATTCAATGACAGATTTGTGATTCCTCCCGCACACCGAGAAGAGGCAATTGAGTTAACGGAAAATACAGGTGACCGTAAAGGTAGTACTGGATTTGGTTTTAAGGAAGGCACTACAGAGAGGGGAGCATAGATGTCAACAAAAACACATTATGAGACGCTGGCTGATCTCTTTATGTATCCACAAGCTGAATACCCAGAACGGGTGAAAGAAGTGTCCTCTAAATTGGAAAATTCCTACCCAGAAGCTTGTGAATTGCTGAGTCATTTCATCAAACTTTTGCCAGAGCATGATTTGCGAATGCTGCAAGAGATCTATACCCGTTCTTTTGATGTGCAAGCGATAACAACCTTGGATATCGGTTATGTGCTTTTTGGAGATGATTATAAGAGAGGGCAACTGCTCTCACATCTTAACCGTGAACATCTTCAACATCATGTGGATTGTGGGCAAGAGTTGGCTGACCATTTGCCGAATATACTAAAGCTAATAGCAAAATTAGAAAAGGGAGATCTTCTTGTGGATATGATAGATGAAATACTAGCACCAGCATTGCATCAAATGATAATGGAATTTAATGACAATCGTGTTAATCAAAAACATCAAGCCTATGAGAAACATTACAAGACGTTAATCGAGACTCCGTCAGACATGTCTGCCATTAATACCCTTTACCAATATCCCTTAAAGGCATTATTTACAGTGCTAAAAAAAGACTTTTCTATTGCTGAAACCTTTGAACAGACAAGCGATTTTCTAATAAATATCACCAAAGAAAATGAACTAGATGGCGGTAAGAAAGTCTTTAATAAAGGAATAACAAATGGAGAGCTAATACAATGATAACCCTAGACTCTGTTCTATTTATTGCCTTTCCTTATGTGTCAGTCGTGGTGCTCTTGGTGGGCTCTATTTATCGCTATAGAAAACATGGTTACAGCATTTCAAGCTTGTCGGTACAATTTCTAGAAAACAAAGTTGGATTCTGGGGCACCATGCCTTTCCATATTGGAATAATTATCTTAGCCTTGGGTCATCTAGCAATTTTCCTTTTTCCTGAAGCTGTTTTGCTTTGGAATAGCGACCCCACTCGCCTTATTCTACACGAAGGTCTTGCCTTCACTTTTGGAGTAGTGGTACTTGTAGCGATGACAGTGCTTCTGATCCGTCGTTGGACAAACCCTAGATTAAGGGTAGTGACTACCCTCATGGATAATGTGATTGAAATTCTAATATATACGCAAATTGTATTGGGTTGTTGGATTGCTCTAGGTTACCGATGGGGTTCTTCATGGTTCGCTGCTGATTTGACACCTTATTTACGTTCAATCCTAACATTGGATCCTGAAATTGCAGCCATCAGTGCTATGCCTTGGGTCATTAAATTTCATGTTATCGGTGCGTTTACTATTATATTACTCATCCCTTTTTCTCGTTTGGCGCATTTCCTTGTTGCCCCTATTCACTATATATGGCGACCGTATCAAATTGTTATGTGGCATTGGGATAGAAAGAAAATTAGAAGTGCAGATACTGAATGGCAATCCACTCGACCTAGAAATAACTAAGTTCAATTAGTTGGAGTGAACTTATGATTGAAGAAATTATGGGAGCCGAGGAGAGAAACCAACAAAGAAAGGCACTAACCTTTAGTACCCTAGCATTTGCCTTCTGTTTTGCAGTCTGGACTATTTTCTCAATTATTGGGATTCAGATAAAAGAGGAGCTAGGGCTAAATGATACGCAATTAGGGTTGTTACTGGGTACACCGATCTTAACGGGTTCACTAAGCCGCATTATTCTTGGTGTCTGGGCTGATCAATACGGGGGCCGAGTCGTTTTTACAGGCGTTATGTTGGCGGCTGCTTTGACAACATTTTTGTTGACGTTCTCAAATACTTACCTTATGACATTGGTGGCAGCCCTTGGTGTAGGTTTGGCTGGAGGTTCTTTTGCTGTTGGTGTTTCCTATGTTTCCACATGGTATCCCAAACAGAAACAAGGGTCTGCTTTAGGTATTTTTGGGATTGGTAATGTGGGTGCAGCAGTGACGGCATTCTTTGCTCCTTTAGTTTTAGTGGCTGTTGGATGGGAAGCAGTTGCAAAGATTTGGGCAAGCGCTTTAGCAATAATGGCAATCGTGTTCTTTGTCTTTACAGAGGATGACCCTAATCTAACAAAACGTAGATTGAGAGGCGAAAAGCCAAAGAGTTTTGTTGAACAACTTAAACCTTTAAAACAGATTCAGGTCTGGCGTTTTTCCCTCTACTACTTCTTTGTGTTTGGAGCTTTTGTTGCCCTGACACTATGGTTACCAAGATACCTGATGGGTGTCTATGGTCTTGATATCAAAACAGCTGGAATTCTTGCAGCTGTATTCTCAATCGCTTCTATGTTCCGTGCCTATGGCGGTCACTTATCGGATAAATACGGTGCTAGAGTTATTATGTATCTGACCTTTGGGGTAGCAGTTATCTGCACTTTTATGCTGTCTTATCCTGAAACTGACTATATTATCCATGGGATTGAAGGCCCAATCACATTTTCCACCAGCACAGGTTTGATTCCTTTCGTTATTCTAATTTTTTTACTCAGTTTTTTCATGTCATTCGGCTGTGCAGCTGTCTATAAACATATCCCTGTCTATTATCCGGATGATGTCGGCGCTGTGGGTGGTCTTGTCGGTATGGTTGGGGGTTTAGGAGGGTTCTTTTTTCCAATTGCATTCGGTGTGATGATTGATATTACTGGTATCTGGACAAGTTGTTTCATGCTTTTGTTTGTCGTCGTTTCTCTTGCATTGATTTGGATGCATTTGGCTATTCGTCAAATGGAACAAAGAGTGCTCCCGGAAAATATGCCCGAACTGCCTGAGATGGAAGAAATTCACATTTCTGAAAGACACGACAAATACGTCAGTCATACTCTGGAGATTTGGCACCCAAATGATCCCATTTTTTGGAAAACAACCGGCCAAAAAATTGCCAGACGAAATCTTTGGATCTCAGTTCCATGCTTATTGCTGGCTTTTTCCATATGGTTAGTCTGGAGTGTGGTTGTCGCGAAACTTCCTTCGGTGGGATTTATATACACCACCAATCAACTTTTTTGGCTAGCTGCAGTACCTGGTTTATCAGGGGCAACACTCAGAATCTTTTATGCTTTTATAATTCCGATCATGGGTGGAAGGCTTTGGACAACACTTACTACTGCATCACTACTGATCCCCGCATTTGGTATAGGGTATGCGGTACAGAATCCTAATACTCCCTACTTGTTGTTCTTGATTCTTGCGTTATTGTGTGGACTCGGAGGTGGTAATTTTGCAAGCTCAATGGCAAACATTAGTTTCTTTTTCCCTAAAAATGAACAAGGAAATGCTTTGGGACTGAATGCTGGTCTTGGGAATGTAGGGGTCAGTGTTATGCAGTTTGCTGTTCCCTTAACTATTACGTTCTCAGTGTTTGGTTTCATAGGCGGTGAGCCACAAATTGATAATAATGGCAGTGAAACTTGGTTACAGAATGCAGGTTTTATTTGGGTCCCTTTTTTAATTATCGCCACTATTGCAGCTTGGGTTGGCATGAATGATATTGCTAGTGCACGATCATCATTTCAGGAACAGTCAATTATATTCAGTCGCAAACACAATTGGGTGATGTGTTTACTTTACACAGGAACTTTTGGATCGTTCATCGGTTACTCAGCAGGGTTCCCGCTCCTTGCTCAACTTCAATTCCCAGAAGTTGATATATTCAAATATGTTTTCTTGGGTCCATTAATCGGAGCTCTATCACGCGCTGGCACGGGTTGGATATCGGATAAATATGGTGGTGGCAAGGTTACTTTCTGGACTTTCTTATCGATGATTGTTGCTGTGCTTGGAGTCATTTATTTCTTGATCAATAAGGATCAACCTTATGCATTCTGGGGATTCTTTTCTATGTTTATATTGTTATTTTTTGCTACTGGTGTTGGGAATGCATCTACATTTCAAATGATACCAACCATTATGAGTAATCAGATACCCAAATTAATGCCCAAATTAAATACGCTCGAACAACAGCATCAAGCAGAAAAAGAATCAGCAGCAATAATCGGTTTTACTTCAGCGGTAGCTGCTTATGGCGCCTTTTTTATTCCAAAATCTTTTGGTACATCGATTAGTGTCACAGGTAGTCCAATGGCGGCACTCTGGGGATTCTTGATCTTTTATCTAATCTGTGTCTTTTGTACATGGTATTTTTACACCAGAAGAAAAGGTCTTCTATATGATCTTGAACGAAATGCTTTACCTGAATCAGAGTTCCAAAATACTGTCAATTAATTCATCAGTCCTATTTAGCAGTTTTATAAACCACCTGCAAGTTGGAATAAATGAGTGCTGGAGTACTAGCATGCTAAATATAAAAATAATCAAGAAATAATTAAATTGATTTACCTCAATTATCATTTGAGTTGCATCAATGTTATCTGCATAAAAAATGAAAATAATTAAAACATAATTATTAATCCTATAAGAGCTAAAGATCAGCAGATGAAGAAGAATAGTTCACCTCGAATTTTTACTGTGTCTGCTAGAGGTAAGAATCCTCAGAAACCCATTTTTTCTTATTTAAGAGAACACTATGGCAATCTAGCTTTAAACCAAATAGAAAGTGTTTTTGGTTTTGGAGAAAGATCGACACTCTACGGCGGACGATTTTTTCAGAAAGCTGAGCTCACCGATCGTGATGTACGTCAACTTAATAATGCAGGAATAGGATTTAGAATACCGTTTACTAATCATTTTGCTGATTGGGAGGAATACCAAGAAAATAGAGTTTTGATAGCAAAATACCATCATGAACTTAATTCAGTCATTTGCACTAATGATGATTTAGCTGAGTGGATAAGAACTGATTTTCCGAAATTCAAGAGCATAGAAGCCAGTGTTATAAAGAATATTAATAACCCACACAAAATAAAGAAAGCTTTGAAAATTTATACTTGTGTTGTTTTGCCCATGACATGCAATGATGATCTTAGTTTTTTAAATTCTATTATAAATAAAACTCAGATTAGGTTATTTGCTAATGGTGGTTGCGCCTATACTTGTCCATCAAAGATTTGTTATCGATCCCAATCTAAGCTTAATAAATTCAAAGGAGGTGAATTTCAGTGTTCACAGCCCCTTAAAAAACGAGAACTCATAGGCATGGTTAATTTTGATCTAGAGCCTTTATTAGATATGGGGTTTACTAAATTTAAATTATTAAGATCTAGACCTGGAGACATGACTGGTTATTAATATAAGATATACATAATTTAGCTAGTTATTATTCTTCAATTGGAAAGCAGTAACTAGTTAACTTTTTTATTGTTATTTTTTTGTAGAAAGAAATAGACTTTTTTTTAGGGTATTATTTCTTTTTAAGAGAATTTGATTTGAATAAGAATAGTATATTTTCAATGATCGGGGCGTTACTTTTATTTTTATTGCCTCATCATCACAATCAAGAGTTTTTTCAATCTCATTTAATTGCTGATGGCTTTGGTTTGATCCTTGCAGTGGCTATTCTTTCTATAGTGTTTTCATTAATAATCAAAGCTCTAAGAAAGTTAATAGCTTTTCTAGCAGGCATTACCTTAGGTGCTTCCAAGCTTCAGTACTTAACTATTTTTGCCTGGCTGTCTTGCATAAGCTCAGTTTTTCTTCATTTTATAGTGTTTTTCTCCTGAACTTTTCCTTCATAATGAAGCTTAAGCTTTTTGTGAACTGATGAGTGCTTGCTCAATATCCCCGGTGATGTCATGCTTATTTTCAATACCCACTGATATTCTAACCATATCATCAGTGATACCTGCAGCCTCATAATCTCCTTCATCCAATTGACTATGTGTGGTTGAAGCGGGATGTGTAGCTAAAGATTTTGTGTCCCCTATATTGACCAAACGAACCACTAATTCAAGAGAATCAATGAATTTAATTCCTGCTTCTTTGCCTCCTTTAATGCCAAAACTTAAAATTCCTGATGGACGCCCATTGGTGTATTTTTTAGCTAGATCATAATAAGGGCTCCCTAATAATCCTGCATAATTTACCCAATTAATGTGTTTATGATCTTCAAGATATCTAGCGACGTGAAGAGCATTTTCAGTATGTCGGTCCATTCTTATGTGCAGAGTTTGTATACCTTGAAGAATCAGAAAAGCATTAAACGGTGAGAGCGCAGCACCAGTGTTTCTTAAGGGTCCAACACGGCATTTGCCAATAAAAGCGGCAGCACCTAAAGCCTCAGTAAATACCAAACCATGATAAGAACCATCTGGTTCATTTAGATTTGGATATCGACTAGGTTCTTTTGCATAATCAAAGTTACCCGCATCTATTATGACACCACCAATAGTGGTTCCATGACCGCCAATGTATTTTGTTAATGAGTGCACAACGATATCAGCCCCAAAATCAATTGGTTTTAATAAGTAAGGTGTAGCAACCGTGTTATCGACTACTAAGGGGACTCCATTATTATGAGCAGCTTCTGCTAATTTCTCTATATCACAGATATTACCAAGGGGATTACCAATAGATTCACAAAAGACCAGAGTAGTGTTTTCATCTATCAGTTTTGCTATACCTTCTATGTCATTAAAATTTGCATATCTAACTTCAATGCCCTGATTTTTTAAGGTATTACTAAAATAATCTGCTGTTCCTCCGTATAGCTCACTGACCGAAACAATATTTTGTCCGTTTCTAGTCAAGCTCTGTATAGAGTAAGTAATTGCAGCCATACCTGAGCTTACAGCCAGTGCAGCAATGCCGCCTTCCATTGCAGCCAATCGTTCCTCTAAGATCGCATTTGTTGGGTTCGTTATTCTTGAGTAAATATTTCCCTCAACCTCAAGAGAAAACAAATCAGCTCCATGTTGAGCATTATCAAAAGCAT
>Ga0206685_10000469_pt1 | contig 12335 bp, 10 predicted proteins | sample M220012015metaG_FD_161049 | JGI IMG/M metagenome (GOLD analysis project Ga0206685, IMG submission 161049) | Ammonia-oxidizing marine archaeal communities from Monterey Bay, California, United States - M2 200m 12015 | ecosystem: Environmental > Aquatic > Marine > Intertidal zone | place: USA...
GATTATCGCATTGCCGTTGAGGTATGTCATTTCGAGTGTGCCGCCCTCGAGGAGGACTGACTCGTCTGCCAGCTCGACGTGGAGGGAGGAGGAGTCAGACTCCGAGAAGACTGCCACGCACGAGAGTCCTGCCTCCTTGGATGCCTGGATGACCCTGACTGCTATCTCACCCCGGTTTGCGACCAGGACCTTTGAGAAGGGCCTGGGGGAATCGGACATCCATTCCGGTGACATGTTCAGCCTTCCCGGTCCTCTTGGGACCAGGTTGGTTTCCTGCCGTCGAGGAATGCCGAGAGCCCCTCCTGGCCCTCGGGGGAGCCGCGCATCTTGCTAGTGAGGTCGAGCGTCCATGACCTGAGGGATCCATCGCTCCCCTCCCACTGGTCAAGCTCCGCCACCATTCGCTTGGCGGACGTTACTGCGATGGGTCCGGAGGTCATCACCTCCGATATCACGTCGGTCACCGCATCCCCCATGGCCTCGGCGGATTCTACGACCTCGTCGACGAATCCGATCCTGAGTGCCTCCTCTGAGCCGATCCTGGAAGCGAGCATCGCCAGTCTGCGGAAACCGGCGCTTCCGAGACGACGATAGACATAGGGGCCTATCACGGCCGCTGAGATGCCCAGCTTTGCCTCCGAAAGGGCGATCCTCGTCCTAGGCTCAGCGATTGCGTGGTCCGAGCAGGCGACCAGCCCCGCGCCCCCTCCGAGAGCGACTCCCTGGACGCATGCCACGGTGAAGCAGGGGTGGGACCAGAGGCCGTGGAACAGCCCGTCCAGCCTCTCCGAATCCTCCCTGTTCTCCTCGGGGGTCTTCCCCCCGCCGTCGCGCATCATGTTGATGTCGGCACCGGCGCAGAAGTGCTTTCCCTCGGATCTGATGACGAGTATGCGTAGGTTCGGGGAGCCGTCCTCGGATAGCAGTTCGCCTGTGACGCCGACCGACCTATGTGCTGTCCATTCGAGAATCTCCGCCATCTCTGATATGATCTGATCGTTGAGCGCATTGAAGGCGCCCGTCCGATCGAGCGTCAGGTTGGCGATCGCGCCATCAACTTCCAGTCTGCACAGCTCGGTCTCTGGCATCGGTTCTGGGTTCATTCTTTCACATCCTGAACACGCCGTAGCGGGTCTCTGGCATCGGGGCATTGAGGCTGGCGGAAATAGATAGCCCAAGCACGTCCCTCGTGTCCCTCGGGTCAATCACGCCATCGTCCCACAGCCTCCCGGTGGAGTAGTAGGGACTGCTCTCGCGCTCGTACTTGGCACGGATCTCGTCCGGGTCCTCCTTGCCGACCGTGGACAGCACGCTGGCCGCCTGCTCCCCCCCCATCACGCTGATCCTGGCGTTTGGCCACATGAACAGGAAGCGTGGGTCGTAGGCCCTGCCGCACATGCCGTAGTTCCCGGCCCCGTGCGATCCGCCGATTATCACGGTGAACTTGGGAACTGGTACGCAGGAGACCGCGGTCACCAGCTTGGCGCCGTCCTTCGCTATCCCTCCGGACTCGGCCTCCTGCCCTACCATGAAACCGGTGATGTTCTGGAGAAAGACCAGTGGAACCCCCCTCTGGCCGCAGAGCTCGACAAAGTGGGCCCCCTTCAGTGATGACTCCGAGAACAGGATGCCGTTGTTCGCGACGATCCCGACCGGGTAGCCGTGGATCCTCGCGAAGCCGCAGACCAGGGTGTTCCCGTAGCGGCGCTTGAACTCGTGGAACTTGGAACCGTCGACGATCCTGGAGATGACGTCCCTGACGTCGTATGGGGTCCTGTTGTCCCCAGGGATTATTCCCATCAGGTCCTCAACGTCATATGCTGGGGGCTCCGATGGCTTGGACTCTAGCCTGTGCTTGGGTGGGACGTTGAGGTTCTCGACTATGTTGCGGACTATCCTGAGCGCATCGTCCTCGTCCTCTGCGAAGTGGTCTGCTACCCCGGACTTGGTGGTGTGCACCTCCGCACCACCGAGGTCCTGAGAGGAGACCTCCTCCCCTGTGGCTGCCTTGACCAGCGGTGGACCAGCGAGGAATATGGTGCCGTTCCCCTTCACAATGATCGATTCGTCGGACATGGCGGGGATGTATGCCCCTCCAGCGGTGCATGATCCGAGGACCGCGGCCACCTGGGGGATTCCCTTGCTGGAGAGTATGGCCTGGTTCCTGAATATCCTACCGAAGTGTAGCTTGTCGGGGAATACCTCGTCCTGCATTGGGAGGAACGCCCCGCCCGAGTCGACTAGGTAGATGCAAGGCAGGTTGTTCTCCTCCGCGATCTCCTGTGCCCTGATGTGCTTCTTGACCGTCATTGGGTAGTATGACCCTCCCTTGACCGTGGCATCGTTGGCGACGAACATGCACTCCTTGCCATGCACGAGCCCGATGCCGGTGACAATCCCGGCGGACCTTGCCCTTCCGTCGTATAGGCCGTCTGCAGCTAGCGCGGAGGCCTCCAGGAAGGGGGAACCGGGGTCGCAGACCTCTGCTATCCGCTCCCTGGGGAGTCGCTTGCCGCGGTCCCTGTGCCTCTGGAAGTGGGGTTCGTCACCAGCCTTCCTGACGGCGTCCAGTTTGGACTTCAGGACCTCTGCCAGGGATTCGTTCCTTTGCCTACGCTGAGCGAAGTCTTCGTCACTCGTATCGACCCCGTTAGGCAACCTATCCATGTCGCTCGCTCTGCCAGAGTGCGGGAGAGACTTCAATTGAATGGGCCGGGAGTCGTGAATTCACAAGTTAGACGCCAAGAGTTAGCCTGCCGACGTCCCTCAATCCGGGAGCCATTCCCACAACAAGCATGGCCACTCCGATCAGCAGCCTGAGGTGCTGCTCCCTTCTCTCGAAGTTGAGGCTGTAGAAGACGTAGTAGATGAGCCCAGCAAGGGCGAACTTGACGAGTGCGAAGAGCCAGACGCCCTCATCCAGTAGACCGTGCTCGATCCCGAGCTTTTCGTTGGTCCACAGACCAGCATTGATGACGTGCTGGGAGGCCACGTGCTTCTCCCCCAAGCCAGGGAACCCATCGATCCCGATCCATGTGGCGAGACCGTCCATGATCTGCCCCGCCACGGCTAGGAATACGAGTGGTTGGGCCATGATAGCCCGAGATCTGAGTGGCTCGATAATGGCCTTCTCAGGGAGATTCTCTGCTGGGGTGGTCCTGTATTCCTCATCGGTCATTCCTGATGGCAGTATCCCTGCCACTAGGCCCTGTCTGGAGAGCTCCTCTGCAGCGCTGCTGCCTCGAGTGTACATCCAGTAGCAGACAATAGAGGGCACCCCTATGACGACTACAAGGGGCCAGATGCGATCCGTCGAAGGTGGTTCGTGGATCGCGAATGAGGCGAGTGCACCGAAGAATATCAGTGACCCCCCGACTCCAGTGAGGTAGACCATCCTCTGGACGTTCGAGAACAGGGCCGAGAGCTCTCGGGACCACCAAGAGAACGCTATTGCGATGGCAATCCCAAGGAGCATCGGCCAGAGGCTCAGTTGATCCCCAACCTTTCCTGAAATCGAGGATGCGTATACGGCGGATTGCATCAGAATCAGGCCGGAGGCTAGGACCTCGAGGTCATTCTTCTGGGAGTTACCCTCTCTCTCGGCACGATCCAAGGAGATCCCTGCTGCACCTGCCAATACCACCCAGAAGGCGGCCTGGAAATGGATGCCCGGGCTGACGAAGTAGGGAGCCAGTCCGGCTCCGAACAACTCCGCATCCTCTGCTACCTCCCCGAAGACTGCCCACGTGATGAACGGGAGCAGGGCTAGCAGGGTGGTATCGCGCGGGTCTATGCCAAGCGCCCTGAGCCATGCGGAGAGGGCGATTACGAACAGCCCTAGAACAACGGCGTAGGTCATCGTGTTGACAGTGTTGTAACCAGAATCTCCGGTTGACTCCCCCTTTATCGGGTCGATGAAGTACTCGTTTAGGGACTCTGAGAGGAAGTTCTCCATTCCTGCCCACTCGAGCCCAATGCCGAGGAAAATCAGGAGGAAGACGGTCAGCAGGGCGTTGATCGCCCATCTCTCGTACGGATGAGCCTCATCGAGCGGGTTGTTCACGGGTCTACGGATGGCCATTCTCCCTTATGCGTGACGGTGATTCACTCCTCTTCGAAGCTGCCGCTCTCGTCTTCTTCCAGCTCTAGGGGCTTCTCGTCAGCCATCCTCTTGCGTGCCTCGGAGAAGCCTGGTACCATCGACTCGAAGGAGTCGGTGGCGATTGAGCTCTTGTCCCTGAAGGTCTCGAGGTTCTTCGAGCGGAGTCTCTGCCTCCTCTTGTCCTGCTCGAGGCCGAAGAGCACGGTGCTGTGCTCTGAGCCACCCAGTATTCCCTCTATGGCAGGTGTTGCGAGCGAGAGCCCGTCGTTGTCGCCCAACACCGCCACAGTTGAGCCGTAGACCGCAATCTCGCATCTTGACATCTCCTCGATCAGGGTCCTTATCCTCCCATTGGTGCCGATGAGGCGGCTTCGCATCCTGCGGGTCTGGTTCGGCTGGCGTCCTACCCACTCCCTGATGTCATACATCCGGAGGAAGACGTTGTCCTCCAGGAGCTGGACCGCCCTTTTCGGGGAGAATCCCCTGCCTATCGCAGAAATAACATCTGGGACCTTCATCCTCCTGATCGGGTCTGGCTCCCCCTTCCATGAGATGGACACGTCGCCGGTCTGGGAGTCTATGCTGAGATCGCCCTCGCATGCCTCCTCGATCATCTTCCGGGTCTTGCCGGACTTCCCTATGAGAACGGCTATCCTGTCCTTGGGAACTCTGCTGAGGTGCTCCATGGTGGTTCCGCGACAGTAGCCGTCGCTTTAATCCACGCTAGTATTCTCGGATAGGTCGGGAACCGGTCCGTCCAAGACCCTCACTAGGTTCTCTGCGACTTGGGTCTCGTGCCCCTTGCGTCCCGCCCATTCCGTCAGCCGCGTAACGTCCCTGACTAGGAACTCCTTGGAGCTCGGGTGCCTGGTGGTGACTGCCTGGCCGGCGTCTATGACCCATGGCACTCCCTGTCTCCAGAGGATGTTGTACTCGCTGAAGTCGGCGTGTGCGAGATCGCAGGTCTGCCATATCACCGCCAGGATTTCGAGTAGGTCGTCGAAAACCGCGCCTGGATCGTTCACCTCGATGTCCTTCAGACGGGGGCTCGGGGTCCCCTCGTCGCCGATGAACTCCATGACAAGTACGTTCTTGAGGTTGAAGAGGGGCTCTGGTACTCGAAGACCGCTCTTTCTCATCCTCTTCAGGTTCCTGAATTCCTTCCTCACCCAGATGTTCACCAGCTCCCTGTGTCGTCTTGAGAGGCCCGAGAATCGAGGATCCCCGTCTATGTACTTGGCTAGGCCCTTGAAGACCGCGTTAGTGGTGTGGAATATCTTCACTGCGAGGGGACCGTTTGCCGAGGTTGCTCGGAAGACGTGGGCCTCCTTCCCCCTTGCGATGGGATAGTCGATCGTCTGTATATCCCCTTGCTGCATCAGCTTGTGCAGCGCTAGCAGGGTCGATCGGTCGAAGACCTGGTCGAAGACCCTGCGATCCACCCATTCGTACCTCCCCCTCCCCATGACTCCCTGCAGGGCGTTCTCTATGTCGTCGAACATCCGCTTGTACTTAGGCTCAGAAATCCACTCGTTCTTCCTCTCGGACCTCATCATCCGGTCAAGGTCTGGTTCTTCCCATTCCTCGTCCGAGGGCATCTGCTCACCCGAAGAAGGAGTCGATGTCATCATCGTCTACGGCTGGCTCTGGTGGTGCCTCTGTGTTCTCGGTGTCGGCCTCTTCGTCGGGGTCCTGATCCTCCGCGGGGGACTCCCTCTCAGGGGATCTTTCCTCGGAGTCGTCGGAAGACATTCCGAACAGGTCCACTATCTCGGGAAGAACCCCTTTCCTAGACAGGTAGAGGGACTGGGTCTTGGTGTAGCGCATGCACACATTCGCCTTCTCGTCCTGGAACTCCCATGGCTGGATCACGATCAGGTCACCCTCCCTGACCCATTGCCGGCGTCGCATCTTGCCGGGAATCCTTGCAAGGCGGGACTCCCCGTCCTCACAGATAGAACGGACCCTCCGTCCGCCTAGGATCTGATCTGCTATGGCGAACATCTCGTTCACCTTTCGCTTGGGCAGGGGTACGCGTATCCTATCGCCACCGGACTCCATCTGCGCTAGCAGCTCTGTGTCCACTGACTCCTCCCTACGGGCCATCGTGCCTCGGTCATGGGGCCCCTATGTGAAGTTGAGCCTGCTATCAAGAGAGGAGCGCGGCCGCGGCGTCCTGGGCAAGGCCCAACAGCCATTCGCTCGGAGGTCCGATACCGAATGCCAGCGAGAGGAGCGCCATAGACACGATTAGTGCGCGGACCGCTGGGCTGCATGGGGGGGAATCCCCTCGCTCGTTGGGCTCGAAGAACATCACCATGCCCATCCTGAGGTAGTAGAATATGGAAAGGGCGCTGTTGAGCACCACGGCTACCGCCAACCAGAAGACCGGTTCGACGCTGATGGCCCATGAGAGGATGGTCGATGCGCCCCCGGTCCCAGCCGAGACGGTCACGATCCCGTTGATCATCAGTAGCTTGGAGAGGAATCCGGAGAATGGAGGCACCCCTGCTAGGGAGAGCATGAACACGAACATTGATGCCGCGAGGAGTGGGTCCCTGCTGGCGAGTCCGTTCAGTCCGGAGACCCGGTGGCTGGAGCCCTCCCTCTCAATCGAGGAGAGCACCATGAATGGGCCCATCTTGAACAGGACCAAGACGCACAGGTGGAAGAGTACGGCCATTACTATCATCTCCTTGGCAGCGGAGTCTGCGAGCCCCGATCCGATTGCCGATACCGCTGCGAGCATGTATCCCGCATGGGCTACGCTGGAGTATGCGAAGACCCGCTTTGGGTTCTCGCTGGAAAGGGCTGCTAGGTTACCCCATGTCATGGTGATAACGGAGATGCCGGCTAGCGTCCCGAACCAGAATGCGGAGCCCGATGCGGGCATGGCTATGGTCACTAGGATCCTCAGAAGGGCGACGAAACCCATCGCCTTTGAGGCGGTTGCCAGCACCCCAGCGACCATCGAGGACGTTCCAGAGTAGGCATCGGGAATAGCGAGGTGGAATGGGGCGGCTCCGACCTTGAATCCGAACGCAACAAGCATCATCCCCACTCCAGCTGCTGCGAGTGGGTCTAGCGTCTCCATGGACTGCCATGACTGGGAGAGGCCATCGACGCTGAGGTCTCCGTTCCACAGGTAGAGCAGCGACATCCCGTAGATTCCGACCGCAGATGCGACCGAGCCCACGATGAAGTACTTCGTCCCCGCTTCCCCGCCTTCCTTTGACTCCTTGTGGAATCCGACTAGGACGTACGAGGAGAGCGAGGCAAGCTCCAGGCAGACGAAGAGCATGAACAGGTGGGTGGACTTGGCCATTAGTGACATGCCAAGGCCCAGGGTGAGGAGCAGGATGTGGAAGTCTGCCTGCCTCCTGTTGTCGTAGAGGGCGGAGGTCTTGCTTCTCTCGGTTTCCTCGTCGTCGCCCTCCGAGGGAGCAAGTGCATTGGGGTCTGACGGGAGCCGCTGGGTCGCAGAGACCGCGCATAGTATCAGGACGCAGATGAAGAGGTTCGTGAGCAGGGAGCTGAACTGGTCGACCTCCAGGGCACTGCCCACCTGTCCTGATGAGGGTGGGTCCAGCAGGGTCATCGTGGAAGCGACGAGGGCAGCAGAGAGAGTCGCGAGTGTCATCCAGTTGGGCAGCCGTGGGTCTCTGGTCGTTGGGAACCTCGTACCGCCAATCAGCACTGGAACCCTGATGCTCGTGAGCGGGATCCTGAACTTCGCGTCCCCGAGGTTGGGGATGATTATTATGGCGGCGATGCCCAGGATTAGCACTAGCTCCGGCAGAAGGAGCTGGATGTCCATCCCTTCCAGCTCTGACGTCAAGGCCTCACTCCCTCTGACTGCATTGCTTCGGAGAGAAGCTGGACCATGAACTCGGTGCTCCAGTATGACATCATGTCCCAGAAGAAGAACGGGAGTATCCCGAAGAGGACGGTTAGCACGCCAAGTATGGTCATGCCCGCGTTCTCATGCCACGTGATGTCCCTTGGCTCGTGGTGCAGCGTGTCTGGGAGGATCCCCTGATGGGGGTCGTTCGACTCGAAGATGGTCCTCTGCATCGAGGTCAGGTAGTATACGGCGGTGATCACGAGGGTGAGTGCTGGGAGGAGGACCAGCCACCCGAAGGTCATCCAGAAGGCGATCATGACTGCGACCTCCGCTACGAAGCCTGCCATCATGGGGAGTCCTAGGCTGGCCATCCAACCGAGCATCATGTGCCCTGCCAGCCATGGGCTGTGGTGGGCGATACCTCGCATCGACCCGATATCCAGGGTGTGGTAATGGTGCTTGAATGCACCAGCGACGGCGAACAGGAGGGGGCTGATGATGCCGTGAGCGAACATCATGAACAGGGCACCTGCGATACCGAGGGGTTGCATTGTCGCGATACCGAGGAATATCAGTCCCATGTGGGACACCGATGAGTAGGCGACCATGCGCTTGAGGTTGGTCTGCCCCATGCAAACCCAAGCACCGTATACGAGGCTGGCCATCCCCAGGACGACCAGGAGGGGTGTGAACACGACGGTGGATTCTGGGAAGGCTGTGACGGCGACCCTGAGGAATCCGTAGGCGCCCATCTTGAGCATCACCCCGGCCAGGATCATTGAGCCGGCGGTGGGGGCCTGCACGTGAGCGTCTGGGAGCCATGTGTGGACGGGTACGCTGGGCATCTTGGTCGCGAATCCGATTAGGAGGAGGACCCAGACGAGGTGCCTCAGGCCCTCGCTCATCTGCCCGCCGCTATCGAGCATGGCTATCATGTCGAACGACCTCTCCGAGATGGATGATCCCGTGTTGAAGTACATCACCAGGATTCCGATTAGCATGACGACGCTGGCGGTGAACGTGTAGATGAAGAACTTCATCGCCGCATAGCGCCTGTCCTCACCGCCCCAGACCAGAATTAGGAAGAACATGGGTATCAGCGTCATTTCCCAGAAAACGTAGAAGACGAAAAGGTCGAGAGAGACGAAAACCCCAATCATCGCTCCTTCCATCACTAGGAGTAGTGGGTGGAAGTATTGTCCCTTCTTGGCATCCCACTCAACAAGCATCGAGAGGGGGACAACGATGGCGGTGAGCCAGATCATCGGAAGCGAGAGCGCGTCGGCGCCTACGTGCCACGAGACGCCTATCTGCGGGATGATCTCGAACGGCGTATTCTCGAGCTCGTACCCCCCGAAGTTGATATTCATCCAGTTGATCTCGCCGAGGGATGTCGCTGCTGCCCATGTGGATATTGCCAGAAGTGCCAATGCAACGCCCATGCAAATGTTCCTCGTGACCCTGGAAATCTGCTTGGAGAGTTCCTCGGGCAGAATGTGGGGTAGTGCCATCAGAGCGAGCCCGACCGCGATCGGCAAGAGGGAAAGTATGGTGAGTATCATCCGCTCACCCCCCAAGCCAAGGCGAAGATCGAGAGCGCCCCTACGGCGACCATCAGGATGTAGTCACTGGCCCGTCCCGTTGTGACCCTCCGGATCTCGAGAGAGCCGAGGACTGAGTTCGACGCGACCTTCTTGATGATGCCGTCGATGACGGTCTTGTCGAACCAAGCAGCGAGGGCAGCTAAGGGTAGGACGGTCTTGGAGAGGGCTAGCTCGTAGTAGTAGTCGAAGTAGAGTCGGTTCTGAAGAGCCTCCGAGAGGCTGGACTGGGACAGCTCCGTGGCGTCCTGGGAGCCGAACATTCCTGAGAGTGAGGTCAGCCATGACACCATGGGTGAGGCTCGATGGCCCTGGGCCAGACCCCCGCCGTGGACTCTCGCGGCGAATATCGGGCCGATGATGAAGGACAGGAGTATGGTAGTCCAGCCGATGATCCTCAGATTGGGGTTCTTCGGCAGGAAGGCGTGTTCCAGCTCGTAGGCTATCGCCTCGAGAATGCTGGGCTTGTGCAGTGCAAGGTGGTCGTACTCGCCCGAGAGGTAGTCGATGACTCCGAAGAGCGCGAGGAGGAAGCCCCCGAGGGAGCTGATAACTGCCAGGACCACCAATGGCTCCTTGATCCATGGGGTGGACTCGTGGACGTGGTTGACGACATCGTGCTTGGGCTCTCCTGCGAAGGTCATGAACCACATCCTGGACATGTAGAACCCGGTCATGCCAGCAGTGAGGAGGATCAGGATTGCGGGCCCAATCATCAGGGGCTCGTGCTCCAGAGCGGCAAGCCATGTCTCAGCGATGATTCCCTCCTTGGACCAGAACCCTCCGACAAGGGGGATACCGATGATGGACATCGAGCCAATCATCATGGCAGTCGAGGTCACGGGCATCTTGGATGCCAGGCCCCCCATGTTCCGCATGTCCTGCGGATCGAAGTCATCGTGATCGTGACCTTCCTCATGCAGGTGGTCATGGGCATGGTGCACCTCGTGGATGACTGATCCGCTGGCCATGAACAGCATCCCCTTTGCCATGGCGTGGTTGAATAGGTGGAACATTGAGGCCCCGAAGACGAAGGTGGCAGCGTGATGCTCGCCGTGATTGTAGAACCAGAGGGCGGATCCGAGCCCGGTGAAGATGTAGGCGAGTTGGCTCATCGTCGAGTATGCTAGGACCTTCTTGATGTCATTCTGCACGAATGCTATCGATGCTGCCATGAAAGCGGTGATCCCTCCGATGTAGGCCACGATCAGGCCGAGTTCCTCCAACCCTGCTACGCCATGGTGGCCTACGTCTACGAATGGCACCATGCGAGCGACTAGGTACAGACCGGCATTGACCATGGTGGCTGCGTGGATGAGCGCGGAAACGGGAGTCGGGCCCTCCATTGCATCGGGGAGCCAAACGTGGAGTGGGAACTGGGCTGACTTGCCCACGGCCCCGACGAACAGCATCAGAAGTGCCCAGAACAGTTTGTCTGAGTCCACTGCACCATGGAGGGAGGGGTCAGCGAAGATCACTGAGAACTCGAGTGATCCGTAGATGTCATAGAGGATCAGCAGCCCTACCATCAGGAATACGTCACCGACCCTCGTGGTCAGGAATGCCTTCTTCGCGGCATATGCAGCGCTCTCCTTCCAGAAGTAGAATCCGATAAGAAGGTACGAGCAGAGCCCCATGATCTCCCAGAAGATGAACAGCCACAGGAAGTTGTCAGCTAGCACCATTCCGAACATCCCCAAGGCGAAGAGGACGAACTCGGCGTAGAATCGATGGTTGCGGTCCTCGTTGATCGGGTCAGTGTTCATGTAGCCGAGGCTGAACCAGCAAATCAGGAAGCAGAGGAATGTTGCGACGAACAGGAGCATAAGGGTTACTGGGTCTATCCAGACACCTACTCCGATGACCCTCTTGGAGCTCATGGTGTAGTCCGACTGCAGGACCTCGAAGGAGATCCACTCGAACCAAGAGGTGACCTGTTGACCCGAGAAGTGGTGGATCTCTGCGAGGTACTCGATCAGTATCCACACGGATACCGAGAGGGAGAGTAGCAAGGCTGCGAGGCCGATTATCCCCCCTTCCTTCATCTTGTTCTTCCATGTCTCGTTTCCGTTGTACAACTGACCGGTGATGAGGATCGTCGGGAAGGCTATGAAGGGTGCTAGGACGATGAGGAAGGCTGCATCGTACGATTCAATCCCGGATACGTACAACGCGGGAACCACCAAGAGCACCGGTATGAGGGGCAGGAGGAGGTTGTACTCGTTGCTAGATCCAGCCATCAAATCACCTAGTTCCTGAGCTCCCTCGCTCCATCGAGCAAGATCGTCCCCTGCGTGCTGTACAGGGAGAGTAGTATTGCGAGTCCGATTGCTACTTCGGCGGCTGCAATGGAGATTGCAATGGCTGTGAAGACCCAGCCGTCCACATCACCGTAGTGGGAGGCTGCTGCGACGAAGTTCAGGTTGGCGGCGTTAAGCATAAGCTCGATGCACATTAGAACAACGATCGCATTCTTGTGGTAGAATGTGCCAAGAAGGCCAATTCCGAATAGGATGACTCCTAGGGCTGCAATCCAGCTTGGGTCGATCATTCCTCGGCCCCCATGTCCCAGAGGAGGTTGACGAGCCTCTCGTCCCTCACTAGGTAGGACGCGCCAATCATTGCCATTGCCAGCAATGATCCTAGAATCACCGTGGCCATCGTCCAGTCGTTGAAGATCGCGTCAGCGAACCCAATCGTGGTGGGTACAGTGGATGAGTCGGTGTCCCACATCGAGTGTTCCATCACCCCCCTCAGGAGGACTAGTATGAATGCGAAGACACCTACG
>Ga0206685_10000470_pt1 | contig 12299 bp, 6 predicted proteins | sample M220012015metaG_FD_161049 | JGI IMG/M metagenome (GOLD analysis project Ga0206685, IMG submission 161049) | Ammonia-oxidizing marine archaeal communities from Monterey Bay, California, United States - M2 200m 12015 | ecosystem: Environmental > Aquatic > Marine > Intertidal zone | place: USA...
GAATTGGGTCGTGCTCTATTTCTATCCACGCGATGATACCCCCGGCTGTACCGTCGAAGCCTGCGATTTCACTTCGGGATTGAAGGCTTTCGAGAAGCTCGGCGCGAAGGTCTACGGCTGCAGCCCGGACTCGGCCGAGAGCCACCAGGCGTTCATCAAAAAGTTCAAACTCAAGATCCACTTGCTCTCAGACCCCGCGCACAAGGTGATGGAGAAATACGGCGCCTGGGGCGAGAAGAACATGTACGGCAACATTACCCTCGGCGTTATTCGCTCAACAGTCCTGATCGACCCAAAAGGCAAGGTTGCGAAACACTGGAAGCGCGTCAAGACCAAGGGCCATGCAGACAGCGTCCGCAAGGCCCTCGAAGCCGCGCAGGCAATCTGAAAAGCAGCCTCCTGGTCAGGGAGAGATGATCGTCAGCTTGTGTTCCTTGAAGTGAGGAATCAGCAGCCGACCGCGCTTGGCATCCCAGCCGGGGTCGGCGGGCTCCTTGAGGCCCTCGATCGCGACGGTGGTGCCCTCTGGAAACTTGAAGCGGTAGACGCATTCTCCGGCCCAGCTGGTGATCAGCAGGCTTCCATCCTTGTCCACCACGATCCCGTCGAGCTGGTTTTTCGGCAACTTGGCCACGAGGCGCTCACGGCCCTCGCGAGCTCTTGCCCAGAGCAGCTCTCCTGAATGCCAGGTGCAGACGAGCAGGCCGCTGGCGGTTACGAGCAGGCCGTTGGGGCTGGGAACCTCTTCGCCTTGTGAGAGGGCCTTTACGGAGTCATCCGGGCTGATTTCGTAGACGGCATCAGTCCTTGGAGCGTTCTTGTCGCTTCCGGAACCGGAGTCGCTGACATAGACCTTGCCGTCAGGGCCTGAAGCCAGGTCATTGAGAAAGGAGGCGCCCTTGAAGTCGATCACGCCCGTGGGCTTGCCGGAGACGCGGTCAAATTTGCGTACGGCGTTGACATCCGCGGCGTAGAGGGTGTTGCCGACGATGGCGAGCCCTTTCGGGGCATTCAGGGTGATGCCCTCGGCGCTTCCGTCGATCCATTTGAGCTCGAGGATTTTCCCGGAGGGAGCGACCCGGGAGATGAAGCCGGCCTTGTCCGTGCCGTGAGGGCTGCCGTTGATGTTCGAGACCAGGTAGATGTCGGCCTCTACGTCATGCAGCACGCACTCTGGAGTGTTGAGCCCGGCATCCGCGGGAGTGACGATCTTGACGGCCTTATAGACCTTGCTGCTGACGCACGATGTGGTTGCACAGGCCAATAGCAGGATTGTCGGGATCCAGGCGAGCTTCTTAACAGGGAGCATGTCGGAGCCTCCGCTCAGGTGGTTTTGAAATAGGGGTGAAGCCCCCTTGATGGCCTCTCGGCCGCGTTTCATCAAGCTAAAAGGGCCGCCAGGGGGCTCCGGGCTCTATCCGGTCAGGCGCCGCAGGCGTTCGGGCAGCCGACGATGGGGAGGCAGGAAGCCCCACCGGCCGGCGGCGGTCCACCCTGGAAGAGATACCGCAGGACGTGGATTGCGTCCGTCAGGTCGATGGATGCGTCTCCGTTCAGGTTCATCAGGGCCCGGTTGGCCGCATCGGCCGTCGTTCCATCTCCGCAGGGAAGGCTGCGCGGCGCCCCGAGGAAGAGATGCCCCAGGAGGCAGACCGCATCGGAAATGTCCAGCCGGCCGTCCTGGTTGCAGTCGCCGGGCTGCTGTCCTCCGCCGGAGGGATCGACAATAACGGGTTCAAACGCCATGGTGAAGCCGCCGCGGTCATCCCACACGATGAGAGTGACGAGGTATTGCCCGGGCTCGCTCCAGGTGTGGGTCATGGTCTCGCCCATGCCGCCAGCGCCATCTCCGAAATCCCAATCGTAGCGCACGATTTTTCCATCGGGGTCGAAGGAGGCCGAGGCATCGACCCGCACCTCGAGGGGGACAGCTCCCCGGGCTGGCGAGATGGTGAAGGAAGCGACCGGCCGCTCATTCGGGCCGAGCTCGCGAATCGTGACGGCCCGCTCAGCGCGGGCTGTCGCCCCTCGGTCGTCTCTTATCTCGAGGGTTACGAGAAACTCACCGGCGCTCTCATAGGTGTGGTTCGTTTGCATGCCGGAGCCGCCCTGTCCATCCCCGAAGTCCCAGGTGTAGGAGACCAGTCGGCCATCGGGGTCATCGGAGTCGGAGGCGTCGAACGCGATCCGCAGCGGCGTGAAGCCCGCCTCAGGGTCCATGCTGAACAGAGCGCGCGGCTCGATGTTGGGCGGCGGCGGGCCAATAGAGTTGGTCTCTCCGGGGGTGCCTCGAGTTTGCTGTGCGGCACCCCAGCTTTCCGGATCGTTGCCGTAGCTGTCGGGGTCGCGTCGCTCGAGGGAGGGCCCCTCTCCATCGGCCTCCCCCGGCCAGGGCGAACCGTCATCGTAGCGAACCCGGTCGACCAGGATCCACCCGCCGTCCTCTTTCTGCTCTCGAGGTGCGGGGCGCAGCAACCGCAGGGACTCCCCGCTGTTGTCCAGTGAGCCTCCGAAGGGGCCGTAGATGGGGATGTTGTCGGGGACCGAGTTGAGCTGGCGGAAGAGTCCGGGGTCGATACTCGAGACCAGCAGGAAACCGCGAGGCGAGATGGAGGCTCCGGCGGGCAGCTCGTAGCCCTCTTCGCCATGGAGTCCGGAGAGTCCGCGCAGCGTCCACCCTCGTCCGCTCTCCCCGTCTCTCAGTTCGACAGGCTCGGCGCTGCGATTGTAGAGCTCGATGAACTCGCTGTCGCCCCGGGCGGGGTGATAGTGGACCTCGCTGAGAATCACGGGGCCGGCCAGGTGGCCCGGGTTTTCTTCTCCAAGGCTCCGCTCGCTCAGCGGGGCGAGGTCCGGGCCCAGGCTGGTTGTCACAAGGCCGTAGGAGACTCCGGGAGCCAGGGCGTTGAAGCGAAGCCCCGCAATGTAGCCGGTGAGCTCGCCGGTGGCTTCATTGGCAGAGGAGAGAAAGACCTCGTCGCCCGCGCCGTCGAGGGCGAAGCTTCCCGCGGCGCCCTCCTCCGGGTTGAAGGCGCTCTCGTAGATGACCCGGTACCCCAGGGCGGGAATGACGAGCCCTTCGGGAAGGCGGTATTTTTTGAGCGAGGCGAGGCTGTCCCGGCTGTCGCTGAGATACCAACCGCCGATCGCGATGTCGGTGGCGGTCGAGTTGAACAGCTCGATCGCGTCCTCCAGCGGCGCTGCCGTCCGGCTCAGCACTTCGCTGATCAGCACCCGGCGGGCGGGCGGCTGCGCGTCGGCGGCCCCGGGCGAACCGAAAGCGCTGGAGCTGGCGCGCCAATCCCGACCTCTCGACCCGGCGCCTCCCGGCCGTCCCGGGACGAGCGAGTAGCCGAAACCATCGGGCCCGATCGGCCAGCCGTTTTCGTCATCGTAGCTCACGGTGGCCGCGATGTTGTCGAAAGAGTCGCGCAGGGTGAGAGCCTCGCCATCATTGGCGAGAGATCCCTCGTAGACGCTGAAGAGGTCCGCTGCCGGATAGGCGCCTTCGAAGGAGGCGGCGTTGGAGGCGAGCACCAGCCGAGCGCCGCTTGCCAGTGTCGTTTCGGGAGGAAACTCAAAGGAGATCCCATCGCTGAAGAAGAGGCCGCCGAGCGCGAGGTTCGAATCGCCGAGGTTGGCGAGCTCCAGGAAATCGTAGTCACCGCCTCCGGGGGCGTGGTACATGATCTCCGTGAAGGCCAGCCCGGCCCAGGTTGCCGGCACGGAGAACTCGGCCCGGTTGAGGGCGCTCCAGGTGTTTCCAGAGCGTGTTCGAGCTCGAATGGCCGTGTTGCCGGTAAGGCGCACGGGCCGGTCGTAGAGGGCGGCGGCGGGCGAGATCGCCGCTGATCCATAGACTCGCGGGTCGCTGCCGTCGGTGGTGTAGTAGATGCTTCCCTGCTCTCCAGCCGGCAATTCCATGCTCAGCTCGAGGCCGGGTTGAACTTCTCCGCCGTGACGGCTGAACACCGGCGCGGCGAGGTTCGGATAGAGCTGGGCCGAACGCAATTGCTGCAGGACGCGGCCCGAGCGGTTGGGGAACCAGGTTCGCAGCAGCCAGTTCAGCTCGGCTGACCACTCGCCCTCTCGGGTATACGGAGGCTCCCTGCGCACATCTCCCCAGCGCGCGGCCTCGAGCACCATCGGCAGGTTGATCTGGTCGGCGCGCTTCATGTAGATCGCGGCCGGCCGATTTTCTCCGGGCCGGTCAGGGTTCCAGCTTCGCTCCTCGGGATTGACGTAGAGCGGCCCGTCGTTGAAGAAGTGCTGGTGAACCCGGTCGGCGAAGAGAAGGCGCCATTCCGGGCTCTGCCGCAGGCGGCTGTAGGCCTCCGCCGGCGTGTTGTTGTTGTTCACTCCGACACGGTTGACGTTGACGTCCTTGAGCACGTGCTCGGCATCCCAGCTGAAGAAGCGAAAGACGCCTCCAGGCACTCGGCGCCGTCCCGCGTACCAGTTGTGATGCGGCCAGTCGTCGTTGCCCGTGTAGAAGTTCACCAGCATGTAGTCGGCGAGGTCCAGTACATCGAGCTGCTCCTGGAGGGCGTTGTAGTTCGCGAGAGTTCCCAGGCCGGCGCGCGCGCGTGACATCATGGTGTTCCACGCCGCTGAATTGCCATCGACTACAGTGCCGCCGGTGTGGCGGAAGATGTCCCATTCTTCCTTGTCTCCCCCGAGGTGCTCCTCGCAGTAGCCGTTATCCGGACGTTCGTGAACGTCGAAGACGCCCCAGAAGAGACCGTTGAGAAAAACGCTGCAGAGCCGGCTTCGAGGCGCGAGCGACCCCATGGCCAGCTGAAGATCGCTGACAAACATGTCGCGGACGTACTGGCTGCGGACCCGCTGGTCGTGGCTTGGATGAGTAAAGGTCAGGTTGAGGTGAGCATCGAGGACGAGGTTGTCAAAGCGGTCGACCGGAGAGCCGGGGAAGAAGTCATAGTTCAGCTTGCTCCTGCCGTAGCCGCCCCTGAAGGCGAGCCGGTAGGACGTCTTCTTTGATTTCCAGCCCCCGGTAGAGCTGCCCCCCTGGACCCGGATTCCGCAGGGCGCCTGGAAACCCTCATCTCCATCGGGCAGGATCAGCTCGGCGGTGACCTCACGCTCCCATGCAGGCCCGGCGCTGGAGGGGTGTACAATGACCCCTCGGGCGGCGCCGAAGAGGTCGTCCATGCTGCCGACGACCGAGATGGCCGGGAGGCTCATCAGCGCCCTCAGGCCGAGCGCGCGGTTGTCTCTGGCGTTGATGACCTGGGGGTCCATCTCGTAATCAGCTGAGGTCCCAGGCCAGCTGGCCGGAAAGCCTCCAGGTGTTCTCGATTGCGAGAGCACCCTCTCGGGAAAAATGTAGGACCAGGTGGAGGCGGGCGAGGAGAGCAGGCCCTGGCGAAAGGCGGCCGCGCGCACGGTTCTCGCGGGCGCCGAGGAGGAGCCTGAGATGTCGACAGGTTCGGAATAGAGGGAGCCGCCGGTCTCGGTGGGCTCGCTGCCGTCGAGCGTGTAATAGATGCTTGCCCCCTCGGTGGCGCAACGCAGCTCAAGGGCGAAACCGTCAGAATAAAAACCTCTTGGGTGGCTTGGTGTCGGCTCGGCGACGATGCCCTCAATTACCGCCGAGGCGGCGTTCGAGGCGCCCGGGGTCGGGGTGGCCAGGTAGCCTGGAAGACCGGTCTCGGTGCGGCCATAGGCCAGATTCGTTCTCTGGGGCGGGTAGGCAGGCGCCAGCTCGGAGACCGCCTCGGCGGGCGAGTTCGGCCCGAAGAGACCAAGGTATTCGCCGCCGGTCTCGAGCTTGAAGCTGGCATGCAGCTCACCCGCCACCGGCGCGCGGTCTTTTCCCGAGGCGAAAACGATGAGATGCTCCCCGGGCGCCAGCGTTCTCCCGGGGAGAGCCCACATGGCCACCTCGGCGCGGTCGTCGGTCAGTGTCCAGCCGGCCAGCTCGACCGGCTCGGCTCCCAGGTTGCGCAGCTCGATCCAGTCCGGGCTATCGCCATCTTCATCTCGAAGCCCGCCCTGGTTCGACGCGAGCAGCTCGTTGATCACGAGCTGGCCGACCGGGGCGTCTGGGTCGATGGCGTAGGCCCACTCCCCCCCGCCAAAGTCGTTTGGCGGAATGAAGAGGTCACGGATGCCATGCCCCGGGGCCCAGCTGACCCTGACGTTCCCTTCCGGTGGCTGCTCGAAGCGGAAGGTGTAGGGCCCGGCCGCCTCGCCGATGACGCTTTCGGCGGAGGCTCCATTGATGAGAAGGTCGGCCTCATCGACGCCGGCCACAGCCTCACTGAAGGTTACGTCGATGCGTCGCAGCTCGCGCACCCGCGCGTTAAAGCCCGGCAGCAGGCCGACGATGGAGGGCGGCGTGGTGTCCACCCCGATGGGGTCCACCAGCGCCAGGTCGAACTTCGCATCGCTTGAGGACACGGTTGAATTGAAAAGCTGCACGGCGATGGTGTTCGCGCCCGCGACAATGAAATCGGAAGGGGCTGGAAGGTCAAACACCTCGTAGGTGCCGGATTCGTGGCTGCGGCGGGCCCGGGCATCAAAGGTCGGACTGTCCGGAGGGTTTTCCGAGGCGACCTCGACCCCGTTGATCCAGAGGATGAAGCCATCGTCAAAATCGATGGAAGCCTCGAGCGCGACCACCAGGGCGGGGTTTGGTATCTCCAGGGTGTGGCGCAGGTAGAGGGAGATGTAGTTACGCCGCATGGGCGGCTCGGTTTCCGAGAGGTCGGTGCCAAAGGGCGGGTCTCCATAGCCGAAAGGGGCCGACCCCTCCGTCCAGCCGGAATCATCGAAGCCGTTCATGCGCCAGGCGTCAACCGGCGCGGAGGCCTCGGAGAGGCCGGGACGCCAGCGCCAGGTCGAGCCGGCATCCAGGTAGGTCACCTCCTGGGCGGTCAGTGATGACGGGACCGCCAGCAGGCATACCAGCAGTGTTCTTTTCAGGACCTCAACACCGGACACGGGAATCTCCATAGACAGATGTGCAGCTTCAGCCGCCGGGCCGGCCAGGGCCCGGGAAACAACCCAATTCCTTATATCATACCCGCCGCCCAGCCCGCGGGCTACGCCAAGAGGCCTGGCCGGCCCTCCCGGCTTCTCAGGGGGCGCTGCGCCCATTCTTGCGGTATTTGTCCAGCAGTTTTTTCAGCTGTGCGACCACCTCGGGCTTGTCGAGGTAGAGATTCTTTTCTTCTCGCGGGTCCGCGGCGAGGTTGTAGAGCTGGCCGGCCGCTTCGCCCGGCTTGGGTTTGATCTTGCGGGGGTTGGTGAAACCGCCCGAGCCGCGTCCGACGATCAGCTTCCAGCTTCCCTGGCGCAGGGCGAACATGCCCGAGAAAGAGTGATGAACCGTCGCCTCGCGGATCGGGCCCTTAAGGGTCTCGCCGAGCAGGGCCGGCAGGATGTTGTAGCTGTCCTCGCCGGCGTTCGCCGGCACCTTCTTGCCGACGACGGCGGCGGCCGTAGCCATGAAATCAGTCAGGCAGATGGTCTCGTCGCTCGTGGTGCCGGGCTTGATTTTTCCTGGCCATCTCGCGAGGAAGGGCACCCGGTGTCCTCCATCCCAGATATCGGCCTTCTGCCCCCGGGTGTTACCGTTGGCGGCGTGCTTGAATTTCTTGACGTCGCCGACCGGCCAGTGAGAGCCGTTGTCGCTTGTCACGATCAGCAGGGTGTCTTTGGCCTGGCCGGTCTTCTCGAGCGCCGCGACGACCTGGCCGACCACGTGATCCACCTGGACGACAAAATCGCCGTAGTAGCCGGCCTTGCTCTTGCCGCGGAATTCGTCCGTAGGAAGCCAGGGTGTATGGGGCGCGGTCAGAGGGAAGTAGAGGAAAAAGGGCTTGTCGCCGGGATCTTTATTGGAGCGTTCGATGAACTCGACAGCCTCACGGGCCAGCCTTGGCAGGACCTCGAGATGCTTGAAGTCTTCAGAGACCCGGCCGTTTCTCCAGAACCCGCCCCCTTTCTGCCTGCGGTGTTTGCTGCCGGCGACCTTTGAGCTGAGCGGCTTGACCGGCAGATTATTGCGGACGTACAGGTAGGGGGGGATGTCCAGCGAGGAGGGGATGCCGAAGAAGTAGTCGAAGCCCACATCGTTGGCTCCCGGAGTGAGAGGCTTTGAATAGTCGGCTTTCTTGCCGGCACCGAAGCCCAGGTGCCACTTTCCCACTGCTCCCGTGGCGTAGCCGGCCTGCTGCAGAAGTTTGCCCACTGTCAGTCGCGCGGGGCTGATCAGGAGCGTTCCATCGCCCCAGAGGACGCCGCTTTTGAGGCGAGAGCGCCAGCAATAGCGGCCGGTCAGGATTCCGTAGCGAGTTGGGGTGCAGACCGAGGACGGCGAGTGGGCATCGTTGAAGCGGATTCCCGCGGCGGCAACCTTGTCCATGTTCGGCGTCGGGACCTTGGAGTCCTTGTTGTAGCAGCCGAGATCTCCGGCTCCGAGGTCGTCGGCGAGGATGAAGACAATGTTGGGCCGGGCCGCGTCGGCGGAGGGTGTCGCGAGGGCGGCGAGCAGGATGAGGCAGAGTGACAGGATGGGCTTCATGCTAGAACCTTTTGCTTTCTTGTAACGGAAACCATGAGGATACTCGCTCAGCCCCCCGCCCATCCATCAATCCCGCGATGTTCGCTCAGCCCCGAAGCTGTTCGAGGTAGCGCTGGCGGATCGCCCCGAGCTCTTCGTCGTAGAGCCCGGCTGAAAAATCAGGGAAGGTCCACTCGAAGGGCTGGTACCTTCCGCCGCCGTAGCGGGCGACCAGGTCGGCGTAGACGCCCCGGGCAAGGTAGATCTTCTGGCCCGCCGGTTTGAGGGAGGCGAGCACGAGCTTGCCGTGGTCGAGGTACCCTGCGTCCAGGTTGACAGCTCTCCGGCCCGGCCCTGCGGCGAGGGAGCGTTCCAGCTCGATACACTCATGCTTGAGATTCACCAACTCGGTCGGGGATGCAAGGCGGTCCAGGGAGAGGATGCTGCGTTCGAGCCCCGCCCCCATCTCTTCTTCATAGTAATCGGTCAGATTGAAGGGGCGCGCAGCGCCCTGGTGGTCGATGTCGCCCCGGCGGGAGCGCAGCCCCTCAAGGCTTCTCGCCAGGGCCTCGGGGTCCGGGTACAGGGCCGCCACCACCAGCTTTACGGGCTCGACCGGATGGTCTTCAGTCATGGCGTTTCTCCCCTGCGGGAAAAGGCGGCCAGGGCCTCTCGGACAAGGTTCGCCTCGAGGCCGAAGGCACGGGCAATATCCTCCGCCTCGAAGAGCTCGGAGCGCTCCACGTCCTCTTGCGAGCGTCGCTGAAAACGAGCGCCCTGGAGGTAGAGCTGGTCGCCGCCTTGTACCCTGGTCAGCAGGGGGTAGCGCATCATCTCCCAGCCGAAGGATGCATCCCAGGCATCAAGGAATTCCCCGTCTCTCGCGGGCTCCGGCTTGAACGTCAGCCGGTGGCTTATCGCCCCCTGCTGCCGGGTGTGGAGCTCGATCTTCGAGCCCTGGTTCTTGTGGCGCAGGAGGAGCTCGTTGAAGGTCGTCGGCACCACCTGTTCGAAATCCTTGTCGCCGGGCAGAGGGAGAGGCTTGAGGATCAGGTAGCCGGGGTCGAGCAGGTGGGGCTGTCCGTCGAGCCAGACCAGCAGGGCGCAGTGGGTGTTTTCTCCGTAGTGGCGGTCAGCGAGAATGGGCTCCGCGTGCAACCCGAGCCCGCGGAGAACATGCAATAACGCAGCGGTGAGGGAGAAGCAGGTTCCGCCACTACCCATGCGAAGATGGTCGCTGATGACCTCTTCCGGTCCTCTCCTCGCGACACCCTCTTCCCGGTCGTGTTTCAGGATCTTGGTCAGGTTTTCGTAGGGAAGGGAGGAGAAGGCCGTGGCGATATCTTCGACCAGGGTCTTCTCCGGCGCTCCGAGCTCGAGCTGGAAGTGTTCGGAGAAAGAGCGAAGGGCGGCGGAGGCGTGCGCGGGGTCTGCCAGGGGGTTCTCCGTCATGCGCTTCCCCTCGATCTACTTGTCGGGGCCGGTGGAGGCGGCCTCGGGGAGGCCCTCACGGTTGAAATACTTCGCCGGGGGCAGCTGGAACTTTTTGAGGGGCAGCCCCCCCTTCGCGCGACCGTTTTTCCTGAGCTCGTCGAGGGCCTCGTCGATCACGCCGCGGTCTCCGACCAGGACCACCAGGGCATCTTTCCAGCGATAGGTCTTCTCCGAGATGGCTTCGAGGCTTTTTTCGTCGGCCGCCGCCATGGCTGCGTAGAAGGCGCGTCTTTCGGTGGGCTCGAGGTTCAGGGCGGCTGCCGTCGAGTAGATTCCCAGCAGGCCGGCCTGGGTTTCCAGGTTCTTGATCAGCCTGCTGCGCTGGGTAGAGGCCGCCTTCCGCAGCTCGCCTTTTCTCAAGCGTCCTCGCCCCATCTCCTGGAGCTCCCTGAAGAACTCTGAGATTCCAAGGGCGGTGGCGCCGGATTCCACCGAGGAGGTGGCGACCAGGTGGCCCCAGACACGCCGCGATGCGAGGCCGCTGCTGGCGCCGTAGGTGATCTTCTTTTCCTCCCGGAGGTTGGAGTTCAGTCGGCTGGTGAAGGTGCCACCGAAGATGGTGTTGGCGAGCGTCAGGGAAGGAACGCTCGAGCTTTCGTACCGTTTCCCTTTCAGGTAGATGCGGATGACCGTCTGCGCGGCCCCGGGCTTGTCGACCACGGCCAGACGCAAAGGCCCCTTCTCGTCGCCCTGGGGGTGGGGCGAGTAGACGGCTTTTTCGGGGAGAGTTGCCGGTGGGCCCTTCCAGCCCGCGAAGCGTTTTTCAAGCTCGTTCCGAAGGGCGGCAGGCTCAAAGTCTCCGGTAATGAGAAGAACGCAATTGCCCGGGGCCAAGGCGGCCGAATAAGCTTTTTTGACCTCTTCCAGGTTGATGCCTTGAACGGTGGACGAATAGCCGTCTTCGGGATGAGAATAGGGATGCTCGCCGTAGTAGAGCCGGTCTCCCACGACCCGCGCGACGGTGGTGGGCCGCTCTCCTCGCTGCTTCAGGCTGTTCAGGCTCAGGCGCCTGACCCGCTCCCATTCCTTGTCCGAGAATTTGGGCCGCAGCAGGATGTCGGAGAAAAGGTCGAGGGCCGGTCCGAAGTTTCGCCTGAGTACCTGCAGGTCGATGGAGCTGTAGTCTTTCCCTGTTGAGAACTCGATGCCTGCTCCGAGGAACTGGATCTCGTCGGCGAGCTCCAGGGCGCTTCGAGGGCCTGCGCCTTCGTCCATCATGTCCATAGCCAGGGACAGGAGGCCTTCTTTTCCTTTCGGGTCGAATGATGAACCGGAGCGCACGATGAGGGACGCCGCCACCACCGGTATGTGGTCAGAGTGGAGCAGCCACACCTCCAGGCCGCTGCTGAGCCGGAAGGTTTCGGGCTCGGGAAGGGAGACCGGCGCGGCTGAAGCCGGCGGGATGGGTATGGCTACTCGTTCTTTCCCGCCTGCGCAGCCGGCCAAAAGGACGGCGACGGCAAGCAGGAGAGAGCCGGCCAGGGTCTTTCGCGCGGTGGCCATCATTGCTTTCCCCCCTTCTTTTCTTCGGGGAGGACATGAAGGATCAGTCGTCCGTTCGGCTTGAGGACTTTCTTTGTCCAGGAAGAGGTGCTGTCGGCGGTGACCTTTGAATACCGCCCGAGATCGCGCTCAACAGCTCCCGGGTTGCCGAAGTGGAACAGGTAGCGGTTGAGCAGATCGGCTTTTTCCTCGAGGCTCTCGAGATCTGACCAGAAGGCGGATTCAGTGGAATTCCGAGCGCGTCCGATCTCACGCGCCGTGACGCCGCCTTCCCGGAGCTCGGCGATAACGGCGTCCACCTCCCTCTCAATGGCGCCAAGGCGCTCCAGGTTTTCTTTCGTGTCGGCTCCCGGGAGGGCGAAAACCTGGATGATGAACTTGGAGCCCAGCAGGCTCGAGCTTTGATAGGCCGAGACGTCCTGGGCCAGCTTCTTGTCGTAGACCAGGCGTCGATAGAGGCGGCTCGACTTTCCTCTGGCGAGGGCGCTGGCGACAATGTCCATGTCGGCATCGCCTTCTGAGTAGAAGGCCGGAGAGTGCCAGACAAAGCAGGCCAGGGGCAGCTCGACGGCATCGGTGAGGGTTTTGCGAACCACCCCTTCGATTGTTGGCGCGGGGGGCTTCTTCCGGGTGATTTTCGCCCGGAGGGGAATGGCCCCGAAGTATTTTTTTACAAGTGTCCGGGCTTTCTCCGGGTCGAAATCGCCGGCGATGGCCAGCGATGCGTTTGCGGGAAAGTAGAAGCCATCAAAGAAGTCGATGACATCGGAGA
>Ga0206685_10000474_pt1 | contig 12250 bp, 17 predicted proteins | sample M220012015metaG_FD_161049 | JGI IMG/M metagenome (GOLD analysis project Ga0206685, IMG submission 161049) | Ammonia-oxidizing marine archaeal communities from Monterey Bay, California, United States - M2 200m 12015 | ecosystem: Environmental > Aquatic > Marine > Intertidal zone | place: USA...
TCTAACTTCTCCTGGAAGAGAATTCATATTACTAATAACAACTTGATTGTTTAGGGAATAATCACTATCAAGAATTTCATGAGTACAATGAGGATCTATTGTTAAAAGAAAATCAGGCGCAAAATCACGATACAAAGCATTACATCCGAATGTCCATGCTTTTTCTTTAATTCTGTTCAAATCCATATGTTGTCTAGATTTACCATTTCCAATAACAACTACTGCCACATTATTTCTTCCATAAATTGTTCTGTTGTTATATTATCAATATTTTCAACTTTTGAATTATCATCAATGACTCTTGTTAATCTTATTCCAGGACAAAACTCCTCTTTTAACAAATAAAACAATCCAATTCTTTCGTTTTCCTGTATATCATATTCTTTTACCACTGACACTCCACGGTTACTTATCGTACCATAATTGTTAGTACCATCATAAATATTTTTTCTTTCGCCGAATAAATCAAATCCTATTAAATAAATTTGATGTTCTGAATGAAAATGTTCCCAAGCCAATCTAATACTCATCCATCCAGAATTTACTGGATGTACTCTCTCAAAAGGCATCATATAAATTTTATGCACTTTAGGTATTTTTTCTAATAAATCTGAAAATTTAGATAATGAATACTCAGTTGTCCAAACCTTATTTTCTCTAGTATAACCAGACTTAATTACTTCATCAAGCATATCTGGATCAGTCACAATGAGATTATCAGAAGTAAAATCACGATAAAGGGCATTACTTCCATATATTGTACCGTATTTCTTCAAAAAATGCAAGTCTATTTTCTGTCTTGACTCGCCATTACCTATGCAAAAAATCATTTTTTTGTATAAATTTCATAATCTGTATAGTTAATATTATGTGAATATGAATATACCACATGAACTTTAATATTTTCTTTTATTGTTTCAGCTATTCTATATCTCCACCACTGTTTCGGTTTCAATGTACAATGAGCATTTTCACCATTTGGTAAAGTCTGGTTGGCAGGATACATTGCTATATTTAGATAGGTACATTTATTCGATAATGTAAAAATTTCTTTTAGTGTGTACTGTACTTCGTATTCTGGAACATGTTCTAACACATCTGTACAAATAATACAATCAAAATTACCAGAAGGTAAAAGGCCCCATTTTGGTATTGCGGGATCATAAAGTCCCATCTTCTCAAGTCCCCATGATAAATGAATCTTGTCTTCTATATAATGTTTTGCGTTTCCACATCCATAATCTAATGCGGTTTTTGATTTTGTAGTTTCTATTAATTTTTTTATATTATCTAAATGGAGGGTAAGAGAAACACCAGGATAGGGGGGAAGTTGTTTATATAAATCAATTTTAGAATGCATAATGTCTCCAAAAACAAAAAAGGAGAAGGTTTTACCCTTCTCCTTTATGTATATTAGGTTTTTAGAGAAACTTACATTAAGTTAGCTACTCTTACAAGCCTGTAATACTCATTCAACGATGCGCCAGCATTGTCTGCACTAATGTCCGAATATCCGGAACTGTCAGGTGCTAATGCTCCAGTTGCAAATGGATTTCTTACAAGACCATATCGAGTCTTAAATCCAATTTTTGGCTGGAAAGTGCTTGTGTCAACTGCACGTACCATTTGTAATGGAACGTATGGGCAGTAGAACATACCAGCATCATATGAAGACGATCCTTTGTATCCAACTACAAAGTAATTGACATCATTTGTTACTGCATATGGATCAACATAAACACGATAGCGGCCGTTAAGTACGCCAACAAAAGTGTTTCCTGCATCATCAGGATTAAGATTGTTGCTATCAAGAGCAGGAGCGTAATCAAGAACTCCAGCCATTTGAAGTGCAGAAGCGACATCTGAAGAGGTCATGATCATATTACCTTTTCCTCTACGTGTCTTCTTCGCAATCTCGTTTGCTTCTCTCTCAATCTGGAACATGAGACCTTTAAACTTCTCTACGGACCAGCGACCATTTGAGTCGGTGTCAAGATCAAAGATACCTGTCTGTGTAACGTTAGTTTGGGCACCAACAACAGCTTCTCTGTAAATCTTACGAATAACTTCACGATTAATTTCTGCAAGAATCTCAGCGGAAAGAATATTGCTGAGTTCTGTTTCTGCATCAAGACCATGAACTGCTTTAAGATCCTGAGCAACTTCCATTGTGTAATCTGCTCTTAAGGCTCTTGTTTTAGCAGTAACAGTAACCTTCTCAATTGAGAAAGCCATGTTATTAGGTGTTGCTACTTCACCTTGAGCAGTTGATAAACCACCTGCTACTAACGTTTGTGAAGCGTTAGCGGAACCGTCAGTATGAATGTGAAGACCAGGAACGTTAGTGTCCTGTGTGGCGGCGGAGGTGTTAGAAGCAAAACTTGTGTCTGCTTCGTTATAAAGGGCCTCTGGGGACTGATTCATTGTGACATATCTTGCTCTCATAGCAAAAATAAGACCAGTAGGACCAGTCATTGGTTGCACACCACAAACATCGTATGCAATCAAATTAGGCATTGCTCTCCTGACCAGAGAAATCATAATAGGATCATACTTCGCTACACCACCAACATCTGGGAATGCGCCTGAAGCCTGTCCTGCCTCTGTCAAGAAGTTCTGTGAAGAAAGAACTTGATTGTCTTCCTGCATGGACTTTTCTTGGTTTTCCAGAAGAACAGTTGTTACTGCCTTTCTGTATGGGTCATCTATTTTACCCAACTCTGGATGATCAAGAATAGGAGCCCACTTTTTTTGTAAATTTTCTGAAAGATACATGTGTAAATCTCCTTAGTTGTTAATATTGGTTCTAGAAATGGCACTTGCATATTGTCTAATTGACTCAGGTGCATCTGCCATTGCATCGTCTGAAGAATTTTCCTCATTAGGTTCCATGTCGTCTTGTGTGTCTTCGCTCAAAACCTGTTTATCTTCAGCGTCTTCTGTACGAAAATACTTGTCCTTGATGATCTGAAGTTTTTCAGTATATGTTTCTTCATTTTCATATTCAATACCTTCTGCCAACTTGATCATTTTTTCTTGATCAACTTCGGTCATTCCTTCTGAAACTGTATACAAAGCATCCATCTTTTTGTACTCTTTGAGTTCTTTAGATGAATCAATGTTTTTTTGTATCTCAGAATTTAATGATCCTTCAAGGTCTTCAACTTTAGCGAACAGATCATCTACAAGATCAACCTTTTCGTCTGGAATATCGACATAATGTTCGACAAACAGATTTTTAAGACCGACCATGAAATCTTCAACAATTTCTGAACGAATACCCTTATCAACTGCAAGTTCATTTTCTTGCATCCATTCTTTAACAACATAATTCATGAAATCATCTACCTTTTCAATCATAACAGTACGATTGTTTTCAATGGCTTCTTGAAGTTCTGTTTTGTATTGTTCATCAAGTTTGTCTATTCTTGTGGAAATTTCATCATTTACTCTGGCAAAAACTGCGGCTTCAAATATAGTGGCCGCTTTTTCTTTAAATTCGTCTGAAAGCTCTTCACCTTCAATAAGTGCTTGAACATCACCCTCTAAACTGAATTCTTCTCTAGCAACTACTTCTTTTGTTTCTTTAGTTTCAGAAACAATTTCATTGCCTTCTTCATCGAATTCTGCATCATCAACTTCGTTAAGTGCGCCGAGAATTTCAGCAACTTCTTCTTTGCTCATCTCATCTAACTTATCGTAAATTGATTTAATAAGTGACATTTTTGATGCACTTTCAGAAACTTTTCCTTTATCTGCAGGACGTTTCTTAGCAGATGGTACCCCTTTGGTAAAATCTGGTTTGGGTCCATCGGGAACCTCGTTGTTCACACCCGTTTCTTTTGCTTTTTCGGGAGCTTGCTTCATAGGCTCTTTATTTTTTCCGGCACCTGGAAATGAAGCCTCATCTACTTGAGCATCTTCATTTTCTTCTTTAGCATTATCTTCAAGAGTTTCCTCTTTCACTTCTTCTTTTTGCTCCAGGGCTTCATTTTTTTCTTCTGACATGTGATAACTCCTTAATTTTGTGAGAATTTTGTCTCTTGTCTCATGTTTATATTTATACAATTATAGGTTTGAAAGAAAACTATTGAAGGCTTTTATTTTTGCATTCTCCAGTTTTTTATAAGATGCTCCCGTAATTTCTTTTTTAATAGCAGAAAGTACTTTTTCTTTAAGAATACCCGATTCCCAAACCCATTCTTTCCCTTCCATGACACCCTGAACAAAAGCCTCAGGAGCAGAAGGATCAGCAACTATGTCAGCGGCAGTTGCTAAATAAAAATCATCTTTTACATATTTCACTCCACCCTTTTCTTCTAAAGAACCCATTCCTCTAGAAGAAACACCCAATTGTGCGCCATTTGAAATAAGATTTTGCACAATTTTGCCATAAGGGGTATCGATAATTTTCGCTTTGCCGACAACATTATTACCGTCTTCTTTCAATTCGGTAATCATATGAGATACCCGTTCTAAATTTATACCAGGCCCATCTGGATGACCAAGTTCTCCAAATGCTCTATTTTTTCCAACGTAACTTTCATTATATCTCTGAATTTCTTTCATAAGAATATCTCTGGGATAAATTCTTCCATTCTTATTTTTCACTTCTGCCATCATAAAGGGCCCTTGAATATATAGAGATTTTTTCCCGTCTTTTTCTTCTGTAAAACACTCTATATTCTCGTTAACTTCTGTAATTAATTGCATGACTTAACCTTTTTGTCCTGGTGTTGGTGTCTTTCCTTTGTTTCTTTTACGTTGTAATTCTTGTTGTCTTTTGACTTTCACTAATCTCTTGGCCATTTTTTTAATTTTTGGTAAAAATTTCTCTAATCTTGTCGCAAGCATCATTTTTTGAGAAGGAGACATTTTTGTAAGGCTTTGTCCTTTAGCAATTCTACTTCTCATTATATTTCTAGCACTTCTCCGAGCCCGTTTTTGTAATACTTCTGGACTCGCCATTCTTCTTAATGCTCTTTGTTTTGCTCTTGTCAACAACTTAGACCGTCTTCTAGCCCGCTGTCCCGCTTTCAATCTTTGTTGAAGAGTAAACTTTCTTTCTTCTAGAGGAACATGTTGATATTCTGCTTCGTCTTTAAATTCTCTGAAATCTTTCATCTTTTTACATTCTTATTTAACTTTGTAATTCCTCTAAATAATCCAGACCTCAATGTTTTCTTTCTTTTTAAAGTTATTAATCTCTGTTTTATTTTTCTTTTTCTTAAAGACTGCCTTATTTTCAGATTAGTTTTAGGATTAAATTTCTTTCTTTCTTTTGCAGACATTTTTTTAAGAATCTTCTTACCTGCAACCTTTCTATATCCCTTACCAATTAGACTTCTGCTTTTTCTAAAAATATTTCTAAATGCTTTTCGTCTACCCCCAATAGTTCGAACACGACTAATTTTATGTATTCTTCTCGCCTTGCTCGCCATTATTCATTAGTCCGAATGTGCAATTGCTGTTGCAGATCCTGTAAAAGCTAGGGTCTGCGCCGCTTGTTTATTGACTTTATGTACTCCTGCGGGTAAAGAAATTGTTCCCACGGCGCCACCACCCGACTCTTTCACGGTAATAGTTTGAGTCGATGCCAATGTACACGCAACTGCAGTTGCGGAACCTATGTTACTATCTGCTGGATTCGTTACTGCCGCGGCAAGTATTTTATAAGCCATTACTTACTCTCCTCTGCTTCTAGAAAAAGAAACCATGTTCCAAAAATCTTTCTTACTTTCAAATAATTTTTCAGAAAATTCTTTCTTGTTTTTTTCATTTAATTTTTTATACATTTCATATAGAGCTTTCGCATCATCGGGCTCAACAATTACTTGAATATCATCTTTTAAACTTATTTTATGCGATTTTTGAGCTTTATAAATTTGTTTGAGTAAAGGAATTAAATCATTAATATGATGAATATCTTCGATCATGTCTTCATCATCATATTCATATTCTTCATATGGATTATCTTCCGAACCATGTTCCATTTCATAATCAAGATAATATTTTACAGAACTTAAATTAGAACACGCTTTTGAAATTTTATCTTGAACCCATCCTTCTAATTCAACTTGATCATCAAGCATTTCAAAAAGGTCTTTACTGTATTTATGAACTTTATATAAACTTTGTTTAGCCAATCTTCCTTCAAAATCATCATACTTCATTTTCATATGAGGAAATTCTTGAGGAACACCAGCATATTTTTCTTTTATTTCTTTTTTGGCTGTTGATGATAAATCTTTAAATGTTTTCATAGGCCTCTAGTATTAAATTTCGATATCTAATTTATATTTATATGATTTATATCCTTTGTATTAAGCGAATTAGTTTATTAAAAACAAGATTATTGCCTTCTTCGCTTATTCCATTTACAGATTTATTAAACGACTCAGAATATTCTCTTTCAATATTCCAAATATCACTATCTACGATACCAGATTTAAAATTAAACCAATTAGGTATATGATTATGTATAACATGTATTGCTGATATTTTTTTAGCATAAACATAGTCATCAATTAACGATAATGCCCCATGAAATCTATTTCTATTTACATCTCTATTAAAATGAAATTTCATGAAATCTTTTATAATTGAAACATCTACAGGTTCAATAGGTACATATGAACCTGTATCAGTATGAACTATGTCTTTTTTGTTTTGTTTAAAAGCATCAACATAATCTAAAAAATGTTGCCGACTATTCCAATTATCAATCTCATGATCATGCATAACTACAAAATCTCTGGTGAAATTTGGGAAGTATATGAATTGAGGAGTTGAATGAAAGATTATTGCTATATCAATTTCACTAGTCTTTTTTAGATTGTAAAGGATTCTTTCTTCTGAACATTGTGCTATCATAAAATTTAATGATGTAGCATTAAAATGATCAAGAATCAAATCATAGAAACTTTTAGGTTTTTCTGGCTGAAAAGAGTTTGATCCTATTACACTAGAACCAAAAAATTCAATATTCATATATGTTGATGCTCTATTACGATTTCACCCACACAAGTATCCGCAGGAGACTTGTATAACCACATAACAAAATCATAGAAATCCTCAGTTAAATCACCATACTTAATATTCGTTGTCTTAAAATGTACTTCACGATTGATCCACTTCTTATACAATGATTTACAATACTCATCGGTAGCAGTTTTGTAAGAAATATATCTGTCGGATGTAAAATTTGGTTTAATATGTGTTTGTATTGTTCCTGTATTAATAATATGTCCACTTTTTCCCAACAACATCCAAGAATGCGATACTTCAGATAATAATTCTAACTGACTAGAATCTTCTGTATAGGTATGATTAATAAACAAATCATAATTATGACTCGCGGAAACGATTCGATTTCGACCAACCTCAGTTCTAATATCGAACCCTGAACCCACATCAAAACTAAATGCTCCACGATCCACAAAAATCTTCCCAACACTCCTATCACCACCGGTCAAACAAATATTCATAATAAAGTTAATATATGCCAGATTCAATCATTGCGGCGTTTAATTGTTGATACCAAAGTGTTAAATCCCCAGGCGCATTTCCTGCCATTGTTGCACTAAATTCTGTTGTTAAAGCAGTAAATTCCTTTAACATCTTTTCATCGTTTTCATCTTCAGCAGGATCAGCAGTTGCAATCAGATTAATCCATTCTTGACAACCTCCTGTATATCCACCTTGCATTGTATCTTCAAGTTTCTTCTTCAACTCTTTAGATATTTCACTAATTTTAGCCATTATATTTCCTATATTTAAATGTGGTCGGGGTGGCGAGATTTTACTCACAACTTCCCAACACCTTGTTGGACGTTTTAATTAAACTACACCCCTGTCCAGAGCGGGACTTTCATCTCCATTCTCTGGTATAATATATATCAAGTGAATTTTCTCAGCGAGGATGAGATTTTGGGTTGCTCTCTTTTATTATCTCTGCCATATCTATAATGAACATCTCCGATTTCATCAATGCTCATATCCTTAAAACGTTTTGCAGGTGGTATCCCACAATAAGTTCTTTTTAAATCAATCACCATAATTAATCTATGCTCATCGGTATTATTATGGGCACTATGTATATACTGATTATTAAATCCCCATGGGTGTAGCCAATCAACTTCCTCGCCTTGTGCTTCTAAAAATAAATCTCCTTCAGGCACTATAAGAGGAATATGTATTCTAATATTTTGCCCTTCCGCATTTTCATGGCCTGTATGTCTTTCAATAATACTTTGAGCAGGCAAGATACTATACATAATCATCGAACATATATCACCATAATGTTCAGAGATCCCTTTCATTGTTGGGAAAGCATCAGGATTATATCCATCGTGCTTTTGCTTGATATTTAACATTCTTTTCTGAATACTTTCATCAGCAACAATATTTGGGTTGTAAAATTTCATAACTAACGCTCGCCAAGCATTGCCACCTTTGTACATGTTGTAGTACCTTTTTTTGTTTTCGTTTTCTTTTTTATTTATTTTCGCTCTAGCAATCGATAAGTATTCTTCTTCAACCCTTTTCATCAGACTGTAAATTGTTCCAAATACATTGGTTGTACCTCTTTGTAAACAATCTTCAATATCATTATACTCTGTTAAGAAATCTTTTATCAGAGCATCTTTGTATGACATAAGAAAATCTAACTCTTGGTCAAACCTTACTACATCATCATATCTAAATATTTTTTGTGTTCTTAATTGATATTTCATATTTTTCATTTATCATATGTTCAGCAATGTCATCTATTATATTAAAAATAAGTGATCGAAATTTAAATTTATAATCAAAACGAAAATAATAATAATTTTCACCTGGTAATGGAGCAGTTCTTAACCGTTCTGGTTTCCAATATCCTGTATTAAAAGTTAATGTAATTGTATTAGTTAATTGTTTTACATTAAAATTCTCATCATCATGTAATTTCCTTTCTTCCCAAACACTATTAATTGCATTTTTTAAAAGAAATGTAGAATAGTTTAATCCATCTATATCGCAAGCAGTCCATGATATATACGCATTTAGAAATTCAGAATCAACATAATGTCCTTCACATGAACCAAAAGTTCTAATTCCGTCAAATGTATTAAGAACATTAACTAGTGGAAGAATGCCTGCTTCTATTTCTACAGTATCAGCAGTCGCTCCTCCCCCAAAAGAACCTATAGATGGATCTTCTGTTGTTAAAAAATTTAATTCTTTAAATAACTCTATATCTTCAGCAGAAATTTCATCTTTCCAATCATAACCAATTTCAGATTTTTTAAGAAAATCTTGAAAAATTTGAGCTAATAATTTATATTTTATATTTGCGTGTCCAGCAATTACTAAATATTCATCTTTTCTCTTTGCACGTTCAATTTCTTGATTATTATCTCCAATTTTATCTACTAATGAAATAAATAATTTATTCAAAGAATCGGCATCAATTAAATAATTGGGATCATGTGCAATAATATAATTCTGGTTCCAGGTGTTAATTGTAATCATTTTAAATTCTCATTTCATTAAAAATTTCTCTATTAAAAATGTATTCAAAAAATCTGTTTCGTGCCATTTATCTGACATTTTAAAATTATAAGCACGTGGATCATAATGATGATTATGATGCATTCCTTCACCTCCTGTAACTAAATTCAACCATAAAGAATTAATTGAATGGTCTTTATTTCCGTATACATCGACCTCATAATTTCTATAACTTCCAAAAGTAAAAACATGACCAAAAAAATTTAAAATGAATAAAGACCATCCATTAATTACACATGGTATTGCTATAAAATATATTAATAAACGAATATCAATTATTGGTAAAATCACAAGTGGAAAAAATGCAATTAGCCAATAATAATTATGAGAAAATCGTACTGCTTTATTTTTATATAACTGCTTAAAATAATTTTCTTCCCGAAAATATTCCGAAAATTTATTCATCCTCTTTTTATCTGTTTCACTATTAAACAATTTTCTAAAAAAGATCATTGGCGGCCAACCAACTCTAATAAAATCTTTAATATTTTTTATATGATGTGGTGAATGATTATCATATTCTGCGTCTGTATATTTGTGATGAAAACAATGACCTGGAACCCACTTTAAATGACTGCCCCCATAAGAACATACAAATAAAATACTCATAAGCCATTCTGTCCAAGGTTTTGTTTCAAAACTATTATGAGCATAATACCTGTGTCCTCCTATTTGATTGCCCACATGTCGAATTAAAATAGTACCTATTACAGTCAACCATAACCAATGTAAAGAATAATGCATTAATCCATATATCATCGATACATGAAAAAATAAATGAATTATTCCTAATAAAATAATTTGTGTTCCAGAAGAATTATATCTAAACAGTTTCATTTCTTTTCTATATTCTAATCATTTTAATGAACAAACCAGTTAAATCTATTTGCCACCATTTATGATCTGGAAGGAGTGTGGTATAATTAGATGGATCTTTGTGATGATTTAAATGAAATCCTTCTCCAGCTACTATAAAATTTAATAGTCCCCCAACATTAGAAGGATTACCCGTTCTATGAGAATATGCATTAACAACTGCAGAAGCATGATGTGTTAGAAGTATAGGAACACAAAAACCAAATACAAAAAACCAAGGTCCCATTAATAACAATACAATCATAATAATACCAACGAAAAGTAGATAATTATCATAAAACCATTTGGCAATAGGATCTTTTGTATCCTTTAACCAATCTTTTAAATCTTCTTTTGTGGGTGGCAAAAAATAAAGCGCCCCACGTAATTGAATAGTCCACACATTCCAAAATCCCCTATGTGTAGGACCATGAGGATCATAATCAGTATCACTATACTTATGATGTAGTTTATGAATACCATTCCATATAAGAACTGGACCTGGATTTCCAAATAGTGATACAAATTGAAAATAATAGTCATACCAACGTGGTGCTTTAAAGGCTTTATGACAATAATACCTATGATATCCAGCAGTATAACACGTACAATTTATCCAATAACCCCATAATATACCCAATACCCACATCCACCATTCTGCATAAAGAATTGCAGGTATAATTGCTAAATGTGCAATTAAATTGATTGCGAGAAAATAATAACCCCGTGAGGATTTCATATAATAATGTGAAGTATCGAAACCTTTTATTTTCATGCCTTTAAAATTTTCTCAATTAAAAAAACGTTTATATCATCTCTTTCATACCACTTGTCAGACATTTTATGATTATATGCAGAGGGATATGCATGATGATTATTTTGAAGTACCGATCCTCTGGTCAAAATATTAGACCAAATACAATTATGACTATTATCATCTGTATCAAAATTTCTATAATTTGGAATTAAGAAACCCGCCTTTTTTAAATGTCCTGAAGTATTAACTAATCCTCCAACATGAAACATAATAACACTAGGCATTGCAATAAAATAAACAGGTATTCTCCAATCAATGAAACACAATAAAAAAGGTAAGAAACAAAGTAACATATAATTTCTATGAGTCCATTTTAAAATATCTATTTTTAATAGGTCTTTATATAACTCTGGTTCAACTCTTTTACCATCTCCAAGAAATTTTGAATAAATTGTGCAATAAGTGTCAAATAAAGACACATGTGATGGCGAATGTACATCATCTTCAGTATCCGAATACTTATGATGTACTCTGTGAAAAGGAGCCCATGCTATTATCGGACCCATATACAAATATACACTACATATAGCCATAAATTTTTCCGCCCAAGGATTTGCTTTAAATGAATTATGTGCAAAATATCTATGAGCCCCTATTTCTCCACCAATATGCTGAAATAAAATCACTCCTACTAATGTTAACCATAACCAATGTAAACTTGAACCAGAAAAAACTAAAGCATAAATTGTCGAAAGATGGAACAATATTTGAAATCCAAAATAAAAATACCAACCAACTCCGAACCTAGGAAATGCTTTTAACTGTTTCCACCAAAAAGTATTCATAAAACTAATCTCCTACATTATTTGTAATTATTTCTATTTATGATAATAGGTCATCCCTGACTGTGCTTTTTCTATTCTATCTTTATTCCAAGCCGCATGATCAATACCCTTAATAATATGATTACCAGCATCCATAAACATAATCATACTATGTCTTTCTTTTTTTGTTTTGTTCGTTATCCTATGAGGAGTAGATTGTAATTTATTATCTGACCAAATTTGCATAAAATCACCTATATTC
>Ga0206685_10000480_pt1 | contig 12203 bp, 20 predicted proteins | sample M220012015metaG_FD_161049 | JGI IMG/M metagenome (GOLD analysis project Ga0206685, IMG submission 161049) | Ammonia-oxidizing marine archaeal communities from Monterey Bay, California, United States - M2 200m 12015 | ecosystem: Environmental > Aquatic > Marine > Intertidal zone | place: USA...
TAGACCGGATAACCTGGTCGGTGCGGTACTGAGGTTATGCGGTTGTCAGTGTGGGCGCGGTCCAGCTGCTCACGGTAGTAGGCACCTGGCAATGCTGCGTCCCAGGAGCAGAAGTATTCAGAGGCGATTAACTCTTCTGGCATCCCCTCAGTGCGCTCACGCTCGATGTCCTTGGGTGTGAGCAGGCCGGTGTCATCGACATCGAGTCGCTGCACAAACCAGTCAGGGTTGCGTTCTGCCATCTTGAACAAACGCCAACCGTGATTGCGACCACGAGGCGTGAAGTTGAAGATAGCCCAACCGTCGTTCAGTGCCAGGATGGGTCGCACCAGTTCCCAGGCTTTGGGGTTCTGTAGTGCGTACTCTGAGAAGACCATGCCCACAGGGTTGGTGCCGACTATGGAATCGATGTTGTCGGTGCCGATCAGCTGGATGATTGATCCGTTCTTGAGCGTGATCCGCATCTCAGTGTTGTTAAGATTGCGGATGATCTCTTTAGGAACATGACTGAGAAATCTGAACCCCTCATTGGACATGCCCTGCCAGATAACCTTCTTTGCCTGGGTGTAGACCGGGAGTGCGTAGAAGTAGGTGCCCCTACGCTCCAGGGCTTTTTTTATTGTCAGGTTCCAGAGTGTTAAGTCTTTGCCTGCACGTCGATGCCACACCAGGCAGGCACGTCTATAGTCTCCATCCATCGCTGCAAAGATTGGTATCTGATACTCACGAGGAGTGAACAGATGAGGGATGGAGATTTCTGTCATGCTGCCAGTTTTTGTTTCAGCTTGTTTCTGCGTTTCACGACATTCTGTTTGAAAGTTTGCAACTCGCTGCGGTTGATCAAACCAGCTTTTGCTTTGGCGTTGTACTGGGCCATCTTTGCTTTTGCCCAGGTGTTTACTTCACCTATGTTCTGGTAGCCGCTTTTCTTTATGTTGTCTGCCAGGGTGAGGTTGGACTTGCCTGTCTCTTTCTTTTTGTGAACATCCTTTACGCCTTGTTGTGCGCCTTTCTTGTGAAGATCCTTTGTCGCTCCGCTGGATTTCAATGAATCGATGAATGATTGGGCGTATGTCTTACCATCAGCACCATACTGTTTGATAACCCCATGCGTGGACTTTGATGGTTTGATATCGCCCATCTTTTTGCCGGTCACCCTTTTGACTCGACCCTTCTCATAACCCTTATGACGCATCGATGCGATGATGCGGTCCCGAATGTCTTTTTCTTGCAGCTTAGTTAGTGCCATGTGGTAACCCTACGGTGTTGATTGATCAAATATACGCCTGTGACGCTCTGTAAGGCCCGTCACGGCCTTTTAAGGTTGTCCTAACCCAACCGGCAAGGGTTGGAAACCCGGACATTCCAATAAATTTCTGAGTCGCTCCCCACCTGTCTTTCTCCCCCCCTCGATTTCGGGGGGTGGGGGGGTCGCTTTTTTGCGCGGGACGAGGGGGGCACTGTCCTGGGCAGGCAGCGATCCGACCTCTAAGTGCCTGATTTTGCGTCTGTTTCGTCCGTGTGGGACACTTTCTGTGGGACAGAGCGTCGAAATCGAGTCACATTCACCCCATCTAGATGCGAATCGTTCTCATTCTCTTCGATACTCGAACATTCGTCGTTGGCTGTGCCCCCTTTTACCGTCGGCTCATCCGGCATCTCGAATCGAGTGACGCTGACCTCTAGATCTTTCTCATCCACATTGGTGACCATCGAGTGATGAAGACCAGCGAACCGGAACTGCATCAATCGAGACAGCGCACGTTCCTCAACTGCCAGGTTACCAGTCGCTCGTGCCTTGGCAAGCAACTCACGATACCCATCAAGCGGATCGAGGCCCAACTCTTCCATACGTTCAGCTGCCTGGAATGACAGCTTGTTCTTAGAACCCTTGGGACGACCTGGGTTCCCTTCCTTAAAGCGTGACTGTCCATCTTGTCGGGTTGCGTTGTATGACGTGTCCTTTACTTCTTCTTTGCTCATAGTTATTCCGCAGCGACCTGGTTTAAGGTGAGGCTAATAAGCCCGCGATATAGGTGAGGTTTCGCTCGAACACCAGGCACAAAAAAAGGCCACCGATTGGTGACCTGTATAGACATCCGTTGGATTGTAATGATACACGCTAATTTTCTATTTGATACGCATTAACCTCATGGTTCCAATCACGCAATGTGTGGATCAATTCGTAATGATAATCATCGAGAATACCAAGGGCAAAGCGCAAATCCTCTTCATTCTTCCTGGTCCACCAACGTCGACCAATCGCCCGTGACTTCACTAATGGTGTCAAGTGTTTGTCATTAATGTGCATCCCAATCGCCAGGTGAATGATCGACCCATAATAAAGAGGGAACACACGCATCTTGATTGCCTGGATCACAATACTCTTGACCTGGTACTCCAACCGACCCATCCAATTATCTTGCAGCGCGAACTTCACCCTGGTGTAAGCAGCTGCGCCTGGCGACAGCCGGGCCAACAGATCACACACGTCGTGATAGGTGATGTCCGGTTCACCAGGCACACCGAACTCGAACCTGGACACCTTGGCATTGAGTAGCTTGAACGATTCAAGTGTCAGAGGCATCGAGCAGTTCCATACGGACCAGCTTGCACCAACTCTCCAAAGTCATAGTGCATGGTGAATGATCGTGCATCTCAGGCCGTAAGTGAAACAGACTCACCTGTGCCATCCACACACCTCTGTCCTGTCTATATATTAGTACCGGCCTGGCAGTCATCTTGAGTGCCTGGACGCACGTCTGGGTCCACCAGTCATTCAACCGCAGCACCTTGGCCCGCTTGCACTCGATAGACCAGCCAGGCACACCAACCAAATCACTACCACCGGCAGCTGCCTGCATCATCCAGTTCCTGTTGATCGATAGGTGTGGGAACTGCTCACGCAACATGCCAGCCAACTCACGCTCACCAGCTGCACCTTTATTCCGGCTGTTGGGCATTCTGCTGCTCCAGTAGTTCTGTCATTGGTATCACGAGCGCAACTGACGCTTGATTAAACTGACAGTGCATCTGTATAAAATAATCTGAACAGAACCTCGAATCCAGTCGACAAGCAATCGGTCGATCTTTATAGATTGAACACAGATCATCATCAGTCAAATACTGGCAACGATGTATCTCACGAGTTTCAATATCAACTCTCTTACAACAAGCCCCGTGGCAATCCACACAAGTTATTTCATCCAAAATCATTTGTCTCCATACAACTTTGCGTAAATCTTCTCGTCAGGTGGATACTTCTCAGGGTTGGGTTTAATCACGCCGCCCCTGTTGTGCCATACCTTGAACAACTTACAAGCCAGGTGTTCTACCTGGCACTTCTCTTTGAACTCACAACCTCGATCACATGGGGGTGTTCCAGTCAGTCTCATAGCCTCGAAAAGGCGCACGACCTTAGATGCTGCGCCTCGACAGCCACAATGTTTACGCTTTCCCTGCCGCATTGCTTTACCTAACACCACAACCTGTGCGCCACATTCACATTCACACAGCCACTGGGCACCCTGACCTGATGCACCTTCATAAGAGATAACTAATAAATAACCGTAAACATTCCCGACCTCATCCTTTGGTTTTAATCCTCTAGGCATGGGGGTTCACAGGGGGAATATGTGGGGTTGGCCCGATGGATGGTAGGGGGAAGGGGGGGGGAGTTCCTTTCTTATAGGAACTCCCCCCCCCGCAACCCCATCTCTCACTACCGTGCGGGGGTTTTTGGGGGGTTTTCGGGGGGTTCATGGATTAAACCTCAACCCAAAAGATTTACGGATTGTTGGGTGTGGTTCCTTGCTCAACTTACCCTGCCCCAGCCAGGTGTTGATGTACTCTTGTGCAGCGGCCTTGGTTATGTCCATGTGAGCAACCATCCAGCTACCCAGGTATCTACTCTTAGCAGCTGCGTGGTGACTAAACGGATCACCATCTGTCCACCTGGTGCTGACTATCCCAAACACCTGTTGTTCCTGTTCCGGTGTCAGGTGCTTGTGCGCCTCTAACTCTTCCTCTAGTTCATCTGATCGATCTATCAACAACCCTGACACCTTGTCCCTGATGAATGTGCGTACCCCTGTCATACCTATATCATTACTCTTAACCACACACCCCTGGACAATCGACATCTCGTCGTACACCTCACCCGTCACCTGTTCAATCGAATCCCGAACTTTCTGGCTGGGTAGGTACAACGTGTAACACCAGCGGGCACCATCAACAATGCTCGTCGAGCCGCGCACCAACTCTCGACTCTCCATAGGACCGTTGACCTCTCTGGCACCCTCTTTCCGCATGTGGTGTGTCATCAGTACCGTCGCACCTGTTAGCTGGCACAACTCAGCAACAGCTGACCAGAATGCTTGTGCAGCAGCTGGGTCGTTCATGTCTGCCTGGACAAGTGCCTGCATGGGGTCCAGCACCACCAGTGCCAGGTCAGGTATCCCGCGCAGCTGCTCGACCAGTTCGTACCATGCCTCTGTCATCTTGTACTCACCATTCTTGACCGTCAGCAACGCCCGCATACCGACCACAGTCAACGGGATCACATAGAACCAATCCTTTAACTTCTCTTTATCCTCTTCACGCACCAGGCTATTCAACCGACGATGGATAGCGTCCTGGGACTCCTCTGTCGTGATGAACACAGTCCGGCCCCGTCTGGGTATCGTGCCGCCCAGCACACTGGACATACCTAGCCCACCGACGCTGGCGATCCGCACACACATTTCCAGGCACAGCAGCGACTTACCCACGGATCCCATACCGGCGATCACAGCGGGGATTGCCCTGGGCAAGATCCCATCGATCAGGTAGTCGACCGGGGGGGCACTGCCCAGGTACTTATCAACACCCCATTCCTTAATCCGAAACCAGGGATCGGGTGGATCTATATCCAGGCCAGGCTCATAGTTGCCATACGCCCGCCGCATGAACTCAGAGGTCGGTGACCCGTTACCCAGGAAGTCGTCAGACATTATTTAATCGCTCCAGACTTTTGCACACACGTTCGAGTGTCTCCTGGTCATCTTCTGTCAACACAACTCCCTCACTTAACTTCTGTGCCGCGATCAGCATCACGGTAGCCTCATGTCTCAACAGATTAACCAACGCCTTGTAGTCCACGCGACTGCGTCGCTGCCCTTTCCAGTCATGTGTCTCAGGAAACAGACTCGACAACTCCAACCCAATCGCCTCGACCACATCAGCTGCACCACACCCGGCGAAACAATGCAGCAATACCTTGCCGTCATCGCCGGTCGCAATACTTAAACTTGGTGACCTATCATCGTGTGCCGGGCACCTGGCAAGCCACGTCCCGTTACGGTTCGCTCGAACCGACTCAAGCCGACTCAATAAGAGTTCAACAGGTTCCATAAAAAAATCCCCCTGCTGTGAACAGGGGGGAATTTAGGAGGATGAAATCGCGGATAACCCGCCGCGAACGGGGAATCATGCCATGAGCCTGCAACTGTGGATAATCTGTTTTGTGTTTAATACCGTCCAATACCGTCCAACCGGGATATTCAATGAAATTAGCACTCGACATGGGAGCGGCATTATGCGACCCTCTCACCAATTTCGCAATCCCTATGACTAAAATGACAGAATCAAACGGTGAAATGATTTGCAACAATTGTCATCATTACAATGTTGAGAGTCCACACGGGCACATAACATGGCCCAAAGAATTTTACATGACCGGACGTTCAGTGATGGGGTTCTGTCACATGCACGAGGTCGACCTGTTCGTTAACAGTCCATGCGCCGCATGGATGCCAATCAAGGAGAAACAAAGTGGCAATTAATTTTCAAAACGTGGCTGACAAGGTCACCGACCAGGGAGTAAAAATCCTGGTGCCTGGTGATCCGGGTGTCGGTAAGACTGTGCTGGCAAGCACAACCAACGAACCCACACTGCTGATCGATGCAGAGGCAGGGACCATGAGTATCCGCAACGCTAAACACATCAAGGTGTTCAGCGTCACCAGTGATGAACCGCTGGCACAAATCTTTCCGGTCCTCGAATACCTGAGATCCAACAATGACCAGAAGTTCAAATGGGTAGTGATCGATAGCATCTCTGAATTAGCTGAGATGGTACTCACCCAGGAGAAGACCAACTTCAAGAACGGCATGAAGGCATACGGGGAGATGGCAGATAAGATGATCCCCTTCTGTAAAGCGTTCCGCGACCTGGAAGGTATGAACGTCGTGATGACTGCCAAGCTGAAGGATGAGAAAGATCCAGAGGCTGGGACCATCGAGCATCGAGCGTCTGCCCCAGGCAAGCAACTGTCGGCCCAGCTGCCGTACCTGTTCGACCTGGTGCTACCACTCCGCATCATCAAGAACCCCGACGGTGAAACAGAACGCTGGCTCATGTGTGAAGGTGACCAGGGATGGATCGCCAAGGACCGCAGCGGAAAGCTGGACAAGTGGGAAGAACCAAACCTCGCCGCGATACGCGACAAGGTTGTGGGCAAACCAATTAATTCAAAACCAACAGCAGTTAAAGCTGCATAGGAGCATTCATGGTACTACTCAACATCAACGCGATTGAACCCGCAGATAACCTGGAGTTCACCCCCCTGCCGGAAGGTTGGTATGCAGCCTCGATCAGCGAGTCTGCAATCAGGACCGGCAAGGAAAGTGGTAAGGACTATCTGAACCTGGAGTTCACGGTCACCAGTGGTGACTTCACATCCCGCAAGGTATGGATGGTCTACTCACTGTGGCATGACAACCCCGACGTTGTGCAGTGGGCTAAAGAGAAACTGGGTAAGCTGGCTGCTGCACTGAACATGGCTGCCATCGAGGATCACGAGGAATTGGAAGGCCAGCAAGTTGAGATCAAGGTCGGACCCAATAAGAAAGGTGATTCTGAAGTTAAGTATTATCGGTCAGCTGGTAACACTCCACCCACAGCACCCGCAGGCAGTAACGGGAAGTCGAAACCGGCATGGGCATAGAACTGTTTACTCTGCTACTGATCTTCACTGTGGTTACAGGCATCCTGGTATTGGGTTGTCTTATCGATCCCTTGTTGACGAGGTGGTTCGATGACTACTGATCAAGAAGAGCGTATCAACCGTGGTGGACGGATCATTGCTAATGCAGAGTTACACCTCACCGAGATCCGGGGGGAACTGCTTGACGTCCTCGACGACATCAGCACTCTCCTCGATGAGGGTCCAAAGACCGGCAGCTACGGGCACTTCGTCGCGTGTTTCGATTTGACGATGCACAAGACCATCAAGCCTGCGCTGCGTGAACTGGATCAATGTCATCACAGGTTGTCAGAACTGGAAACCCAGGGAGTTACCTATGTCCATGCCCTGGCACCCAACCTGACTGCAATGCTTGAGCGGTCTATCGATTGTTGCGAATAAAGGAGAACCCAACACGGACCCCCAGCCCCAACCCACTATCGTCAGCGGTTCCTCTCCTTCCGCTGACGGGGTTGGGGGTTCTTCTCTCCAAGGAATAATTATGTTTGAACCCTGGACCCAAGCTGAAGAAGAAATGAATCCCATATTAGTAAAATTTTGGGACTTCCATCAATGTAATCCAAGGATCTTTTCTCTTTATCAGCAGTACGCACTGACTGCAAAGCATAGCAAGCGTGGTCGCTATTCTATAGCTGTTATCACTGAAATAATCCGCTGGCATGTTGACATTGAAACATCAGGCTGGGAATTCAAATTGAGTAACTCATTCAGAGCGTACTACGCCCGCTTGCTTATGTTGTGTGACCCAGAACTGGCAGGGTTCTTCACTGTTTGTAAGGTGCCAGGTGAGGACACCTGGTGGAACCATAAAAAACGCTTTCCAAAGGTTGCATAATGGCCCGCCTACCACTACCGAACCGCGACGATCCAACGCTGGACGCAGTCGAGGCTGCGGTCGAGAACAACAGCCGATCAGACGTTCGTAATTACATGGGCTGGTCCGGCCTGGGGCACCCGTGTGAACGCTCTGTCCAATACGACTTCCTCATGGCACTACCCAAGGCATTCAAGGCCAGCACCCTGTTCAAGTTTGAAGACGGGCACGGCACTGAAGAGCGAGTCAACAAACGCTTTGCATCTCTTGAGTCACTCGACTTCAAACCAACTGGACCAGACGGGCACCAGTGGGGAGTCGCATCACTTGGCGGGCATCTGCGTGGACACCTGGACGGTGTCATCAAAGGGTTGTTGCAGGCACCCAAGACATGGCACGTCTATGAGGTGAAGTGTGTAGCCGACGCTAAGTTTAGAAAACTCAAACGGCTGGTCGAGGAGCATGGCAAGGACGCACTCGAACAGTGGGATGAACAATACTTTATCCAGGCGCAAGGTTACATGGGTGCAGCCGAACCACAGATCAAACGCCACTACCTGGTTTGTGTTACGCCAGGCGGCAGAGAGATGACATCAGTGCGTACCGACTTCCAACCCAAGGCGTACAAGTGGGCAGTCGAGAAAGCAGAGCGACTGATCACACAAGACGAGTTGTCCCCGCGCATCAGTGAAGACCCAGACTATTTTGTTTGCAAACATTTCTGTTCCTTCAAAGATGTGTGCCACTCACCCCAGGTCAGTGCCAGGGTCAGCTGTCGCAGCTGCGCTCACTCCACACCTATCATCGATGACGCTGCGACCGGCAAGCGTTGGAAGTGTGAACACCACAATAAGATGTTAAGCACTGCCGATCAGAAACGTGCGTGTCCTCAACACCTGTACCGGCCCGACATGTTGGGCTGGGCACACCCGCATCAGTTCAACAAACTTGAAAATGAAATTCAATACAGAACCGACGACGGTAAGGAGTTTACGAATTGTGAAAAAGCAGATTGGAAGAATAAAAGATTTACATCAAAAGACTTACAACATCTCAACGCTGAAACTCTGGAGTCTGACGCATCCTACCTGGATGCGCTTTCCAGATTTTGTCCGTCGGCAGAAATTGAATCGCGTAAAAAGAAAGTTAAGCCGGACGAACACGAACTCAACGATGACCTACCGTCATGGATGTAACTAAGGACTATCTAACCACCCGCGAGGCAGCGCAATTCTGCGGTGTCTCATACGATCACTTCACCAGAGAGCGGTACAAGCACGGGATCCCTGCCATTCAGTTTATGGGCAAGAAACTGTACCGCAAACAGGATCTGGTTAAGGCGATAGAAAAATACTCCCCTAAGTAGCTGTTTTCTATGTTGTAATCTACTTGCTCCAGGGCATTGCCCCTATGGGGGCATTACCCTATAATATGTTCCGAAAGCGGGGCAATCGACGGACAAGAAAGCCTGAGACGGACGCAAAGGGGAGATGGGTTCCTAAGACCTCTTAAAAAGCCGAGAAGTAGCGAAGGGCAACATACCGGTGAAATTGTCCACGACTGAACGGTCGTGCTGATGAGTCCCAGTAAGGACGAAACAATAGGAGAGTAAAGATGAAAAACACAGAGCGACTAATTGACGAGGCGCGAGAAAACGTAAACGTCAATGGACTTCGCGGGCATACTGAATGGACTCACAAAAATGGTGAGTGCAGTTCGCGGGAATACAAATTGGGATTTGCGGATTGGAAACATTACGGGAAAGAAGGCAACCCGGAATGGTGTACAGATGTGGTATCCCTTACCTTAAAGGTTTTCGCTGACGGAAAAGAGCGCAAGATTTTCAGCATCAATCACTTTGGTGCAAGCCGGAAAAATTGCGAGGCACTTATCAATTCAAAACTAGGAGAGTAAAGATGATCAGCATATTTGTTCGTGATGTTATTTTTGAAAACGGGTTGAGCGAGGACGGTGAATTACGTTACGCCAAAGCATTCAACATATACGCTCAGAACGAACGTGGTGAGCGGTTGGTTAACAACGCCTCTGATTTTACCGATCTTGAATCTAAAGGTTTCGAGAGAGCAGAGCGATTCGCTAAACAGGTCCAGGCTCACATCGACGCTGGCGGCAAACTTAACTTGGAACATTGGTATGAAGTTGATCCTTGCTACGGTTCTGCGGCTTACGTTGATCAGGGTACTGAAGAGCGTGTGAGAGAGTGGGAACGCGCACAGGGTTGATAGCGGTGATGCCCGTTCGAGAGAGCGGGCATACCAGTATCAATTAACAAGGAGAGTAAAGATGAAAGAGGTAGTCACAAAAGCATGGGCCGTAAAAACACATTACCGAAATGAGTATGGGATCGTTGCTTTCGACGCCAATGGCGTTACTTGCGTTGAATACCAAGTTTGGTATCGCACCGAAAAATCAGATGGCACCGACATGGAAAATGTGTTTGAGGTGTACCACGGTTCGCCTTCTGTACGTTTCTGGAATTTGGCCCAGCACATCGCTGGCAAGTTAAACAACGGGGGGGAGTAAGCATGGAAACAAAAGTCGTGAGGTGGAGAAGTAACGAGGGTGTGCGGTCTGCACTCATCGTCAATGAGGGACGCAAGTTTGTGTCTCTTATCCCTGTGGACTTTCCAGTGCGGATCAGAAAAGTTCCGCTTGTGGAAATCAGGAACATGTCTGAGTGTGAGTACAAGGGTAAACCCTACCCAGTGAAACGTGCGGTCAAGGTTCTCAAGCGCATGGGTAAGGCATGTGGCATAACCAAGGCAGCAAGCAAGGCATTAGGAGCAACATAGTCGAAACCGGGGCGGCAACGCCCCGTGTCTGTGTCAGATAGGCACACTGATGAGACTTTTCCTTTTATCAGAACTAAATGTGGAGAACTTAAATGGCATCTTTAGATAAGCACCCAACATCCGGCGCATGGGTTGTTGTAAGTCGGCTTAATGGAAAGAAGATTAAGAAGTACCTGGGGGCTGTCTCCAAGAAAGAGGCAGACGCTGAGAAGGCAATCGCCACTGCCAGGGAGAAAGAGGCAAAGGCCGGTCGCATCGTTGTAGAGACACCTGTCGTCAAACACAAGGTGGTGACCTACGCTGAATTCGCTCCGCTGTACCTGGCCTGGCGTAAGGACGCAATGCCTGACTCATACGAAACAGTCAGCATCCACATCAATCGTGGTGTCCTTTTGTTTGGTTCACTTCCCATTGCTGATGATGTCGCAAGTCTTGATGCCTGGAACGAGGCATTCAATAACTGGGAGTCAACACGCAGTAAAGAAGTTGCTGCCGAAACTCTCAAGGGTGAGTGGAAGGACATCAAGGCAAGCCTGTACCGTGCCGTTCGATCAGGTGGTAAGAAAGCGGGTCGACGCTGGAACCTGGCGAACACGTCACCAGCTGCTGGCCTGGTCCTGGGTCTTGCTGAGACTGAAGGCAAAAAGGAAAAGCGGGTTTTCTCTCCTGATGAACTGGAGCGGATCTACGCTGCCGATCCTGAGAACGCAGTGATCTGGAAGTTCATGGCGAACACCGGGTTGCGTCGGTCTGAGGTTGAGGTACTTCCGAAATCCAACGTCGAGTCAGATGCGGATCGAGCCAAGGTCAGGGTTGCTCACAATCCTGGTGAGGGTCTGAACGTGAAGGCCAAGAAGTCCCGGTCAGTGCCCCTCAATCGCGAGGCACGGGCAGCTAGGGATGAGGTGCTGGCTAACCCCTTCCCAGGTGGCACGTTCTTCCCTGTGTGGCACAAGCGCACCTGGACCAAGAAGTTCAACCAGGCCAGGGTAGCAGCTGGGATCGATAGCGGTACGCTCCACAGCCTGCGTCACACCTTCATCAGCCGGGCGGCGAACAATGGTGTTCCTATCCACCTGGTGATGAAGTGGGCCGGACACTCTGAACTCGATACGACGATGGGTTACTTGCACGTCAATGAGGATTACGAGTGGCTTGAGATGGAGAAAATGCTCGACTCCGAATCTGGGAAGGTCGTTCAGCTTAATGATGTAAGGCGGGCGGCATGAATCGCAATCACCTGTGTGGCAACATGAGCAATAACCGACGACTGCTTTGGTTGGTCAAAGAGTTTGGTTTAACCTCTGCCCAGGTTGCCAGCTTGTGCCGTGTCGAGGTTGGCACGGTCAGCTGCTGGCGCAAACGTCCAGACGTGAGTAGTTCACGAGTGATTCCTAACGGCAGTTTGGAACTGCTCGAACTCAAGCTGGGGGTACGGGAGTTAGAGTTTCACAATAACCGCAAGTGGTGCGACGAGGATTCTTATTTAGCACCAGATTAAATGGGTAACTAAACGGACGCTGCTAAGCAGCGTCCGTTTTTTATTTGTCT
>Ga0206685_10000491_pt1 | contig 12053 bp, 8 predicted proteins | sample M220012015metaG_FD_161049 | JGI IMG/M metagenome (GOLD analysis project Ga0206685, IMG submission 161049) | Ammonia-oxidizing marine archaeal communities from Monterey Bay, California, United States - M2 200m 12015 | ecosystem: Environmental > Aquatic > Marine > Intertidal zone | place: USA...
GTTAACGAGTTCGGTGATAGTCGCCCCGGCCTCTCCAGCCACGACGTCGTCGGATGCCGTCCAGGTCGCTCCACCGTCGGCCGAGTATTCGATGGCATAGCCGGTGACGGCGGAACCACCGTCCGTCGTGGGTGCCGTCCAGGCAAGCGCCACCTGGCCGTCGCCCGACGTCGCAACGAGGTCGCCGACGACCGAGGGCCGACCCGGAACGCCGTTGGCGGTGATCGACCACGGACTGGTGCCGATCGCGGTCACCGTCGCCAGCCGGAACGAGTGCGTCACGCCGTTGGCGAGGCCCGTGATGTCAGCGCCGACCTCGACGGAGACCCCCTCGGCGTACACCACCCAGGTCGTCCCGCCGTCCGTCGAGAACTCGACGACGTAGTCGGTGATGGCCGAGCCACCATCCGACGTCGGCGCCGACCAGGTCAGGGTCACCCGGCCATCGCCCACCGCCGACACGTCCACATCCGACGGCGCGTCCGGGGTGCCGATGAGGACCGACACGCTGGCCGAGAACTCACCCGCCCCGAGGTCATTGACGGCGGCGACGCGGTAGCGCATGGTCCGACCGTTGTCGAAGCCGGGGAGGACGACGCTTGTCTCCGTCAACACGCCATCCTCGATCACACCCCAGGTCGTCCCATCATCACCCGAGTACTCGATGACGTAGTCGGTTATCGGATGGCCGTCGGCCGTGAACGGTGCCGTCCAGGTCAACGTGGCACTACCGGACCCGCCGACTCCCGTCGGCGTCGCCGTCCGGTCGGGCGGGCCGACCGGGGTCACGAGGACCGTGGTCGAGCCGGAGGTCACCCCATACACGTTCGTGGCCGAGACCCGGAAGGCGTAGGTCCGACCGTTGACGAGGCCGGAGACGGTGTACGACGGATCCGTCAACCCGACAGCCTCCTGCCAGGGCGTCCCCACAAGTCCTGCAATCCAGTCGGCGTACCCGCTGACCCGGGTTGCGACGTTCGGGAACTCCCCGTCGGCGCAACTGCCCGTCAGCCCATAGGAGACGACGCCGACGAGCCTCGTCGTCCCGAGTTCGGCGACCACGGGCCCCCCGCTGTCGCCGAGGCAGGCGCCGACGCCGGCTTCACCGCCCACGCACAGTTCAACGTCGGACTGGAAGTCCGGCCAGTTGCCACAGACGTCCTCCCCGGGACCGGCGAGGACGGAGACCGCAGCACTGCGCAGATCCACCCCGAAGTCCTCACCCGCCATGTCGGACGAGCCCCATCCCGAGATGGAGACCGGCGTCCCCGAAACCGGCGCCGAGCCCGCATCCTGCCAGGGGATGGGACCTGAAGCCGCCGCATCCACTGCAGTCACCAGGTACAGCAGCGCAATGTCGTTGAGCACCAGGTCGCTGTCGAAGTCCGAGTGCGCGTGGATGGACTCGACCGCGTAGCGGTCACCGGGTCCGATGGCATCAAGGCTGCTGATCCCGGCGGCGACCTCGACCTCGGCGGCCACACTGTCCGCAACGCAGTGGGCAGCCGTCACCACCCATCGGGGCGTCACGAGGGTTCCGCCGCAGTACTGGGACGAGAAGCCGTCGGTGACACCCGCCGAGAGGATCGCGACCGTGTGGGGGTGGTCGGCGACCGATGAGGTGTCACCACCGACGATCGACGGCAGTCGCACCGACGCCGGAGGGGAGATCAGGAGGCCCCGGGCGGCAACCGAACCCTCCCGGCGGTCTTCGCGGGTCAATCCGGATCGGGACTGTGTCTCAGCGGTACCACCAGCGTCCTCGTCATACCAGATGACCCGGTAGGTGACGCCGTCGGTTCCGGACGCCGGTGGAGACCATGCAAGTTGGACCTGGCGATCGCCAACGGTGGCCGTGAGGGCCGAGACGGCATCTGGCGTGTCGTCCAACAGCGGAGCCATCGCCACGGCCTCCGACCAGGGGCCGGCCCCGACACCATTGCGTGCCCGGACGACGACGTGGTACGTGGTGCCGTTGACCAGGTCCGTCGTCGTATGTGTCGTCACCTCCGCCGGGACTTCGACCCGGGTCCAGTTCTCGACCAGGTCGTTGGTGGCCGCCGGCTTGACCCACACATCGAAGCCCGTGATCGGTGACCCGCCGTCACCGGGCGTCGACCAGGTGATCTCCAGGCGTGCGTCGCCCCGCGTCACGCCGGGGACACCGACCCGACGGGGCGGGAGGCTGGTCCCGACGGCCATCACCCACTCGCCGGTGGCGGCGACCTCGAGGAACCGGGTTCCGGTCGCCAGGTTCGCCTGTCCCGAGAATGCCCCGACCTCGTTGATCGGCAGCGCCAGGGCCCGGCCGTCGGGTCCGTATTCCCAGACGACGAAGTCGGACGCTCCATCGTGTCGTGCGGTGACCAGGCCGGCGTCTTCAGGCACCGAAGCCGGCAGGAGCAGCACGTCGTCCTGCATCCCCCCTGCCGTGATGCCCGAGCCGAACGGCGTCGCCGACGTCGTCGGCAGGAAGGACGCCGACCACGCCCCGTCGGCCACCACCGCGAGTGCGGCATAGGACTCCGGGTCGTCGGCAACGACACGACCCCAGAAGGAGCCCTCACGGGTGATGAGCACTTCAAGTTCGTTGCCGGCCACGTCGAGGGAGGCGACCCGGAAAGACCCCGTCCCGGCATGTGTGAAGGACACGATCTGGTAGTCGGACGGCAGGCCCGAGGTCAGCGAGACCGTCTGCGTACCCGCACCGCTGAAGACCACGGGGGCCACGGCGTCCGGCTCGGGCACGGCCGGGTGCACGATTTCGATCCCCTTGGCATTGGCATCAAGGCCGGCAAAGAAGTTGAGCAGTGCTGCCCCGAAGACCTGTGACTGCTCACGGCTGATGCAGTAGTGGTCGGCCACCCAGTCGAGCATCGCCAGGTCCTCGCCGACCCACTGCGACTCGTACCGAAGGGTGCCGTACGGATCGATCCATGCGCCATACCCGAGGTCACACTCCGGATCGGTCTTCCCCGAGATCCCGAGGATGAAATTGATGACGGCGACACCAGTCTGCTGGAGTCCCTCGGGTCCGTCGAGGTCCAGATAGTCGGCGGCCCAGAACAGGCCGGGCAGGTCGGCCTCGTCGTAGGCGGATCCGACCGGGTCGGCGGATACAGGACCGGCGAAAACGCCGACCAGCAGGACGAACGAAAGCACCGTGCCGACGGCCAGGGCCCCGATCGTCTTCCTCAAATTCACGGCATCCGTTCCGCCCCCCGGACGCACCCTGCATCCGTGGATCACTCCATCGTAGGCCCCAACACGGCGGGCGCGTCCGCGGCCACGGAATGTGTTCGAATCGGGGCTTCGAATCAGGGCTTCGACTCAAACGTCCACGTCGGGCGTCGTACCGTAGGATCGCCGCCATGCACGACGCTCCTCCTGTGGACGACGCCCTCATCCGGTTCGCCGTCGACATCGCACGCGAGGCCGGCGAGCTCACCCTCGGATGGTTCCGGCAGTCCGACCTCACCGTGGAAGGCAAGTCGGACGGCACCCCGGTCACCATCGCCGACCGCTCCGCCGAGCGCCTGCTCCGCGATCGGATCGCCGCAGCCTTCCCCGACGACGGCATCGTCGGGGAAGAGGAGCCGGACACCGCCGGACGGTCGGGTCGCACCTGGATCCTCGACCCGATCGACGGCACACAGTCGTTCATCCACGGAGTCCCCCTCTACGGGAACCTGGTGGCGCTCGAGGACGAACACGGCCCGGCGGTAGGGGTGGCCAACATCCCCGGCCTCGACGAATGCGTCTGGGCCGGACGAGGACGGGGTTGCTTCATCGACGGCGAACCGGCACGGGTATCGGCCCAGTCCGGCATCCCGGGCGCATGCATTGTCACCAGCGGCGTCGACTACTGGCCGTCGGCCGCCAAGTTACAGGCCTTCGTCGAGCCCGGAACCGTGATCCGAACCTGGGGCGACGCCTACGGTTACGTCCTCGTCGCCACCGGACGGGCAGACGCCATGGTCGATCCGATCGTAAACCGATGGGACGTGGCCCCCTTCCTCACGATCCTGCCCGAGGCCGGCGGCACCTTCAGCGACTTCACCGGAGCGGTGACCGCCGACGGAGGCACCGCCCTGGCGGCCAACGCGATACTCCACGACGAGATCCTCGGGATCCTCGCCAACTGACGCCGGCGTTCACCCCCTGGTTCAGGGCCTCGGGGGCAGTCCGGCAAGGGGATTCGCCGGAGGCTCACCGATCCCCCGCGAACAGGAGACGCCAGGCTCGGGCGCCGCGTCGCCGTCCCGGAAGGCCTCCACGAACGCCATCAACCGGGAATCGTCGGGCCCCTCGAGTTCCAGGCGCCGCGCCCAGGCGGTGGCGACCACCCCGGCCGTCTGATCCGGGTGGGGCGATAGCAGCACCTTGTCCTCGCCACTGAGGATCTCATTCAACGACACGATCCCTGAAACCCCGATGTCCGGCCGATAGGTGATCCAGACGGCACCATGTTCGAGGCTGTGCACTGCCGCCTCGTCGTACAGCTCCACCGTGTAGAGGCCGCAGTTGTGCCAGATACCGAGGTGGTCGCCGCCCGCTGGCGGAACCGTCGGATAGTCGACATCGACGTCGGTGTGCTCCCGATTCGTGATCGTGAGGCTCTCGACGCCATCGGGGACGGCCGCAGCCCCGCCGGATCCCTTATCGCCTCCGCAACCCACCACCGACGACAGGACGACCACCGCCACGAGTCCGGTCACAGCACGCCGGCCCGCGTCAGACCACTGCATGCTCGCCCTCGAAGATCTCCGCCACCAGGCCCCGATCGGCCACTTCCGAAATGAAAGCCACCGGTTCCACCATCTCAGCGAGGCCCGCCATTCCCCGGACCCTGAGGCGATCGGCCAATGCCCACTCGACAGTCGTGGCAGCCACCGCAGCAGCCGCCACTGCGGGGCGTTCGGCGACACCCAGGACGCAGACGTCCTGAGTGGTGCCCCGACGGCCACGGACCTCGACCCGAACTGCCCCCACTCCCCCTTCGACATGCGTCGGGCTCAACATGGGCAGCGGCGCCGTCAGGCGATCAATGCGGGACGCCGCCATACGTGCCGTGATGCGCCCCACCTCGGGAAAGGCGTGGTGCAGGAGCACGGGATCGGGCAGTGCCGCCCGGTAGCAGTCCATGGGCCCCACGGGCTCGGGAAACCAGCAGAGCTCGCGTCCCGAACCACCCGATCGTCGCCTCCAGTCGCCACCCTGCCAATCGTACGACAGGCGACTCAGGGCACGGTGGTGGACGACGGCACATGCGGGGCCGCCCGCACCCGCCTTAGCGACATGGATCTCGTCGACCTGGTCAAACCAGGAACAGGCGTGTGCGGCCAGCACGCAGGACAGGCCGGGAGTGAACCCGGCGCCGAGCACCACCGGAACCCCCCGTTCGTGGGCATCGTTGGCGAGTCGCGCGACGGCGACGGTCTCGGCCAGGCCGTCGCCACTCAGGACCACCGGCACGCCAGCGGAGAGGGCGGACTTCACCGCAGCCACCTGAGTCCCGCGTGGCGTGGCGACCACGACGACGTCGGCGTCGAGTTCCTCTGGGAACGGGGCATGCTCGACCTCGACACGACCCTCGGTGGCCGCCCTGTCGAGAATGGCAAGGGCACCGGTCAGGCGCTCGGGGTCGACATCGCGCAGCAGGACCCGGTCGATGGCGTTCGGTGGGTCCGCCGACCCGTCAGCCAGCAGATGTCGGGCGACCCTCGTTCCGACCGCCCCGGCGCCGAGGATGGTGACGCGGCTCACGTCAGGTCCGGTCCCTCGAGCGGCCTCCAACCACCTGATTGGCGCTCGACGGGCACGCCGCCGGCCGCCCGGAGCGCCGCGGCCACCGCCGCCGTGACCGAGAGCGCTGCGATCACCCGCCTGATCATCTCCATGGTCGCCTCCGGTCCTCCGGGGCGTGGGCCTTCACATCCGCCCCCACGAGGATGCCTCGGTTGATCATCACAGTCGAATCCTAGGGATCGAACGGGCGACGGGAGTGTGGGGCTAGCTGGAATCGAACCAGCGACCTCACCCTTATCAGGGGTGCGCTCTAACCGACTGAGCTATAGCCCCCGGGCCGGGAACGGTAGCGGGACCGCTGGTCGTCGTCTACCCATCGTCCCTGCGTTCGGTTTCCGCATCGGATCGTCGACGCCGACCCACCTTGTCGGAGGGAACGGCGTCCTCGCCGATGCGCAGACGCCGACGGCGAACGGCGGTCTCCTCCTCGATCATCGTGAACCTGATGCCACCCATGAGGTCACTGATGAGGTTGAACAGGACGACGAGTACCACGGTGAGTGCTGTCCCGCCGATGACGAGGACGAGGCCGGCCAGCATGTACAAGCGGAAGATCTTGTCGGTGTCGAAGGCAAACGTCTCGAGGGCGAAGAGCTCTTCGACGAACTTCTCCACCTTCTCGATGACGCCGGCAGTCTCAGCGGTCCTCCACAGGGCCTGGGAGGCGATGATGGCCATTCCCCAGACGCAGAGGTAGAAGACCAGGCCGACCTTGAGCACCGACCAGGGCTCGACATGGCGGAGCAGCCGGCGGACCCGGCGAACCCGAAAACCACGCCGCGGCTCCCTCGGCGTGCGCTCCTCAGAGGTCTGACTCCGCCCCTGTGGTGAGAACCGGGGAACCGATAGGCCCCGTCGAGCCCTCTGATCGGTGGGCGCTGTGGGAGCGGAGGGCATGGCCGCCGTCGCAGGAGCTGGAGGCTCGTCGTCGGGCAGGCCGTCGAAGAGGCGTTCGAGTCGGACTCCGGTTGTGGCAGGGCCTGCCAACGAAGGCGCAGTCGTCCCGTCGCCCACAGCGGCAGGTTCGTCGCCGGCCGATCTTGCACCCGGGGAGAGGCTCGCCGACGAAACCGGTGCCTCCCCGGTCGGGTCGTCGGTGGACTGAAGGTCGGCCCCCGAGTCGTCGGGCGCCGATTGACGGTCCGCCTGGTCCGCGTCGTTCACGATCGAGAGTCTAGGGCCGGTCGGCCGGTGGGGATCGGTCGCCTCCGGTCCCCGGGGAGTCCGCACTCACGGCGACCAGGTTCGGATCGTCCGGGCACGGGCCGTGGCGCGCGCCCGGCCCACGCGGACCTCGACAACGACCTCACCCGATTGTTCGTCGAACGACACGACCCTGGCACCGTTGGCCCCTGCCAGGCGCACGGCCTGGGTCCGGGCGCTTTCCGGGGAGGCGGCGGCGGCCCGGGCCGCTGCGTCTGCCGCGGTCCGGGCCTGCGCCCGGTCCACGGCGACCTGGCCCAACTCGACGACCAGGATGGCGAGTCCGGCGGCCAGGACGAGCAGCAGCGTCGTAAACGGAAGGATCTGTCCACGATCGCCATGGTCTCGAAGTGGATGGTTCCCCACGGGGTCCTCCAACCGGCGTCTGTCGGTGGTCGGGGCCTGTGGGGGAAGCGGACCGGGAAAGCCCGTAGATCGGGGCAGGTGGGGAGCGGAGCCGGCGGGCGGTGCTCCGCGATCAGTCGTCGGCGCCGCTCTCCTCGACGGTCGACTCGGCGGGGGCACGCGACAAGGCCGCTACATGCTGGCCCTCGTCCGGCGACATGACCCGCACGCCGGTGGCGGTTCGACCCTGAATGGAGATCTCAGCGACCGGAACCCGAATGATCACGCCCCCGGTGCTCACGATGAACACCTGGTCCTCCTCGGATACGACGACCGCACCAGCCACGGAGCCCCGGTCGTCGGTGGTGCGGATGCCCCGCACGCCGAGCCCGGCACGTCCCCTGATCGGGAACTCGTCGAGCAGCGTGCGCTTGCCGAATCCCTCGGAGCTGAGGTGGAGCACGGTGCAGCCCGGTCGGACCACCGCGCACGAGGCGAGTTCGTCGCCGTCCCGGAACCTCATGCCGATCACCCCGGCGACGTTCCGGCCCATCGACCGGACGACCTTCTCGGAGAAGCGCAGCGTCTGTCCGGAACGGGAGGTCAGGAGGAGCTGGTCGTCACCGTTGGTGGGGACGACCTCGACGACCTCGTCGCCGTCGTTCAGCTTGATGGCGATCAGGCCGGCCCGTAGCGAGGAGTCATAGGCGGTGAACCTGGTCTTCTTGACCCGTCCGGAACGGGTGGCGAAGAAGAGGAACCGGTGGGTCTCATAGTCGCGGGTGTCGATGACCGCCTGGATCCGCTCGTCGGGCTGGAGAGGGAGCAGGTTGACGACCGCCGTTCCCCTCGCCGTGCGACCGGCCATCGGCACTTGGTGGGCCTTGAGCCGGTAGACGCGCCCGCGGTTGGAGAACAGCAGCAGGTATGAGTGGGCCGAAGTGTGGATCAGGTGGGCGACGGCGTCCTCGTCCCTGAGGCGGGTGCCGGCGACACCGCGACCCCCGCGGCCCTGGATGCGAAACTCGGAGACCGCCGTGGTCTTCACGTAGCCCGCCGTGCTCATCGTGAAGACGAGTTCCTCGTCGTCGATCAGGTCCTCGATGTCGAGGTCGCCGGGGTCGTAGGCGAACTCGCTGCGCCGCGGCGTGGCGAACCGGTCGCGCAACTCGGACAGCTCGGCCTTGAGTACACCGAGGATTCGCTCCTCGTCGGCGAGGATGGCCTCGAGCTCGGTGATGTCTGCGACCAGCTGTGCGAGCCGCTCCTCGAGGTTGGAGCGACCGAGGCGGGTGAGGCGCACGAGCTGCATGTCGAGAATGTGGTTGGCCTGGACCTCCGAGAACCCGTGGGGCTCGGTCATGAGGCCCTCCCGGGCACCGGCCCGGTCGGTCGAACCGCGGATGAGGGCGATCACGTCGTCGATCGAACCCAATGCTGTGAGGAGGCCTTCGGTGATGTGAGCCTCGGCCCTGGCCTTCTCGAGGCGGTGCTCGCTGCGTCGTCGCAGCACGTCGACCTGATGGGATATGTAGGCGTCGAGCAGTCCGCGCAGGTTCAGCGTGCGGGGGATGCCGTCGACCAGCGCCACGGCGTTGACCGAGAACGTCGTCTGCAAAGGCGTCCGCTTGAAGAGGTTGTTCAGGATCACGAGTGCCGGTGCGTCCCGTTTGAGGGTGATGACGATTCGGGTCATGCCCTGTGCCGATTCGTCGTTGACGTCGGCGATGCCCTCGATCTCACGACTGTCCACGAGATCGCGGATTTTGGCCATGATCTGGTTGGGACTGGCCTGGTAGGGCAGTTCCGACACGATGATGCGGCTGTTGCGCGGCCCCTCCTCGATGTCGGTGCGGGCTCGCATGCGAATCGTGCCGCGTCCTTCGCTGTAGGCGTCGACAATGCCGGATCGTCCGAGGATCAGCGCTCCGGTCGGGAAGTCGGGCCCCGGGAGGTGCTCCATCAGGTCGTGGACCGTGGCCTCCGGATGGTCGACGAGGTGCAGGGTGGCGTCGATCACCTCACCCAGGTTGTGGGTGGGGATGTTGGTGGCCATGCCGACCGCGATGCCCTGGCTGCCGTTGACGAGGAGGTTGGGGAACCGGGCCGGGAGGACCTCGGGTTCGGTGAACTCACCCGAGTAGTTGTCGACGAAGTCGACGGTCTCCTCGTCGATGCCGTCGAGGAGGGCGAGGGCGATGGGGTCGAGCCGACACTCGGTGTAGCGGGCGGCGGCCGGCGAGTCGTCGGGCGAGTAGCCGAAGTTGCCCTTCGGGTGCACCAGGGGATGCCGCACGCTGAAGTTCTGAGCCATGCGCACCAGGGCGTCGTAGATGGCCTGGTCTCCGTGCGGGTGGTACTTGCCCATGACCTCGCCGGTCACCCGTGCGCACTTCATGGTGGGCCGGTCGGGACGGGCCCCGAGGTCGTACATGCCCCAAAGGATCCGGCGATGGACTGGCTTGAGGCCGTCACGGGCATCGGGCAGCGCCCGGGCCACGATGACGGACATGGCGTAGTCCAGGAAGGACTGCTCCATCTCCTCCTGGATCTCGATCGGTTCGATCGATCCTCCGGGGTGTTCCTCGGGCGGCGTCTCGGTGGTGTCGGGCATGCGGTGCGGTCGTCGATCTACCGGGTCAGATGTCGAGGAAGCGGACATCGTGGGCATTGGTCTGGATGAACCGCTTCCGGCTCTCTACGTCGCTGCCCATCAGCGTGGAGAAGATCTCGTCGGCGATCGTCGATGCCTCGACCGACACCTGCAACAGGCTGCGGCTCGCCGGGTTCATAGTGGTCTCCCGGAGTTCGTCGAAGTCCATTTCGCCGAGGCCCTTGAGGCGCTGGAACTCGTTCCGGTGGCCGGCGTTCTCGGCGAGGAAGGCCTGCTTGGCGTGGTCGTCCTTGAGGTAGACCTTCTCGCGTCCGACGATCGTGGAGTAGAGCGGCGGCTGGGCGATGTAGACGTGGCCACCCACGACCAGAGCCTCCATCTGCCGGTAGAAGAACGTCAGCAGCAGGGTGCGGATGTGGCTGCCGTCCACGTCGGCGTCGCAAAGCAGGATCACCTTGTGGTAGCGGATGCGGCTGAGGTCGAACTCGTTCCCGTAGCCGCCGCCGATCGCCTGGATCAGCGTCTGGACCTCGGTGTTGTCGAGCATCCGGTCGGGCCGCGCCCTTTCGACGTTGAGGATCTTGCCCCGGATCGGGAGGATGGCCATGGTGCGAGGGTCGCGGGCCTGGACGGCCGAGCCACCGGCGGAGTCACCCTCGACGATGAAGAGTTCGCACTCGCGGGGATCGCGTGAGGCACAGTCCTTGAGCTTGTCCGGCATCCCGGCCCCGTCGAGCGCCGACTTGCGGCGGGCGGAGCGGCGGGCGTCCTGGGCGGCGATGCGCGCCCGCTGTGCGTTGAGCGCCTTCTGGGTAATTCGCTTGGCCTCGGAGGGATGCTCCTCGAGCCAGTGGCCGAGGCCGTCGTTGGTGGCTCGCTGAACGAGGGACCGCATCGAGACGTTGCCCAACTTGGACTTGGTCTGGCCTTCGAACTGGGGGTCGACCATGCGCACGCTGAGGATCGCCGTGAGGCCTTCGCGGATGTCCTCGCCCTGGAGGTTGTCGTCGCCGTTCCTCAGCAGGCCCTTGCTGCGGGCATAGCGGTTGAGGGAGGCGGTGAGGGCGCTGCGGAAGCCCTCCTCGTGCATGCCACCCTCGATGGTGTTGATGCCGTTTGCGAAGGAGTGGAGGCCGTCGACGTTGAACCCGGTGTTCCACTGGAAGGCGACCTCGACCTCCTGGTCGTCCTCCTGCTGCTCGTAGTAGCCCACGATCGAGAACAGCGACTCCTTCGAGGCGTTGAGGTGGGCGACGAAGTCGCGGATTCCGCCCTCGTAGCAGAACGACTGCTCGTTGGGCTCGTCTCCCCGCTCGTCGTGGACCTGGATCTCGAGGCCCCTGTTGAGGAACGCCATCATCTGGAACCGCTCGACCAGGGTCTGGAGCCTGAAGGTGACCTCGTCGAAGATCGCCGTGTCGGGCCAGAACCGGACGATGGTGCCGGTTCGACCCTCGGGCGACGGTTCGGTCTCGGTCAGTCGGGTCCGGAGCAACCCGCCGTCGACGAAGTCCATGTAGTGGCGGTTGCCCTCGCGGTCGATCTCGACCTCGAGCCGCGAGGAGAGGGCGTTGACGACGGAGACGCCGACCCCGTGGAGGCCGCCCGAGATCTTGTAGCCATCTCCGCCGAACTTACCGCCGGCGTGGAGGACCGTGAGGACGACCTCGGCGGCCGTCATCTCCTCGAACTGGGGATGCCGGTCAACGGGAATTCCACGCCCGTCGTCGCTCACCTCGCAACCCCCGTCGGCCAGGAGTCGGACCCGGATGATCGAACAGTGGCCGGCCATGGCCTCGTCGACGCTGTTGTCGACGACCTCCCAGACGAGGTGGTGCAGGCCGGTCGGGCCGGTGGACCCGATGTACATGCCGGGCCGCTTCCGAACGGCCTCCAGCCCCTCGAGGACAGTGATGTCGGCGGCGCTGTACGAGTTCTCGACGCTCGTCATCGGAGTGGCTCCACCGGGTGTGAAGGCCCAGGATTCCGACGGGAGGGAAGGCCCGCCGTTGCGAAGTGTCTGATGTTGAAAAACCGCAGGTCAGAGGGCATGTTCACGACCTGCCAAGTCTACCAGCCGAAC
>Ga0206685_10000504_pt1 | contig 11904 bp, 15 predicted proteins | sample M220012015metaG_FD_161049 | JGI IMG/M metagenome (GOLD analysis project Ga0206685, IMG submission 161049) | Ammonia-oxidizing marine archaeal communities from Monterey Bay, California, United States - M2 200m 12015 | ecosystem: Environmental > Aquatic > Marine > Intertidal zone | place: USA...
TTTCACTCATATTTTCCTTGTATATTTTCACTTTTTTTTAAGAGAGTGAGTAAGTTTAGTTCTGAGGGTTTGTTTTCTTTAAGTAATTTTATTTAACGATTTTGTTACCTGATATAATTTTAAAATATACTGTTTGATATGAAAAGCTCAAGTATGTCTCTTAGTTTTTCATAATGTGAATAAAACTTTAGAATTATCTGAAATATCCAATTCTGAATGGTTATCTCTGAATCAATTTTTTCATGAAATTAAACAGGTTGACTCCCAATGCATCTCTGTTTATTATCCATATGGAAAAGGGGATGAAACTATCGCTTTACTACGAGAAACTAAGAGAGGAGAACCATTTGAAAAAATAGAATTAAAAATTGAAAAAACAATAAAACAACTCAAAGAAAATCCTATTTCTGAAGGTAAGTTTACAAAAACTCTTTGTATTTTTGGTTGGATAAAAAATAACAAAATCCATATTAAAAAAATTGGAACCTCTAAAAAACTACCGTATATCTATATGGCAAGTAAAAAACCATATCTCAAACCATTTTCAGATATTCTTAAAATCAATCATAATATTTTACTTGTAACCCTTGATCAAAAAACTGCAAGAATCCAGAAATTTCACGGTAATCGAATAGTTCAAGAATCTAAACTCCGAATTGACTTACAAGGAAGACATAGAAAAGGTGGACAAAGTCAAGGTAGATTTCTAAGGGCAAGGCAAACCAAAATTCATGTTTTCTTTAAGAACGTTGCAAAGAAAGTCAAAACAATGGATGAGCGTTCAGAGTTACTATTGTTAGGTGGAATTGGACCTGCAAAAACAGAATTTTATGATCACCTTGATTCAGAATTTGTAAAAAAATGTAGATTTGTAGAAACCCTGTCTTTTTCTACACCCATTAATGATATTCATAAAAAAATCATTCATCACTTGTATGAACATAGACGAAAACATGTTGTAGAAATTATTCAAAAATATGAAAAACTTGTTAAAGACGGATTAACTGCAAAAAGAAATAATCTAATTCTCAAGGCATTAAAAATTGGAGCTGTAGCCACACTAATTATCTCAGTAAATTATCACACTAATTCACAATTCAAAAATATTCTTAAAATGATGGAAATGGCAAAAACCACATCAGCCAAAATTGAGTTTGTATCCTCGCCTAAAATTATCAAAACATTAGAAATTAATGATTCAGTTTTAGCCATACTAAGATACAAAATAAAATAGATTCAATCTATAGATTTTTTCTAACATATCTAAAATTAGAATGATTATCTGTTCTACTGTCGTGATTTTCTTACAGTTGCAATCTTTTTTTGTGATCTAGGTGTTTTTGATTTTGCAGTTGATTTACTTACCTTACCTTCCCTTTTTGTAATTTTTCCGCTTCTTCGAGCAGATCTTGAAACTTTTGCTCTTAATTTTTGCTCTCTTTCTTTTTCTTTTAGTTCCTTATCTGAAAGTTTTTTTCTTACCATGAATTGTAAATTATTTTATTATAGATAAATTAGATCCAATTTTTTCTTATGTTTATAGAATCTGTAGTCTTTTTTTATACCCTCTAATCAGATTTTATATTTTACATATTTTCTTTTTTCCTAGTAAAAAGATTCATGTTAGAAAATTAAATTTCATATTTAGATGAGTGTTATTGGGTTTTCTTTATAAAACTAGAATTAATTTATACAAAGTTATCTATTATGGAAAATTAATTAGGGAATTGATAATTCAAAATAGATAGTTACTTTGTCAAAAATTGTCGTTGATACTAGTGTGATAATTAATGGTCACTTTATTGCACGGATAGAATCTGGTTCATTACGAAATTCTGAAATTATCATTCCTCAAGCTGTGTTTGATGAGTTACAATCTCAGGCTTCTAGTAAAAAAGAAGAGGGGTTTGTAGGGCTGGAAAAAATCAAAAAATTAAAAGAACTATCTGGTAGTTTTGGATTAACTATTGTTACAAAAGGTGATCATCCATCTAATGATGATATTAAATTTGCCTCTAATGGTAGAATTGATGCACTCATTACAGATGTAGCAAAAGAAAACGATGCAATTCTTTACACTTCTGACAAAGTACAATATTTGGTTGCACAGGCAAAAGATGTAGAGTCTATTTTTCTTAAACCCGAAATTAAACATGAGTCATTAGAATTCTTAAAATTTTTCGATGAACAAACAATGAGTGTTCATCTTAAAGAAAACCAATACCCTTTGGCAAAAAGAGGAAAACCTGGTACTTTTTCATTAACTAAACTTGATGACGAAATTCTTTCACGAGATTATTTGGAGATGATCTCTACCCAAATATCTGACATTACTCGTATTAATGATTCAAGTACTGTTGAAATTTCAAAACTTGGTGCATCTGTTATTCAGCATGAAGATTATAGAATTGCAATTACATATCCTCCTTTTTCAGAATCATTTGAAATAACCATTGTTCATCCTATTGTGAAATTGTCTTTAGATGATTATTCAATTTCTGAAAAATTAATGGAGCGCTTTTCTGATAGGGCTGAAGGAATTCTAATTTCTGGTGCTCCTGGTTCTGGAAAAAGTACTTTAGCATCTGGTCTTGCAAATTTTTACCACTCTGGTGGGAAAATTGTTAAAACATTTGAATCTCCACGTGATTTACAAGTTGATTCTGGAATTACACAATATAGTAAATTAGATGGAAGTTTTGATAATTCTGCTGATATCTTATTACTGGTACGACCTGATTATACAATTTTTGATGAAGTTCGACGGAGAGAAGATTTTAGAACTTTTGCTGATTTACGATTAACTGGAGTTGGGATGGTGGGAGTAGTTCATGCAAACTCTCCATTGGATGCAATTCAGCGATTTATTGGGAAAATTGAACTTGGAATAATTCCAAATGTTTTGGATACCGTAGTATTTGTCAAAGATGGGCAAATTGAAAAGGTCTATGATTTGGAATTAAAGGTAAAAGTACCTACTGGCATGACTGAATCTGATTTAGCCCGACCTGTTATTGAAATAAGAAATTTTGCAGATAATGTATTGGAACATGAAATCTACACATTTGGGGAAGAGAATGTGATTGTCCCTGTTTCCAAACGAGCTCAAAAAGTTGGTATAGAAAAACTTGCAGAAGATAAAATTAAAGATACTTTCAAAAAATATGATCCTCGTGCACAAGTAGAAATATTATCTGATAATAGAGTTAAGGTGTTGGTTGATGAACAGTATATTCCATCTATAATTGGTAGAGGTGGTTCTAACATAAATGAAATTGAAAAATATCTTCAAGTTCATGTTGATGTAGTTCAAAAAAATTCTGAGATTATGGATACTTCTCATGATTTACCATTTACTTTTTCAGAATCTAAAACTTCATTACTTCTAACTGTTGACCGAGAATTTACTTCCATGTATGCTGATGTTTATGTTGATAGTAAATATGTCACATCTGTGAAAATTGGAAAGAAAGGTCAAATTAAAATTCCTAAACGTTCTGATATTGCAAGGAATCTTTTACAGGTTGCTTCTTCTCAAAATGATATCCAATTATTTCTTAAAGATTTTTAATTTATCCATTTTGACTAGTTAAACAGGAATTTCATGCCTAGTGTTTAAAATTTTATCGATTTTTTAATATATCATTTTTTGAACATTATCCAAAGTCTTGCTCCTATCATAATCCCTACTGCTGAAATAATTAAAACTGGTATGATTATTCCAATTTGTTCCATTCTAGGGAAATTTGATTCTAGAATTAGTTAAGATTATCTATGAAATAATATGTTGAAAATAAAATGGAAAAAAATGTCTATGTTGTGGAAGCATCTTTCAATCTAAAACAAGTAAATGTTGTGATGAAACTTGCATTGAATGTCACGTCAACCCCACTGTAAATTGTCCAAATGCTTAAGTAAATAGAAAATTTAGAAGTTTATTGAATAAACGATTTGTTGGTTTGGCTTTATTAATTTCATCAACTATTGTTGGAATTACCGCCATAAGTTTTCCATGTTCCGAAAATACATGTGATGCTGTGTTGCCCCTTTTAGTAATTAGTGGTATTGGATTTGTTAGTAGTATATTTTTACTAAATTACAAGGCAAAACATTCTAAGCGTGACAAAGGCAAATTCAACAGAACCAATGACAAAGCTTGGGATACTTGATTATCATTTATCTAATTCCACTTTAATTATAGATTTCAAATTATTATCAAGGGGATTTTGATTCTAGATGAAGACATAATGCATCGATTTAGATTAATCAAAGATTTTTAAAATTTTCAATTATCTTTGGGTTTGCTTTTAGAAATGTGATGAATTTTCTTAATTGTTTAATTGTTTTTGGATTAAGATGATGTTCAATTCCTTCTGTGTCTTGATTTGCAGTATCATATCCGATTCCTAAAATTTCAAAGAATTCTAGTAAAATTCCATGTTTTTGTCTAATGCCTGCTGCAACTTGTGTACCTTTGTTTGTCAAATTAATCCCGTGATATTTTTCATATTCTAAAAATCCGTTTTCATCTAATCTTTGAAGCATTTTAGTAACACTTGGTGCTTTCACATTCATGTATCTTGAAATATCTAGTGTTGTTGCATATCCCTTTAAATCTACTAATTCTGAGATAATCTCTAGATAATCCTCCATTCTTGTGCTGGAACGAGTCCTTTCTGATTGATGAGCTGCCTTGATTGAATCTAGCCTTTTAGAATTTTTATCTTTCATCTGTTCTTTGTATTTGAAGTAATTCTAGTATAATTGAGTGTCTCTTTATCCGATTTTTGTTATTCTTTATTGACTTGACTGTGACTGTAATTGATCATTGAATCTTAATTATTTTTTTTAAAATTTCATATCAGAATGAATGATCCTTTAAAGACACGACTAGATAAATTAAGAAAAGTATCTGAATCCGCTAAACGTCGAGCAAATTTATATTCTGATATGGCCAAATTGGATGATTCTCATACTGCTAGTTCATTAGGATCACTTCAAAAGGCATCTGCCCCTGGTAAAAAACTGCAAAAAATTGGATTTTTAATGTTATGGGTACCTGAACCTACTGGTGTTACTTGTGCAATTGGTGGACCTATGATTCTTGCAGGGCGTTATCTTGATAAAAAATACAATGGCGCCACAATTCATGATATTGGCCATGCCACAAAAAATACCATGTCATCGATTAGTGATTTTAAAACATCTGTTATGTAACTATCTTAGTTTTTAAAAGGATTAGGAATATATCAATTTGTGACAACTAGAACTCAAGCATTAGTTCCTATTTTCATTGCTGCAATTATTGTTGGGATTGTTGGTTTGGTATCAATTCCAAGTGAAAGCAAATTGGAATCTGTTGAATTTCCTAGAGGTACAATTATGATTGATGATGTTCCACTTGAAGTTCAAATTGCAGATACTGAACCAAGACGTGTTCGTGGTTTAATGTTCCAAGACCAACTTCCATATGATCAGGGTATGATTTTTGTTTTTGATAAGCCTGGTTTATATTCACTATGGATGTTGAATATGCAATTTTCTCTTGATATGATGTGGTTTGATGAAGACGGGAAAATTATTCATATTGAAAAAGATGTATCTCCATGTAAAACTCCTTTAGAAATAGCTACTTGTCAAAGTATTATTCCTGAAGGCCAAGCAGTTTATGTCCTTGAAGTTACATCTGGATTTATTGAACAAAATAATGTTACAAAAGATTCTATTCTAAGTATAATTTCAATTTAGAATATGTTTTGTATCCTCTATTTAGAACAAATAATGTTAAAACTGTCTAATTATATACAACAAAATGCTTTGATTGGCGATTACAATGATTGATCAACTATGGTTACTTCCTTTAGGATTTGCTGCAGGCATATTGGGTTCTATGATTGGTCTTGGCGGTGGAATTATTATTGTACCTGTATTGACTTTTTTAGGGTTTCCACCTACCGTTGCTGCAAGTAATAGTCTATTTGCAGCATTGAGTAATGCAATTGCATCAACCATATCTTATTCTAAACAAAAAAGAATTGAATTTTCATTAGGCATAAAGCTTGGATTATTAACTATTCCTGGAACTGTTTTGGGAGCTGTTATTTCTTCTGATGTTTCTTCTGATCTCTTTAAAATTTTATTTGGAATGATTTTAGTTATTTCTGCAGCTTATATTTTTCTTAGAAAAAAACTAGAGACAAAAGAAAAAACATTATCTAAACAAATGGTGGTTTTTGCAGTAGGTGCAAGTTTTTTTGCAGGGATTGTTTCTTCATTTTTTGGAATTGGTGGTGGAATCATCTTTGTGCCTTTGATGGTTGTTGGAATGGGAATGGCTATGAAAAGATCAGCTCCAACATCTCAATTAATTTTATTATTTGCATCATTGTCTGGAGTTATTGTTCACAGTCTTTTGGGGCATCCTGACTTTCTTCAAGCTGGATTATTGGCAATAGGTTCATTTTTTGGTGGATTAGTTGGAGCACGTTTATCTTTAGATATTAAAGAAAGATATTTACAAATTTTAGTTTCAGTTGTAATTTTAATTGCTGCTGGAAAATTATTTGTTGATTCTCTTTCTGGAAATTCTGGGTTTTTTAATTTTTAGCCACAAAATTTTATTTGTGTTTTTATACATATTTTGTAATGTAAATTGTTCATTGGGTCTTTTGATCCGAGGGCGGAGGAGACTCGTTGGCTCCTCTGTATTTTTTCTAATAATTTCCTAAAATTCTAGATACAAAAAAGGGCTATTTTACTACAATAGCCAATGTTTGATTTTGACAATTATGTTGTATGTTGTCTACATGGATCCATATTTCCTCCATCTACACAGCTGATGCATAGACGTCCATATGGTTCTTTTAACACATTGTGCTTTTCTATTTCATGTCCACAATCTTTACATTCGTCTGGCATTACCTCTATTTGTTTTCATTATGTATTAATTCATGGATAAAAAAAATGAATATTTGTATATTAATTGGTTAAAAATTAATCAAATGTACCATTGATGAATATTATTTTTCAAATAAAGTAAAAAATATAATTGAATTATTTGTCTAAACTAATAAGGACTATTGTCTTCTCTGAATTTTAATAATTTAACATAAACGTCTTAAAAAATTTCATTACTTTTTTAGAAATTTTTATCCTTCTGAAGCAGTTTTACCGCCGTCTACGTTGAGTATTGTCCCTGTAATCCAACTTGCTTCATCAGATGCCAAAAACGATACTGCATTTGCAACATCTTCTGGTTCTCCAATTCTGACTAGTGGAATTCTCTCTTCAATGACCTTCTTTGCTTTAGGATCATCCAAATATGGTTTAATCATGCCTGAATTAATTATTCCTGGACTCACACAATTACATCTGATATGTCTTCTTGCATATTCTATCGCAATTGATTTTGTAAACATGGATGTTGCTGCTTTTGTAGATGAGTAAACTGCTAAATGGACTTTAGTTATTGCCCTTTCACCTGCAATAGATCCTATATTAATTATTGAACCACTCTTCACTTCACTCATTTTACTGAGAACTGACTTTGTTATGTTGAATAGTCCTAATAGATTTACATCTACAATTTTTTTGATTTCTGAATCGCCCATTTTATGAAAATGAATTGGATCGTTGATCGTTCCTGCGTTGTTTACTAAAATGTCTATTTTTCCATATGTGTTCATAATTTGATTCACAGTTTGCAAAACTTGTGATTCATCAGTTAAGTCACATGAAATTGAGGCAGTTAATTCATTATTTCCAACCTCGTTTCTGGTTTGTTCTAATTTTTCTAAATTTCTTGCAATTAGAATTACTTTGGCTCCCTCTTCTACAAATTTTTTTACAATGCCTTTGCCTATGTCACTTGATGCTCCTGTCACCATTGCCACCTTATTTTCTAGATTCATAATATGTATAGTCACTTGTAACTTATAGGATTTTTGTAAAAAGTTTAAAGCCCCTCTTTTTAAAATTGATTTAAAAAATTAAGATTTTAATAAATTATTTTTTATTAATTTTTCGCATATATGCAATTATTCCAGTATAATCTATTTCTCCAAATCCTTGATTTGCTGCATCATCATAAACTTGTTTTGCTTTTTCTAACATTGGTAATTCCAATTCTAATGAATTTGCACTGGACAACATTGTATCAATATCTTTTTTTAAATTTTTTAGAGTAAATGTTGCATCATATTTTCCATCAATCATCTTAAATGCCTTATTTTCACTCATTCCTGTTTTGAAATAAGTCGAATTCAAAATTTCTATAAATTTTTTGGGGTCTATGTTTGTTTTTTCTACTAGCATAATTCCTTCAGACAATGCAAGTGCAAGCATAGTAATTTGTAAATTCATGGCTAATTTGATAGAATGTGCAGTCCCACTCTCTCCTAGGAAAAATATCTTGTTTGCAATTTTTTCAAAAATATTTCTACATTGTTCAAAACTTTCTTTGTCACCTGATACCATCATCACTAACTTTCCTGAAATTGCAACATTTGGACCTCCCATAACTGGGATGTCTAGCTTATTGATATTATTTTTCAAAAATCTTTCTGAAATTTGTTTTGATTCTAATGGATCAATTGTACTCATGTCTGCAACAATTAATCCATCATGTGCACCTTTTATGATTCCGTTATTTTCAAAAGAAATTTCTTTTACCGCATTTGCATCTTTAACTATGATGATGATTAATTCTGATTTTATTGCAACTTCTTTTGGAGATGTGGCAATTATGGCGCCTTTTTCTTTTAATTGAATTGCTTTCTCTTTTGTTCTATTGAATATTGTAACTTGAAATCCAACATCTAATAGATGCAACGCAACTGCATTCCCTAGCATTCCAATTCCTATTATTCCAATTTTATTCATATCTCTCATCTCTTGATTGTATGTTTAATGACGTTCTTCATTTTCAACTTCCCATTGATTATTGCCAAATCTTGATACTGCAAATTCTAATTGTCCAATTGTTTTTTCACCTTTCTTAACTTTGGCAAAATCAAATTTTTTCATTTTAAATAACTTATCTTTGGGTTTGTATCCCCCTTCAATTACTTTTACTTTAAACCTCTTACTTGCTTTGATGATTAATTTTCTAGCATTTTGTACCTCCCCCATCCATGAAAACATTTCAAAATCCCCGAAATTTTTTGTAGAAATTGTATACCCGTATAATCTAGCCTCCAGCTTCATATTTTGTGATTTTGCTTTTTCATTTAACCATTTGATGACCTCTTCTCCATGATCTTTTTCAATCCCAAATGTTTCTGAATCTCCCATATATTCAAACTAATAATATTTAACCATAATAATCATTTTCAAATAATTGTTAAACTAAAATATTGATAAAACCTTGGAATTTTATGCTTACTATTGATTGTAAAGATGTTTTACCTATAAAAAATGAATTACTTGTGTATGTATCTGATCAAGTAGCAGCTATTCCTACTTTAAAAAATAATCAATTTATGCTATCTACTTTTGATGATGATCAAATTCTTGATACTGCTGTTGTAATCACTGCTATCAAAGAATTTCTTGATTCCATTGGAGAAACTCCCAATTTTGCAGTGATTTCAAATAATGATACAATAAGTATTACATCTATTACTGGAAAAACAATCGAATATGATCCTCAAACATCACAACATGAAATGTTTTCTTGTACTCATTGTGGATTTGTAACTCAATACCAAGTTGAATTAAATACACATATGAGAATTCACTATATCTAACTAATTTTAAAAATTTTTTATGTGTTGATTTTTAACAGGATCTTTATAAGCACTAATTACTAAATTTTATTGTGTCTGATTTTTCTCGAAAAAACGTTAACAAAGTATATTGTGAAAAATGTAATCTAGTTTTTGAATCTAGAGCAAAATTTGAAAAGCATTTTGATAGCCATTCTTCAATTAATGTATGTGAAGTATGTCCTATTGATACTGCTATTGCAAAATTTGTTAATTTGTTTAAACGAAAATCTACTCGTAATTTGGAATAAGTTTTTTTAACTCATTTTTTACTTATCTCAATATGAACAAGAAAGGTGCCATAATAGGCGTAATTGTTATTGCGATAATTGGTGGAATTGTAGCCTCTTTTCCATCTTCTTCTGAATCTGAAAATTTTATAGATGAAAGATTGCGTGGAACTATCTCTACTTCTATGGGGTCTCCTATTCTTGGTGATCCACTTGCGCCCATAACTATTGTTGAGTTTGGTGACTATCAATGCCATGGATGTTACAATTGGTTTCTTAATACCAAACCTGCTATAGTTAAGGAATACATTGAAACTGGAAAAGCAAATTTAATTTTTGTTGACTTTGCATTTTTAGGACATGATTCCCCAAAAGCAGCTCAAGCAACATACTGTGCTGATGATCAAGGATCGTATTGGGATTTTCATAACCTACTTTATTCTTCACATGAATCACAAATTGATAATGGTTGGGCAAACTCTGAACGATTAAAGGCATTTGCATTTAGTCTAGGTCTTGATATGGAACTCTTTGAAAGTTGCCTTGATTCTGAAAAATATTCAAAGCGTATTCAATTTAATAATCAACAAGCAAGAGAACATGGTGTAAGAGGAACTCCTGGATTCTTTATTATAGGTCCTGATGAACAACAACAAATCATTGGGGCACAACCATTTTCTGTGTTTAAGCAAATCATGGAACCTATGATCTAAATGGTGCAAACAATAAAACTCGTGTTTTCAAATTTTAAATATTTACTTCTTTCATCGGTTCTTTTTTCATCTATGATGATTGGGTTGTTAATTTTATCTGAGTATATTTTTTTAGAACCTTATATTGTAAGTCATATTCCTTCCGGGACTGAATTAGAATTTATTCTAATTTTCATAATTTCTGTACTATCTGCTTTAGTGATCCCGATGAATATCTTTAGAATTAATTTATTGAAAGCCTCTAGACAAAAAATGGGTGGTGGTATTTTTGGTTCTATTATTGGTGTGGTAGCTGGTGCATGTAGTTGTGGTCCAGTTGGATTTGCCGTGATTTCTACATTTGGTTCTATTGGTATCGCCACTACTACTTTTTTGACCAATTATGAGTTGCCCCTCAGAATTATTGCAATTATCATTTTGGCTGTAACTTATTTCACTACTATAAAATCTCTAAAAATTGAGTGTAAGATTAATCATTGAGTTTGATTCAATAGAAATTACCTAATAGACAAATTTTTACAACCTTTGAACGTATCTTACTGTCTGATGAATTACTGTTGTGACCTACATTTACATTCCAATCCGACCAAGTAGACGAGATCCAGAATACGATGAAATAGAAGATGCTGAAGATTAGTATCTCTCTTCACTTTGTCTAATAATACTACAAATTTGTAAAGTTGAGCTATTTATTTACCCAATCTAAGTTAGATTAATGCAAAATTGGAATTTGATTCTTGGAATATTGATCATTGCTAGTCCAATTCTTTTTGCTATGGTTGCATATCCTGACTCAATTGCTTGGAGTTGGAATGAGGGGAGAGGTGGATATCTATTTGCATTAGTATTTGTTGTAGCCGAACTTATTGGTCTTAAAATTATAATTTCAAAAAAGCGATTACTTGCAGTAATTCCTATTGCATTATTAACAATTTCATATCTTGTATCCTTAGAATATGGATTAAGAGAATACATTATTGAATCTGCAGAAGTATTTGATGTACAGTTAATCTATTCATGGACATGGATGTGGGATTTCATTGTCATGGGAATTTTCATTATTACAACATTAACTATTTTCTTTGGTAAACGATGGATTAGAATTGCTCCTGCAGGGCCAATCTTTCTAACCGGAACTGCAATTATTTTGTCTTTGGATGCATTTTTCCCTTATGATACACTTGGCCCTTTACAATA
>Ga0206685_10000514_pt1 | contig 11788 bp, 15 predicted proteins | sample M220012015metaG_FD_161049 | JGI IMG/M metagenome (GOLD analysis project Ga0206685, IMG submission 161049) | Ammonia-oxidizing marine archaeal communities from Monterey Bay, California, United States - M2 200m 12015 | ecosystem: Environmental > Aquatic > Marine > Intertidal zone | place: USA...
GTGATAGTGGCCAGCAACAGTTACAAGTTGGTGATGATTATAGATCACAAAGATTTCCAAATGGTACAGCAGTTGTAGTAAATACATATTATTTAAAAGCGAGGAGAGTATAATATAATGGAAGATCATGAATTGATAAGTGCAAGATTTGTTAATGATGAAAAAGATACAATAGAAATACTATGGAAAAGTTCTAAAGGTGAAATTAGACCTGAATATATTGAAGTTAAAGATGGATCTCCACAATATGAAGAATTATTAAAGTTAGTATCGCTTGATGAAATACATGAGATGACTTTCAAATGGATTAAAGACCAAAGGGAAGAATTTGAAATTACAGTAATGAAAATTGCAGAAGAAGAAGGTTTGGTTGAACAAAAAGAAAAAGTCGACCATGTAGATCTTATCTTACAATTATTAACTACTAAAGAAGTTGATAAAGAAATGTTATTCAAATTAAAATTAGCTTTATTTGAATTAGATGCTATTAAGAAAAGTAATAAAAGAAGTTTTAAAACTGATCTTAGAAAAGCAGAAAATATAACAAAAACAATAGTAGCCTATAGTAAATTTTTTGAGGAATAATATATTATGTATGATGAGAAGCGGCCATTTAGCTTTCATGTAGAGCTAACTGATAAGTGTAATGCTAGATGTCCACAGTGCTCAAGAAATGTTATTGTTAATAATGAATTAATTGAAAGACCAGATTTAGCTAATATCGAACTGAGTATAGATGATTATAAATCTATATTTAAAAACTTTAAATACGACGTAAAACATTTTTCATTTTGTGGAAATTTTGGTGATCCTGTTTTTGCAAAAGATTTTTATGAGATAATTCAATATACATTTGAAAGTGTTATAAAACCTAGAGATAAAGGCTATGTATATGTACATACAAATGGTGGATTTAGATCTGAAAAATGGTGGGCTAAATTTGGCAAAATGATGCATGCAATAGCACCTAATCAACATTTAATAACTTTTTCAATTGATGGATTAGAAGATACTCATCATTTATATCGTGTCAATACTAGATATCATAGAGTTGTAGAAAATGCTAGAGCATTTATTAATGCTGGTGGTAATGCTGAATGGTCATTTATTAGATTTGGACATAATGAACATCAGGAAGACGAAGCTAGAGCGCTTGCATTAGAATATGGATTTAAAAATTTTATTCCAATTGATACTCAAAGATTTTGGACAAAAGATAAAATGGATTTTAAATTTAATACAAAAGAGTTTACTATCACACGTTCTTCTTCTGCGGCTTCTGCTCTAAAAGTAAAGCAATCTGCTAATTACAATAAAAATAAAGTAAAAATGAGAAAGAAATCAAGAAATGATATTGATTGTCAAGTTAGTAAAAAGAATGAGATGTATATTGATTGTGCTGGAGATATACATCCTTGTTGTTGGCTTGGTTCACATGCTTATAGAAGAAAACATTATAGTAAGAAATGGGTAAGTAAAGATCATGAAGATCGTCATCCAATGTTTGAGATGCGAACTATAAGAAATGCAATTAAAGAAAAATTAAATAATATAGTAGAAGATGATTTTTTTAGATATATATTACCAATGTCATTTGAAGTATCTCCATGTGGAATGTGTGTACGACAATGTAGTAAAAAGAATAATGTTAGGACTAGCAAAGTTAGAGAATTTATAAAATGATTTTCTCTAATCAATATGGAGAAGTTGACTTTTGGAGTCACTTAAAAACATATAGAAATCTTCCCAAAATAAAAAATGTAGCAGTCACTTTATCAGGTGGAGTAGATTCAGCACTTGTTATGTTTATGCTATGTGAATATATAAGTAAGAATAAACTAGATATAAAAATAATGCCATTTACTGGAATTGATAATTTACGTCCTGCAAATATCTGGTATGCTAAAGAAATATCAGCGTATTTTGAAGAGAAATATCCAAATCTTAATTTTTTTCCTCATTATGAATTTAAATACGATCACCAACCAAATAATACTGAAATGAAAAGAAATGCTCATAGAATGCATGAGTGGAATTTATATAAAGAACAAAATATACAAATATTCTTTTGTGGTAAATCAGCTAATCCACCTAATGATGAAGCAAAAAAATATGGATTATATCAAAAGAGAGAAGCTGAAAGAGATATAGATCTTGGCGACCAATCAAAAATATTTACTAGAATTTCATATAAAGGAGAATATAATAGATGGATTTATAGACCTTTAGCTTTTATGCATAAACGATTTATAGCAGAATGTTTTAAAGATAATGATTTAATTAAAGATCTTTTTCCATTAACTGCTTCTTGTATTGGATATGCAGATACTACTAATTTTTTTACTGAGCCATGTAAAGAATGCTGGTGGTGTAAAGAAAAATATTGGGCTTTTGGAATGTATGATGGAGGAATAACATGAAAGATAATGGTGTAATTTGTCCAATGCCTTTTATTCAATTTTCTACTACATCAGCTGGTCAATATCAAGCTTGTTGTATAGCTAAACCAGTAGGAGGTTTTGAGCATTCAGCTTATAATTTTGAAAATACTTCACCTATGGAATTTTTTAATTCTAAACATATGAAAACTCTTAGACATGATATGGCTAGAGGTGTTAAAAGTAAAGTATTTAAAAAAACATGTCATAATTGTATTGAACAAGAAAAATTATATGGAAAATCAAAAAGATTAGATGCATTAAGTCATCATATACATGGCAATCTTATATCTGATATACAAATTGAAACAATAGCTAATAGTAAAGATGTTGATTTAGAACCAAAAGAAATAGATCATTTAAAAATGAAAGTATTTGGAAATGTGTGTAATTTAAGATGTATAACTTGTTCTCCAGGAGCTTCATCTAGATTAGCAGTTGAATTAAAAAAATATGGTAAATATAAAGGGTCTACTTTAATTAATAGTTATAAGACAGTAGATAAAGATAAATTATATGCTGACTTAGATATTATATGTCCTGTTATTAGAGAATTTGAAATTGTTGGTGGTGAACCATTAATGATGAATGATGCTTTAGAAATGATAGAATGGATGATTAGTAAAGGATATAGTAAAACTTTAGAGTTTAGAATAATAACAAATGCAACAATAACTAATATAGAATTTTTTAATTTAATGAAATATTTTAAAAGAGCTACATTTATTGTATCTTTAGATGGTGTTGGTAAAAAAGATGAATATATTAGAAATGGCACTATTTGGGAAGAGAAAATTGAATGCATAAAAAATATGTTATATTCTGAAATTGATGTTAGTTGGAGTAATACTATACAACTTCTTAATATAGGTTATTTAGATGAGATTTATGATTTTGTTGAAGGCCTTAGAAATGAATTTCCAAATAAAAAAATTAATCCTGCACATATGAATAATTTATTAACATATCCAAAAAAGTTTAGAGCTACTAATGTTCCAGTTAATATTGCAAATAAGTATTTAGATAATTATATTAACAAAAAATTTGACTGTATAAATACTCATAGAAATACTCTTCAAAAATCAATTATTAATAATGAATTTATGAGCGCTATGAAAGAATATAAATATTTTGATGAAAAAAGAGGAACATGTTTATTAGATGAATGGCCAGAATTTGAAAATTATTACAGCCTTGTGGGGCAACAAATATAACGAAGATGATGTTCGTAAATTACCAGTTGATATGGTATTTGCTGATAGACCTGTATCAGGAATAAAAACACTTCCTATAGATATGTCATATCATAGCACATGGAAAAAAATGACGCTATTCGATAAACGTCTTGATCTTGGTGATTGTATGTTTATTGATTTAGATATATTAATACAAAAAGATATTAATATATTAATTAATTATTATCATAAGCATAAACAAAAATCTAAAGTTATGTTAGCTCACGTTCATTGGTTTGATAATAAACGAATGGAATTAGAAAAATCTACATATATAAGTTGTAATGTTAATTCAGGTGTTTTCGCATTTAATAATTCTGAATGTGATCATATATATCAAGAGTTAGTGAAATATAAACCTAAATTAGAGATGTTATTCGAAGGAACTGATAAATGGTTTTATCATAAACATAAAGATTGGTATCATTTCTTTCCTGATAGTATGATACAACATAGACTACATAGTCAATCAAGTAATAATCTAAATAGAAGTGATGCTATAATTATATCAAATAATAGTAATGCAAATGGAAGAAATAAAATTTAATTATAATTTAGGAAACTTTGGTGATACAATGAACCGAGTAATCCTAAGAGATTATCCTCATAAGACAAAAGATTTTGTAGAAAGTTTTTTATCAAATCAGATTAGATGTAAAACATGGTTAGTACAAAATCTTGCAAGTAAGCTAGCTGAGAAAAAAGATCATTTTAATCCAACAAGAATAACTATTCTTGGATCGTGGTATGGTAATGTTATTGTTCCGCTTATTATTGAATATATGCCATATATAACTGAAATAGATCTTGTTGATATGGATGAAGATACATTATTAATTGCTAGAAAATTTATGATGTTTACTGGTCAAGATAAAGTTAAAATTAATTATATGTGTGAAGATATTAACTTTATGGAGTTTGATGATTTTCGTACTGATATTGTTATTAATACAAGCTGCGAACATATGTTTCCTATGTCTTCTGTATCATTTAAAAACGATAATGATGTAGTATATGCATTGCAATCAAATGATATGGTTGATGTGCGTGAGCATGTTAATTGTGTACAAAGCGAAAGTGAATTAGCAGAACAAGCAAACTTATCTATTTTATATTATTCTGGTAGTAAAAATCTTAAAGGCTTTGAGTCAACTTATTATAATAGATTTATGGTAATAGGAAAACGCTCGTGATAATATGTACTGTATTAACAGGAACTAAATACTCAGTCGATGATGTAAATAAATTATATAATGGATTAAAAGAAAATACAACAATTGATTTTGATTTTTTATGTTATACAGATTATATAGATAATTTTAATTCTAATATAATTATTAAACCTATCACAAAGAAAGATAAAAAATTACAATGGTATAAATTAGATTTTTTTAAAAAAGGATTTACTAATCATAAAGATATTATTACTATGGATATTGACGTTGATATAGTTGGTAATGTTGATTTTATATTTGATGATTATATAGGATTTGTAGGAACTCATCGATGGTGGTGGAGATGGAGAGAAGATAAACAAAAAGATAAATTCGCTTTATCAGGAACAATGTATAAGTTTAAGAATGGAGAGCACCAATATATAGTTGATACCTTTGAGAAAGATATACATTATTGGGAAGAATATTTTATAAAAAACGGTGTAACAATAGGTCCAGTAAACGGTGAAATGCATTTTGTACAACAAATGTTAATTGACAACAAGGCTGTTAAAAGTTATTTTCCTGAAGTCAAGATTGTAAAATGGTCTGATGACTTTGTAACACAATTAAAGCTAGAAAGAAACTTTAATATATATGTTAAAGAGGATTACATTTATGATGATGATTGGCATCCAGGTATTAGTATAGTACATTATGCAGGCAGTTAAAGTCTTTTGTGTAAATGTAGGTAATAAATATTCTCCAGAATATGTACATAAATTAAAAGCTGGTGTTAATAAATATTTATCTGTACCTCATGAATTTTTTGTATACACTGATCATCCTGAAAATTATTCTTTTGCTATTCCAATTAAATATGATTTAGAAACTTGGTGGAATAAGTTATTAATATTTGAAAATGTAGGGCAATGTTTATATTTTGATTTAGATGTTATTATACATGGACCTTTAGATAATTTAATAAAATCAGATTTTCATATGATTACCCCAGATTGGAAAAATCCCAAAAGAGCAAAGATACTTGAAGATAGACCGGATTTAGGAACGGCCTTTGCGAACTCATCAGTCATGTCATGGACTGATAGCACGAATATATTAGAACACTTTTTAGATGACCCTGAATTTTATATGTTTAAATATGATGGGGATGATAGATATCTTCATCATGAACATGCATATAATTCATTTGATAATGGTATAATATATTCTTATAAAAATAATAGATTTAAAATTAAAGAAGATTATTCAGTAGCATTGTTCCACCAAAAACCTGAAATACACGAATGTTTAGAACATGATATAGTAAAGGAATATTGGGTGTAAATTAATATGGCAGGAAATATAAAAAAATTATATATTAATAAAAGAAGGCTCTCTATGACGTGTGGTGATTTTGCATATCTTGGGTCAAGACTGTTTGATAAATCATTTGTAATTTCTTCATCGGCAGATAATAAGGGTGGGCATTCAGTGCTTTATGATTCTGAACATACTTGGGATTTTTGGTGTAATATAAAATTATTAAATTACCGTTATCCTAACCCCTGTGGAAAAGACATTATAAAAGAAAAGATATGGAGCGATATACATACAGATAAAAAGCTATCAAATAAATTTTATTCTGAGGATTTTTTAAAATGCCAAAATAAGATCAATGTTACTAAAATAACTACTAGTAAAGAGTCAAAGATGAAAGTATATTGTGTAAGAATTGGTGACAAATATGGTAAAGAATATGAAGATTATATTAATGATAAATTAAAAAAATATGAAGTAATCTGGATTAGAAAACCATTTCATAATGATGTAACTTTACAATGGAATAAAATGCTTCCCATGTCTTATGATATAGATGAGCCTATATGTGTTATTGATATAGATATTCATCTTATTAATGATTATGAAAAGCTATTTGATTATCCTATAGAAAGAGGACAGTTCATATCTATTCCAGCATGGTGGAAAGACGCAGATGGTTATAATATTAATGGAGGTTTTTTTAAATACTATCCAGTTGATTGTAAATATATTTATGATAAATTTATATCTGATATAGATTATTGGCAGCAATATTATATTAATAATAAAACAACTGTTGGACCAGTTAATGGTGAACAATATTTTGTTGAAGATAGTGTTAATGATAAACTAGAATTAATAACTGTACCACCGGCTTGGGTTACTAGATGGTCTAATGGATATAATATGACTCAACTCCAATTTGATGATTGGCAATATTATATTAGTAACAAATATATTAATGTAACAAATAATGAGTATTTAAAGTTAGGAGATTTTCATAAAGATATAAAATTTATCCACTTTACCCATGCTCAAAATAAACCATATAAATAATAATATGAATAAAGATATATTATATTCGTATCTTACTGTATACGGAATACAAAGTGAATTAAATATTAAAATGAAAAATTCTGAAAAGTTTGTAGATTGGACAGAAGAGAATTTTAAATATGTAAGATATAATCCTAGAAAGCCTATCGACCGATGGGGATTAAGTATAACAAGTTATGATGGTGGACTCAGTGGTATTCCTGACTTGGATAGCATAGGAGAATACTGTGTAGAAAATAATGTTTCTCTTGAAGAAAGTGATTTCAATATTCCAACAGAAGTTTATAAACAATCAAGAGAACTACAAAAAATTCTAGAACCATTTAAAGGTCATTTCTATAGAACACATATATTAAAATTAAATCCAGGTGGATTCTTTCCTAAACATAGAGATCTTAGGCGTACTAATTTTAATCATTTTAGATTAATTATTCCTTTAAAAAATCCATGTACATTTATAGTAGAAGATAAAATTTTGAATTGGGAAATAGGTAGAATGTATTTTGTAGATACTGCTAAAGTACATTATCTATTTAATGCTACTATGAAGCCAAGTTATTGGCTAGTACTTAATGTTGAATTGACAGAAGAAGTATTTAAAAAAGTAACACATCATTTTGCGCATAGAGCATGATAGTAAAACCTATTACTGATGAGTTAATACCAGAACTGGAAATATTTTGTCAAAAAGCATGGCAGTTGGGTTATACTAATAACGCTAGCCTTAAAGCAATGAAATTTGATTGGTGTAAAGAGAATGGAGAATACTTTTGTACACTTAAAGATGATAGAATAATTGCTGTGGCTGGATGTCATAAGTTACCACAAATATATGAAAATGCATGGAGAATATTATTTAGAGGATGTGAGTTACCAGGAACATCTCCTTATAAAGGATTAAATAAAGGAGATTGGAATAGTATAACACAAAGAGATTTTATACCAGTTTTTATAGATTATTGTCCATCTAAAAATTTATATATAAGTACTAATATAAGTAATGAACATTCAGGTAAAGCTTTACGTAATCATAAAATTATGAGCATATTAGCTAATCAGAAAGATGCTTATTTAAATTATATATGTGATATGACATTATTTGAAACAAAGCAAACTATATGGCAATTAAATATTGGTAAATATTTAGAAAGAAGGAATAAATTATATGAGTGATTGGTTTAATTGGAATCATTTAAAAGAAGCTAAAATAAAAGCCGGAGGTAAGGGAGGCTACTGGTGGCATTTTAAATTTGCATTTATAGAAGCTATATGGTTATTCTTTGCAAGCATTGGTTCTTTAATACATGCTATCTTTCCTTTTTTAATTGACTTTAAACTTGTTAAAGCAAGAATTAATCGACTTAAATATCTTAAGTCAAAACTTCCACACGATGAGGATTTAAATAAAATACATTTTGATGATTGATTTAATTGGATATAAAAACGGAGAGTTCTTACCATTAGAATATTGTGGTCCAACAATATTAGATTTTGGATTTATACATTGTGATTCAACATATGATGTTATGCCTATCTATGATGGTAAAGCTTTTGCTCTTGATAAACATCTTAATAGATTTGTCGCTTCAGCAGAATATTATAAATTAAAATTACCAGATGTATATTATCTAGGAATTATTGAAGAGTTATATCAAAGAAACCCAATTGATAATGCATTTGTTTGGTTTATGGTATGGAGAGGATATCCAAAGTCTGGTAATCCTAGAGATATAGAGAATGCACCAATTAATTTTGCAATGTATATAAAACCAAGCTATCCTTTAAGAGTAGATGGAGCACCAATGAAGGTTGAACTCTCAGAGGATGTACGAGTTCCTGATAATTGTTATGGCCAACAATATAAGAATATGGGTTGGATAGAAATGACTAAAGCACAATTAGCTAGGTCTAATACTTATGATACTATTATATTAAAAGACCATAATGGATTCATAACAGAAGGCCCAGGATTTAATGTAGGATTGGTTTGGGAAAATTATATATACACACCAAAAAGAAATGTCTTAAGGGGAATTACTATGGATGTGGTTGAGGATATATGTAAAGATAATCCTGGCCAATTTACTAGAACTGATATGAAACAAGATATGTGGAACTGGGCTGATGAAATATTTTTGGCATCTTCTTCTGGTGGTATTACTAAAACACAAAGAAGTGGAAAGGTTACTGAATGGTTACAAGAAGAATATATAAAAAGGACTAAAGACTATGAGTGGACTACAGTTCTTTGACCCATATTATAGACAAATTCCTAATAGGCTTAGTGAAAAAACTAAAAAAGAATTACTTAAATTAGCATATGAGAAAGATGCATTTGTTAATACAGGTTATAATATAAGTTTTTTTAAATATCCATCTAAGCTTCAAAAGTTTGCACCTTATGGTGTTGGACAAATGTTAAAAGTTATTGAAAAAGATAGTAAAATACATAAAGATAATGGTAGAATAAATGAATATGATGGCACTTATATGCCAAGAAATATAGTAATAAATTATCCTCTTACTGATAATTCTTCAAATACTAATTGGTATGATGATGAAAAAAATTTAGTTACTACTACAGAATATGATAAATATGCAGCTATAATTAACATTGGGAGTTGTTATCATAATGTTGATTATAAAGGTAGTGAAGAACGTATAGTATTTCAATTATGTTTTGATGAATCATTAGATGAAGTATGGAATTTATGGAATACAAAAATATATGATATACAATTATAAAGAACAATATTGGAATAATATATATGAAGAAAAACAAGCTGCATGGGGTTATGAACCTGCAGAATGTCTTAAGAAATGGATTAAAAAATTTCCAAAGAATGCAACTATATTAGATTTGGGTTGTGGCTCTGGACGAAATGCAAATTATCTTGCGCAAAAAGGATTTAATGTATATGGTTATGATTGGTCAAAAGAAGCAATAAAACAAGCAGAACAAGAAAATTATTCAGAATGGTTATTAGAAGGTAATGTTGTATTTAATACAAAAGATTTAATGAATAAATCTTGGGGTATTAGTAAATATGATGTTGTTATAGATTTTGGTTGTTTTCATTTCTTTACACCAGAGTTAAGGTCACATTATCATAAACAGCTTAATAAAGTACTTAAATCTGGTGGTATATATATTAATGAGAGTGGTAGATATAAAGATGATATGATTATGACACCTAGACATAACCCTCTTAATTATGTTCCGCCTGCTCTAACTAAAGATGTATGGGAAGGATTTGATTATTTAACTATTGAAAAACTTGAAGAAAAGATATTACCACCTCATGGAGATTTTGGTAAATATCCTTGTTGGAATGTATTTGCGAGAAAATGAAAACTGCTATAATATTTAATGATAGTGGGGATAGTATTACTAGAAGAACATTTGGTGCATATAGAATTGCATCAATGATGCGTGACTTAGGATGGAATGTAGAAGTTATTGATTGGATTACACGATGGTCAAATGAACAAATATTATTATTTTGTAAAAAATTTAATAATATTGATTTATTTGCTTTTGGTAATCTATGGATGGATGATATTTTTGTTATTGAAAAAATTAAATTTTTAAAAGATAATTTTTCAAATACAAAATATTTATTAGGTAGTCCTAAACCATATCAACAAGATTTTGGTGCAGATGTAATGATTTTTGGATATGCAGAACATGCACTTGCTCCAACATTAGATTGGATGTTTTCAAATGGAGAATTACCTAAAGGAAATTATCCTAGTTGGGCACCTAATAGTTTATTAATAGATGCTAATCATTTATATACTGCTTTAGAAATTCCTAATTATAAAGTTGATTATACAGATAATGATTTTATATTGCCTAGTGATGTATTAACTTTAGAAATGTCAAGGGGATGTAAATTTAAATGTAAATACTGTAGTTATGCATTTTTAGGAATAAAAGAAGATTATAGTCGTAATGAAGAAAGTATCTATAATGAATTATTAGATAATTATAAAAAATGGGGAACCATTAATTATATTATAGCTGATGATACTTTTAATGATAGAGATAGTAAAATTGAAAAGTTAGTTAATGTAGTTAAACGTTTACCATTTAAAGTAAATTTTAGTGCATTTATTAGACTTGATCTTATTATAAGTAGACCTCAACAATTAGAATTATTAGTTAAAGCAAGAGTGTGGGCTCATTTTTATGGTGTAGAAACCTTTCATCTTAAAGCTGGTAGAGCAATAGGGAAGGGAATGGATCATATTAAAATAAAAGAAGGTTTATTAAAAGTAAAAAAATATTTTATAGATGAAATAGGATTATATAGAGGTACTTGTGCAATGATTGCTGGATTGCCATATGAACCAGTTGAAAGTTGGTATGAAAGTTTAGAGTGGTTAGATAAAAATTGGGATTGTTATCTTTTTTGGGGATTACATATTAGTACAGATAAAGATATGAATACACATAGTTTATTTAGCAAAGATTCAGAGAAATATGGATATAGACATATTAAAGATTTAAAAATTTTAAAATGGATAAAAAATAATGAAATATCAAATATTAAAAGTAGTCTTACACATAAATTAGATA
>Ga0206685_10000519_pt1 | contig 11717 bp, 8 predicted proteins | sample M220012015metaG_FD_161049 | JGI IMG/M metagenome (GOLD analysis project Ga0206685, IMG submission 161049) | Ammonia-oxidizing marine archaeal communities from Monterey Bay, California, United States - M2 200m 12015 | ecosystem: Environmental > Aquatic > Marine > Intertidal zone | place: USA...
TCCGGAATTGCCTGCGGAGTTGTACGGAACAATTATTTTCAACCCGCGATGCGTGAATTGATGGCACACAACGTAGAGGTGTGGGAGAGTGATCCGAAATCATACAGCTATCACGCGGTCGGTTACATGCAAATTAGTCCGGAAGTGATGCATTCTGATATTGCCACAATCTATGAGCAACAGCAGGACATAGGCTACCCTTCAGAATTTATCGAGGGTAGTACCGATTCAATGGTTTATATGCGGGGTTTGTTTGACGATTGGCAGGCAAAGGGCATAACTTCGGTTTTGCACGAAAAAAAAGGTGGCTATTCCAATAATTTGAAGTGCTTGCAGGGGCTTGCGGCAAAAGCTGAAAGCGAGGGTGTAACTATTACCGGAAATGTTGAAGTCACCGGTGTTGAATTTTCCGGAAAAGCAATTTCGGCTGTAATCACAAATCGAGGAACGATTCAGACGGATTATGTAGTTGTCGGCGCTGGCCCATGGATAAATACTTTCTGGAAAATGTTGGACCTTCCTGCGAAAATCAGAGTTAAGGATGGAGATGAAATTCATGAAAATGTAGAAATGTGGCACTACTACTGCCTCCAGGAAGGAACCCTAGGTGTTGACCCAAATATGCTTAAAACCAATGATGGTAAAATGCCTCCGGTTATTCATGTTGATACTGATGCACCACTCTACTCTGACATTGACGGACGTTTGATCACTGATAAAATGTGGGGTATTTATTACAAGCCGGATTTCAGCTTTGATGGAGTACAGGGAGGAGCAGCCCCATATGATGTGGACACAACAGGTGATGATTTCAGTGTTGATCCCTATGGTGCTGAATCTCCGGACTTTGTGGTCGGCAAAGACTTTGTTGACATGTGGTGTGCCGCCTTAGCTTTCTGCCAGAAACGTTTTGAAGATACCAGGCATCTTTACCGTGGAGAACCTTCAGGAGGATTGGGTGCACTTGCTCCAGACAGTTTTCCCGTATTTGATGAGTATCACGAAAACTGCTATGTGATTGCCGATTCAAATCACGGCTACAAAATGCTCGGAGTAGGTAAACTGGTTGCTGGGGCAATTATGGGCGAAAAAAGCAAACTGCTGGAGCCGTTTCGTTTTTCACGTTTTGAGGAGGGCAAACTTCATCCTGTCTCAAACAGTCCTTTCCCTTGGAGTTGATCTGATTCTCTTTCCACCAAATTAAAGAGAAAGTGCAAATTTTTTTATGGAAGCAGGGACGATAGAAAGTGACTCCAACCAGAAAAATGAACGACTGCCGATTCAGAATCATTTTATAGGCTGGCAGTGCAGGATAAGGCAGTATGCAATGCGAAACGACGAAGGACGTCCAACGGCCGGGATGCAGCCAGACGTTTTTCTGGAAGATGGAAAAGAGGCGGCTTCTGCTGTAACGCTACTACTTGTTCCGGACCAACTGCAGGAGAGTATCGGGCAATTCCGTTTCATGGCGCTTAAAACTCAGGATCCCCAGGAAAGATACAAAAAAGCGGTTCAGCTTCTATCAGCATCATTTTATCAAAATGTGGAACAATTTAGTGGTCTGCTGACAGGGCTGTTTTCAAGAAGTTCTGAGACAGTCAAGATGCTGGTAAAAAAGAGGAGGTGTGTGCTGAAGTTTGATTACCAGCAACAGAGTTACAGAATTCCAGCTAGTCTTAAAGATTTTCCAAAAGAAGAACAAGCCTATGAATTCACTTACTGGCACAATTTTCTTTTCAATCCTCATCTTTCTCCGGATGTAATCGTTCTAGGTTTCGAACCCGATTGGTCTGACTCCAGTGCAGACCCCACTTCGTTTTAAGCAGAACACTTCGAGAAAAAACCTACTAAGGGGCTTGCTGAAAAGTATTTCTTTTATCATCCCGGACTTGATCAGGGATCCAGAGGTTAGATAAGGTTGAGGAAAAGATTTATAGTGGCACCCATCGATTACGGGTCAGCGTTGCACTACGCCTGAAATGACAATAGAGAAGATAATAGAAAACGGCTTTTATTACCCTCCCCAGCTTTGTTTAGAACTTTCCGTAGTTTTCTTTGAGAACAACCATCGGATGCCTTTTTGACATCTGGAATTTGATCAGCAATTCACGGGCAATCATATCTCGATCCTGTTGGTTATCCGGAAGATCCATCTCTTTTGGAACAGTTACCCAACCATTGATATTTCTGTCAAAGACAGCGGGGTGGTCTTCTTCGTATCCCATGTGAACATCTTCCAGCCAGTTGAGATCCTGCCAGTTCATCACTTCCAGATACTTCTTCAGAAAGGGGGTTAGACGCTCATAGTCCGGAACCAGATTTACATCATAGCGGTAGCCGATATGCTGACCAATTTCTTTTTCTCTTTTGGATCCTAAATCTTCTGGAATTAATGTTTTATTTTCACTCATTTCAAGTTTAATATTTTAAGTTTCAAGTATTATTCAAGTTTCAAAGTGCATCAGGCAACAAGGTTTGTTACTCATTAATCAGTACTTCTAACTGCCTAGTGCTCAGTAGCGATTCATGTCAGGTCGTCCGACAGTGTGCTGCGAGCCGGCCAAAGGTACTTGTGCCATAGCTGAGGCTTCCATTGTCAATGCTGCCAGGTCTTCCGGTTCAAGGGAATGAACGTTAGTTTTACCGCATGCACGTGCAAACATCTGGCACTCTATCGCCAAGCAATGTAGGAAGTTGTAAACCCGCTCTGCAGCTTTGTCGGGGTCAAGACGCTTTCGTAACTCAGGGTCTTGTGTTGCAACTCCAACCGGACAACGTCCAGTATGACAGTGATAACAGAATCCTGCTTCGACTCCCATTTCCTTTTCGTAATCAGCTTCCGGTATATCTTTGTTGCAGTTGAGGGCCATCATTGCAGAGTGCCCAATTGCTACGGCATCTGCTCCCAGAGCAATTGCTTTTGCTACGTCAGCACCATTCCTTATTCCACCGGCATAGACCAGCGAAATTTTACCTGTATAACCCAAATCGTCAAATGCTTTACGGGCCTGACGAATGGCAGCAATACCTGGGACTCCAGTTTCTTCGGTAGCGAGATGCGGACCTGCACCGGTTGAACCTTCCATACCGTCAATATAAATGCTGTCCGGATTAGTTTTGAGGGCCATTCGAACGTCATCATAAACACGCGCAGAACCAAGTTTTAGCTGAATCGGTATTTGCCCATCTGTGGCTTCCCTGATTTCGTTGATCTTCAAAGACAAATCATCCGGACCAAGCCAATCTGGATGCCGAGCCGGAGAACGCTGATCAATGCCCGCAGGCAGGGAGCGCATTTCCGCCACCTGATCGGTAACTTTTTGTCCCATCAAATGGCCTCCCAAACCGACTTTGCAGCCCTGCCCTATGAAAAATTCACAAGCATCGGCTAGGCGAAGATGATGCGGATTGAATCCGTAACGGGACTGAATACACTGGTAGAGCCACTTGGAGGAATATCGCCGCTCATCCGGAATCATGCCGCCTTCACCAGAGCAGGTCGCGGTGCCTGCCATCGTTGCTCCGCGAGCCAACGCAGTTTTTGCTTCATAACTCAAAGCACCAAAACTCATGCCGGTTATGTAGATAGGAATATCCAATTCCAACGGACGTTTGGCATTTGGCCCAATAATTGTTTTGGTCAAACATTTCTCGCGGTAGCCTTCAATCACGAAGCGGGTCAGCGTTCCAGGAAGAAAAGTCAGGTCATCCCAGGTTGGAATGTTTTTGAACAAGGACATTCCACGCATCCGGTAACGTCCCAACTCTGCTTTGATGTGTATGTCATCGATTACCTCGGGTTTAAAAATGAAACTCTGACCGATGAGAGATTTATTTCTTGGCATTGTATTTCCCTGCATGAAAATTAATTAAAGCTGGAAGAAAGTTAGTTTCCAAATATGTTGAATTCAAAGTATTATTTTCTTTTCAGACGGCTCCAGGTTATCGTAATTCCAAAGTTGCTTCCCAGCGACTATCTTCTGCAAGTTCTTCACACCGTTGGGAGCCTTTATTCCATAAAGCGCAAGTTTGCGCTCAATCCACCCGGCTTCAAGATCCGTCATTTCTCCAGCGACTGCATCCACTCCAAGTGAAGCGATTTTTCCACCGACAAAGATTGTGCCGTCGTACATTGAATCTCCCAGGTTTGGACCTGCATCTCCAAGAATAATCATGCGTCCGCGCTGCATCATAAAACCAGATAAGGTTCCGGTACGTCCGCCGACAATAATTGTACCACCTTTCATGTCAATGCCCGTTCTTGAACCGACATCACCCTTGCAAACCAGGTCACCTCCTCGAATCGCAGCCCCGAATGTTGAACCGGCATTTTTTTCAACTACAATTGTTCCGGCCATCATATTCTCTGCGAAGGACCAACCTACACGACCGGAAATTCTGATATTCGGGCCGTCCACCAGACCACAGCCAAAATAACCGAGACTTCCTTCAAAATCGAGTTGCAGACGGTTGAGAATACCTACACCGATGGAGTGTTTAGCACTGGGATTTTGGACAACAATGTGTCCAAAACCTTCTTTCATTAAATCACGTATCTTCAGATTGATAGCACTGCTTTCCAGACTTTGAGCGTCAAATTCTGTTTTTTTGCTGGAATCTACTTCAAACGCATTGTAAGGATAAACAAAATTTTCATCTTCTTCTGCAGAGAAGAAAATTTCTTGAGTCCGTCCGCTGAGTTGTTCAGAGTGCAGGCCTGCGTCAAAGGCTTTTTCTATAGTTGCCATACTCGTACCTCTCCTTCATAGGGATCAAATGTATCAATTTCATGCGGGAAAATACTCCGGATAGCCACCTCTTCTGAGGCCAGGGCAACAAAGTCTTCGCTTTCATAAAGGACCATCGGCTTGGCCGCCATCAAATCTTTGGCCATTCCCAAGCGGTCTGAAGTTGCCACGACGTAAGTAAAAACGCCATCCAGTTCATCCAGCGAGTCCTTCATTGCTGTTTCCAACTCCACACCACTATCCATTTTATCGGCCAAATAAACGGCAATTAATTCTGAGTCACAATTAGACATGAAGCGGTGACCACGATGTTCAAGTGTCCTTCTCCAGTTCCAGTAGTTGGTCAACTGACCGTTGTGCACCACAGCAACATCGTTGAATGGATAGGCCCAGTACGGATGTGCAGAGCGGATATCCACATCGGATTCAGTTGCCATCCGAGTGTGTCCAATAGCGTGAGTTCCGTTGAATTTGCCTAAGTTGTACTGCCCCGAAACAACTCCTGCGTCTCCCAAGTCTTTGATAAGTTCCAGTGCAGAACCCAGTGAGATGATTTCTGCTCCTTCCACATCCTCAATGTAGTCAGCCAGGCGACGCAAATCGCCTTCTTTGCGGAAAGTATAGCGAAAAGCGTATTCAGTGACCGTATCTTGAGAAATGATTTCTGCACCCATTTCCTCCAGACGACTGTCCACAATGGCTCGTCGGTCTTTGATTTGCTGATGTATGTCAAATCCTGAATTCAGGTCTTCCTGTTCTGCAACTTTGAAGCGCATCACAAACTGATTTTCCTCTGGGACTCCATAAACAGCAAATCCCGTTGAGTCGGGACCACGATGCTTTAAGGACTGAAGCATCGAAGTCATCTCCTCCCCTATGTTTCCGGGATTCCCCCGGCGGATAATTCCTGCAATACCGCACATATAATGATCTCCTTTTTGTTATTAATAAAATCCAAGTACTTATAAAAACAGGGGTGGAAACTTTACAGACCACCCCAAGCCGATTGAATATAGCTTTCGTTCAAAATCAAGGCAGACAATCAATGTATGTTTCCATATCCCAATCAGTTACAGTGTGGTTGAATTTCTCCCACTCGTCATTTTTGTAATGATGGAAAACTCGATACATTTCATCCGGCATAGACGATTTTATGACCTCGTCATCCGCCAGCTTTTCCAAGGCTTCACCTAGTGACATTGGCAATTTTTTGACTTGTTTACCCTCTTCAATTGCTTGATAAATGTTACGTTCTTCTGCTTCTCCGGGATCCAGATCGTTGCTGATGCCGTCATCGAAAGCTTTGAGCAGTGCACCTCCCATCAGGTAGGGATTGACCATCGAATCCACAGAACGGTACTCAAAACGTCCGGGCGCAGAGATCCGTAATGCACAAGTGCGGTTTTGATAACCCCAATCTGCAAAGACCGGAGCCCAGAAACCAGTATCCCATAGGCGACGGTAGGAATTTACTGTGGAAGAACCGATGGAAGTCAAGGCTCCCAAATGTTTCATCACTCCACCGATGCACTGCAAGCCGATCGGGCCGGGTTTGCGTTCATCAATGGAGGGATCGGGCATGAAGGTATTATCTCCACCAACAAGATAAGTAAATGCTCCTGCCATTCCCGGAAGTTTATCGAAGTGTAAATCATTGACTGTGTCGTTTCCGCCGCGCCAGAGTGACATGTTGTGATGACATCCGGAAGCAGAAACGCCCATAAACGGTTTGGACATAAAACAGGCAATCAAGCCGTCTTCACGCGCCACTTGTGCGCAAATTTGGCGGTAAGTCGTCAAGCGATCAGCATTACGCAAAACATCGTCAAACATCGTGTTCAACTCCAATTGTCCGGGTGCGTCTTCGTGGTCACCCTGAATAATGTCCAGACCCATGGCCTGTGAGTATTCAATGACTTTCATGAAAGTTGGGCGCAATTCTTCAAATTGGTCAATGTGATAACAATTCGGTTTTGTTACGCCGCCATTTGGCCGTCCGTCCTCACCGCGCTTGAGCCACATCATTTCCGGCTCCGTACCGCATCTCAAGTGCAATCCGTCATATTTATCCTGAAATTCATTATGGATGATGCGCAAATTTCCGCGGCAATCTGAAGTCAAATGCCCACCTGGATTTTCACGTTCTTCACGGTTCCGGAAACAAGTACAGAATACTCTTGCAACCCTCTTGTCCCAAGGCAGTTGACAGAAGGTTTCGGGATCAGGAATACCGACTAATTCGGATGCTTCAGGCCCATAACCAATGTAATCACCGTGGCGGTCAACATACAGGTTGGCGGTAGATCCATACACAAGTTGGAACCCTCTCTCGGCTAATCGCTCCCAGTGATCGGAAGGAATACCTTTGCCAACGATCCTTCCGGTAACGGAAATGAATTGATAGTAAATATAGTTGACTCCAAGTTCGTTTATTTTCTCACGAACCTGTTTAACCAATTTGTCTCGCCCCTCGGCGTTAACGTGTGCTTCTAAGTCTGTCATATTATCTCCTGAAATTAGCAGTTGTATCCGTTTTTATTGCTGAAAAATGAACGGATATTATTAAGGCCGAAAACTAAATCAGTTTTCTCAGCCATTTTAATTAAACCTTCTCAACTTTTGCTCTTCTTCTATTTTTTCAAACAATGAATTTACATCATCCAATAGAGGAAGTCAAGAGCGAGGTTTTAGTTTTTCCGGATCATAAAACGGAAATTTCACCACCTGCGCCGGAATACGCTTTTGGTGTCCGTCCAGTTTCCCAACTTCCACTTTCGTACCCAGTTCTGCATGTGCTACATCCATTCTGCATAACGCGATGTTTTTCTTCAGAAGTGGTGAACGCATTCCGCTGGTAATTATGCCAACCTGAGCACGCCCGCCGGAAGTGTGAACACAATCGCCGTGGGCTCCTATTTCGTGTCCGTCCAATTCCAAACCTACGAGTTGTTTCTGCGGACTGGCTTTACGGCGGATCAGTGCTTCTTTACCTACAAAATCATCCTCCTTGGTTTTGAGTGGTACAGTAAAACCAACCCCTGCTTCAAACGGATCAGTTTGGTCAGAGAACTCATAACTGGCAAAAACTAAACCCGATTCAATACGCACAAGGTCCAGCGCGTCCAGTCCAAGCGGTTTTAGGCCGTGCTCCTGTCCTTCTTCCCAAACCGCGTCCCAAACTGCAGGGGCGTCATTAGGATGACACCAGACTTCATATCCCAATTCCCCGGTATATCCGGTGCGGGAAATCATCACCGGAACTCCGTTGAGGTCTCCTATGCGGCCGATGGTAAAACGGAACCAGTTGACTTCTTCCACTTTTGGCTGATGCTCTGGAGTCCAGATAATTTTTTTGAGAATATCACGGCTTTTGGGACCTTGAACTGCAATGTTGTGCAATTGATCGGTTGAGGATTTGACCCAAACTTTGTAGCCTTTTTCTTTTGCCTGTTGTCGCATCCACTCTCCACCGTAGTCACTTCCACCCACCCAACGGAAGTTGTCTTGAGCGATACGCAGTAAAGTTCCGTCGTCCATCATCCCACCGTGCGGGTAGCACATGGAAGAGTAAACGACTTGTCCAACTGCGAGTTTTCTTACATTTCGAGTGAGTACCCACTGCATCAAAAGCTCTGCATCCGGTCCGAGAATCTCAAATTTTCGGAGTGGTGATAAATCCATCACCACCGCTTTTTCGCGGCAGGCGTAATATTCTTCTTGTGCTCCTCCATTGGTATAGCAGGTCGGAAGCCAGTATCCATTATATTCCACGAAATTCCGGGTGAGTTTGGAAGTTCTTGGATGAAAAGCAGTTTCTTGAGTCATTTTAGCGTCGGATTCGGGAGTCATTCTAGTTGCTATGGCTTTAGAGAAAAGATTTTTGGCCGGATAAATCCGGACGTGAATATCGGTAGGATTCCAGCCGTTTGCCGAAGTAGTATCGTCTGGACAAGCAGAAGACACGCAAACAATGTCCGTTAAGGCTTTCAATAAAATGTAGTCTCCAGGACGTGAATATGGCTCATCCGAATACATTGCATGATGATCGTCCACTCCTGTGTTAAAGAAAAAATTGATAGCAGGCCAACCTTCCCGTGCTTGAACTCCGTAATGCTCCAGATTAGTATTGAAATTTTCGGAGCAACTGATGTGGCCAAAATATCCCATATCGTCATAATATTTTGGGGCGCAAGCCAAACCAAACGTATCATGCTGTCCCACAGTATCCTGTATCACTTCGACCAACGGTTGCATTTCCTGATCGAAAAATTTTGAATGCAAGCCCGGCTTTGGACACGAAGTCATCGTCAGCGAACGGGTATTTGTCATCTCAATACAACACTCAATCCCTTTGTCCAATTGACTGGTCTTGAATGCTTGAAAATCGGAACACTGCCGTCCAGCGACATCCAAAATTTGAATATACTCTCCTGCTTTGATTTCATAAGCATTGGCGGTACTGTTATGAATGCGGATTTCCAAGCGTGGATCAGCGAGTGGTTCCGGCAAATCTGGAGTCGGTGCGTTTTCAGGATTGGCACGTTGTACAAAGGCCACCAAATCAGTCGGAGGATTTTGTTCTTCTACGATCATGTTTTCGCCCAGTGAGGCAATTACACAGGTGAGCTCGCGGCTTGCCCGGAACGTAACTTCTTCATCCGGAAGGGAGTCTTTCGAAAAGAGCGGAACGGCTTTCATTTTACCGATATTCAGTCCGCCTCTTTTAAGTGCAGCTGTTACTTTGTTGGCGCTTACTGATTTTTGGCTGAGGATACTTTTCAGTCCGGAAGCTTCTTTGGAGGCTTTGGTCCCGAGTGACTCAGCATCTTCACGGCCGCCTTCACCGAAAACCACAAGTTCTCCGCATTGGCGTCCTTCCGGATCTCTAATGGTCAAGCTGTCTTCTGGAGTTAAAGTGACGACTATTGTGCCCATAGCTGGAACTTGATAGCGTTCCATCCCATATGGAAGAAAGCTCCGCAAACCAGGTTCCAGAAGGCGGGAAGTTGATGTATTAGTTAATTCCATGCTTAATTAAATTGTGTTTTAAATTAACGAGAATAAAACTCAAAATGTTTAAGTATCAATGACAATACAATAAAATGTTGTCGCCAACAACACTCTAAGAGATAGGGATTTAAATACAAATGAGTAGGTTAAATCTACCCCAAAAGGTAGTTAGAAAAAAACTAATCCATTATAGGATTAATGGGAAATTGTTCTTACAGTAATATTCTGTTGTTCACAAAGAGGTAAGTATCTTGTAGTGTTTTTTTCATGTCAAGTAAAAAATTTACAAATTAATAATAATCTTGTCAGACCGTTTTCCACTCTGTACACTTCTGTCATGGTTTTCATTCTCGGATCGTTTAAGCAATAATTGTCCGTGAACGCGAATAAAGACTAAGTCTGTTGTAAGTAATGGTACAGCAATTTTGTCTGCAAAAAGTCAAAATCACCCAGTCAACAATAAGCAGGGGTTTAATCAGAAAGTTTATATCATTAATCTAAGAGGTAAATATGAGCATCAGTCTTGCGGAAAAAGCACGGGAAAAGGGTATTCGTTATTTTTTAATTAGTTTTACGGACTTGTTTGGAGTAGTCAGGTCAAAATTAGTTCCCACCGACGCTATAACAGGCATGCAGAAAAACGGTGCAGGTTTCGCCGGATTTGCGGCACATCTTGACATGACCCCTGCTGATTCAGACATGTTTGGTCTTCCTGACGCGGACAGGCTGATACAGTTACCATGGAAGCCTGAGGTGGGCTGGCTGCCAAGTGATATTTATCTTGGTGGTAAAATTGTTGCACACGGTCCCCGCACGGTTCTCAAACAGGTTTTGACTGATGCGGGAGAAAAAGGCTTTCACGTGAAAACCGGAGTTGAGTGTGAATACTTTATATTGAATCCTGAAGGTACAGCAGTTGCTGATTCAGCAGATATTCAGCCAAAACCATGTTACGATCAACAAGCATTAATGAGGCGTTATGACCTGATTTCAGAAATTTGTGATCATATGCAGACCCTTGAATGGGGCCCGTACCAGAATGACCACGAAGATGCGAACGGACAGTTCGAAATGAACTGGGATTATACCGAAGCACTGACAACTGCTGACCGCCACAGTTTCTTCAAGTACATGACGAAGACGATTGCTGAAAAGCACGGTTTTCGAGCCACATTTATGCCTAAGCCGATTTCATCGCTCACAGGTAACGGTTGCCATGCTCATGTTTCAGTCTGGAGCAAGGATGGAAAAACAAACTTAATGGAAGACACCCATGGAGAACTTGGTCTTTCTAAACTCGCTTATCACTTTATCGGAGGACTTTTGAAGCATGCTGAAAGTCTGGCAGCAATTACTAATCCAGTGGTAAACAGTTACAAACGTATCAACGCACCCCGTACTACTTCGGGAGCAACTTGGTCACCCAACACAGTTACCTATTCCGGAAACAACCGTACACACATGATTCGCATTCCGGATACTGATCGGATTGAAGTCCGACTTGCTGATGGTGCTGCGAATCCATATTTACTTCAAGCAGTCTTAATCGGGGCCGGTTTGTGGGGTATAGAAAATAAAACAGATCCCGGAAAGAGGCTTGATATTGATATGTATGCAGAGGGACACAAGGTTAAGAATGCACCCAAACTTCCCTTAAATCTTCTGGATGCATTGAGAGCTTTTGATAATAATAAAACCATGCGCCATATTCTTGGAGCAGAATTTGCGGATTCCTATGTCAAACTCAAGATGGAAGAGTGGAACAGCTATATGCAGCACTTTTCGGAATGGGAACGTCAAAATGCTCTGGATGTTTAGTACTTAATAAAAACATTTATAATGAATAAAATTATTTATATCATAATTTTACAATAGATCTAACCCAGAAATAGAATATGTGTGGAATTGTCGGGTTGTATTTGAAAAACGTTGAACTGCAAGCTCAGCTTGGCTGCATGT
>Ga0206685_10000525_pt1 | contig 11635 bp, 7 predicted proteins | sample M220012015metaG_FD_161049 | JGI IMG/M metagenome (GOLD analysis project Ga0206685, IMG submission 161049) | Ammonia-oxidizing marine archaeal communities from Monterey Bay, California, United States - M2 200m 12015 | ecosystem: Environmental > Aquatic > Marine > Intertidal zone | place: USA...
CCCGGGTACGCTATCCCTATGACGATCTGCTGGCTGTAGCAGATGGCGTCGTAGTGGCCCCCGACAACGATCCACGAGTCCGGGTCCTCCCCCTCCATGGTGGCGATGTAGTTGCGGCAGTCTTCACACAGCTCGGTGGTGAAGTTCTGCACCTCGACCTCGTAGCCTAGGTCCTCGAACCTCAATTGCACGAAGTCGCCGGCATTGGCGTGGGCGACAGTGTCGATCTTGCGATACCCAAAGTCGGCGAGGGCCTCGATGTCATCGACTACAGCGACAGCAGATGGCATCGAAGGGGGAGGGCTGTTCTCGAACTCCTCCTGCAGTTCCCCAATCTCCTCGACTGTGTCCTTCACTGCTATGAAGAGGAGCGCTCCGGCCAGCCCGGCTAGGATGATGCATGCACCGACGATTATCGATGTAATCTTGAGCGCCGGCATGCCGTCGGCTGGCTGGGTGTCCTGCTCCTCCACGGCCGACGGAAGGAGCACTTTCGGGAAAGTGTTCTGCCGCTGGCGGGAGAAGATGGTGCAGAGGACAGGATTCGAACCTGCGAAGCACTAAGCACAGCGACCTGAACGCTGCCCCTTTGACCACTCGGGAACCTCTGCTCATCCCTCAGGCGTGCGCTGCTCATCTTCAATGCAGCGTATCGCAAAACGCTAGCCTGACGGCGGGGAGTAAAAATGGTGCAGGGGACAGGATTTGAACCTGCGAAGCACTACGCACTGGGACCTAAACCCAGCCCCTTTGACCACTCGGGTACCCCTGCTCTGACCCGTGGGGGTGATTTTCCGTCAAGAAGGCAACGCCCAAGTTATCCACCCCCCCATAGGGTCATAACGGGCAGGTTGGGCCCGAAGTCCGGCGAATATGGCACGAATAGGCGTACTCGGCTTGGGCAACTGGGGCACTGCTCTCGCGCATGTGTGGTGCGAAGACGGTCACAACGTCCTCGGATGGACCATCGAGCATGAGGTGTACGAGTCGATGATGACTGAGAGTGTCAACAAGAAGTACCTGCCGGGCTACGAGATTCCTCGGCTCCAGGTCACAATGGAAATGTCGGACGTCACCGAGGAATGCGAGATCCTAGTGCTCGCCCTGCCAAGTGGAGTCATACTCTCCGTGGTCGACGACCTGATTCCTCTTCTGCGCCCCTCTCACGTCGTACTCGACCTCGCTAAGGGGCTAGCACCCTCTGAAGAGGGTGGCTCGGGGATGATCTCCGATGCCATCGAGAGGCGCCTCGAGGCAGCAGGCAAATCCAACCCGGTCATCGTGATGACCGGGCCCACCATCGCGACCGAGGTTGCTCGCGGCGTCTTGACGACCGCTCTGGTGGCGTGCGACGACCGGAGTGTGGCCGATCGCGTGGCAGAACGCCTCTCAACCAGCAACCTGGTCCTCAAGGCCGCCGATGACCCGATGGGAGCGGAGCTCTGGGGCGCCTACAAGAATACGGTCGCGCTCGCATGCGGGCTGGTCGACGGGTTGCATGGCAGCATCGGGGGTGACAATCTCAAGGCCGCGCTGGTCCTATCTGGATTCAGCGAGGGCATCAGACTGCTCGACGCTATGGGAGCAGAACCCGGAACTGCCTTCGGGCCTGCGGGCATAGGGGACCTGTACGTGACGGCCACGAGTCCGCGAAGCAGGAACCGCACGCTCGGCGAGAAGCTGGGCTCCGGACTCTCCTTGGAGGACTCGCTGGGCGAGATGCACATGGTCGCTGAGGGCGTGCGCGCGACCCGGATGTTCATCAACCGGGCTCCGAGGCTCGGAGTCGAGATCCCATTCCTCACAGCCTTGGGCGGGCTGCTGGACGGTGAGTTGGAAGCCGAGGATGCCGTGCGCCGCATGGTAGACTCGTACCAAGGCTGATTTTCAGCAAGGATTGATTGGGTCGTTGCATCCTCGAGGGTCGAAGCCGATGTCGTTTGAGGACCTGACGGAGTTCGAGTTGCGGCTGCTCAAATGGATTTCGGCTTCTGATTTCGTCGAGGTGCCATGGTCGACTAAGCGCGCTGCGGATGCATTTGTGGTCTCTGAGAAGGAAGTCTATGAAGCGCTGGCGGCGCTGACCTCCAAGGTGCGTGATAACATCCAAATCTCGTACGATGACGGTGCCATCCGGATAGTGGCTGACGACACGATGGCCTAGGCCAATTGCCCGGGACCAACATTCTGCCCGGTCCTAGATTTTCCACTTTTCCTGCTCAGTAGGTATAACATCCCTCCTGTGTAGGTACACCATGCTAGAACTTCGAGCAGAGAGGGGTTTCCGTTCCATCCAAAGAGTGCCTTGAAGATGCCGCCGATGGCTCCTTTCTCGTGCAAGAGCGGGTAGGTCGTCTCAGAATCGACTTCGGGATTGATGTCCCAAACCTCCTCTACGACAACGGGAGCGACGCCGGCCTCCTGAAGTTCGTGAAATCCATGGGCTACTAGGCCGGCTGCGAACAGAATCAGTAGAACGTTCGTGATTTTGAATAGTTTGGAGATGTCGGCCTCCATGCCGCGAGAGAAGAACCCGTAGGCGAGCACTGTGGCCACTGCGATCCCAAAGAATACGCCTACAATCGCGTCAGTTCCTTCGGTCCCGGCACCAATGAAGACTACCGTCTCAGAGCCTTCCCTCCATACTGACAGGAATGAAATCAGGAACAAACCCATTCCGTGCTTCTGTTTGAACGCCTCGTCGGCCCAATTCTCCAGTTCGCGTGCCGATGGGTGACGGATGAAGTGGATGATGACGAGCGTTAGCAGAAGTGCAGCAAATATCTCCAGCACGCCTTCGAACATCGCTTCGTGCTCTTCGAATGACTCCAGGCCGCCCCATACCCAAGCGAATAGTGCTGCGACCACTAGGCTGGCGGCGATTCCGGCTCCGACCCCGTACCAGATCCAACTGGAAAGTGAGCCACGGTCACTGCGCACCAACCATGTCAACAGCACTCCGATGATCAGGGCAGCTTCAACAGCCTCTCTGAGTCCGATTAGTGATCCTGCCAAAAAATCAGACCACAGAATTGCGCCGTCCATGCAAGTGCGACATTACCACTGTATATCAATTTAGGGCTCCCTAAATCTCTAGTTAAGCCTGCGATAACATCATGTTGCGCACTTCAAGTTGATGTCCCGATGGCAAGGGATGCTCTCGCCTCAACTCTAGCCCTGCTGGTGGTGCTCTCGATGGTGGCGCCGATGATGTCACTCGTCTCCGAGTCCGTGCGGTTGGACGAGGAGGACCTGCGCATGGAGCAACTAGGGGGCGGCGGCTCGCTCGAGGACCAGTGCGGCTCAATCACCTTCGAGAATCTGTTCGAGTACACTCATGCAACCTTCGAAATCGATGTGGCTGACGACTGGGGATCGGCTGATGTCCACGCCATCGCCTGGGTCAACGAGACGCTGGCTGACGACCTGCGGGTGGCGATGGACGAATTCATGGCCGAACTCGACCCCAACAACGGCGACGACGGCTGGATCTCGACCGACGAGCGGGAGGTCTTCCGGGCACTCGCCAGCGAGTGCATAGAATACACGCTGACCCGAATCGGAATCCGAGACGGTCCGCCTCACCGTGGTGGGGTCGGAGTAGACTGGAAGAACACAACCTGGGAGGAAGACGGAGTCGTCATCGAGGAGTTCAACATCATTCCGTCGAGGCACTCGCAGATCCGCGACTGCACCTCGGCCTTCGGCAACGACTGCGAGGAGGTCCCTATTATTCCGGATGAAGACCGCGACTGCGACACCGACATCCCAGCCTCCCAAGGCGTGGATGAATGCCGAGTCAAACTCTGGCTGAACGCAACGATGGTCATCTCAGGCTTCACCGACAGTAGCAACTTCACGCTGGCTCTCAATGCCTCCAACATGTCAGGGGCGACACTCGACTTCACATTCCCTGTGACTCAGGACCTGCGGCTCGACCTCTGGGATGAGTGCGAGGGCAGAGTGGTCGGACTCGACGAGGACACCTCAGGCGGTCAAGCACCGCTCCGTGGCAGTTGCATCGGTGACGGTTCCTCGGCTTACGAGATTACCGAGAACGCTGACGGCAGCCTGACCTACAGTCTCAGTCCAAACTCCCCCAGAACCGATTGGCCGATTGGTGAAGACCTGTTCGCGGACTTCACCACCGCTCCGATCCCTGTCGACAACCCCCCCCAATGGACTGATGCAGCTCCTCCAGAGGGCGCGTGGTTCCCTTCGCCCAGCGGCGGGCAGCACGTCTGGGCGACATGGGGCGATGTATCTTCGTGGTTCACCGACGAGGGTAGTGTCTCTCAGTTGGATGTTCGCTGCACTGGCGCGGCCTCGCTCCAACTCAGCGAGGGAGCGGATCGCTCTTTGTGGGCCGAGATTCCTCGTGGCAGCGCCGCTGAGGTGAGTTGCGAGGCTGTCGACTCGGCGGACCAGAGCACCGGCAACCGAATCTGGCACCTTGGAGTTCCATTCTCGCTCTCCACACCTCAGCAGACCCTCGCCGACCCACATCCGATCACCCTGAGCCAGACTTCGGACTGGCCGGACCTCACAGTCGAAATCGCCCTGATGCAAGAAGGGTCGGCTTCTGCATCCACGTCAGTCACTTTCACCGAGGAAATCACGGTGGATGTTTCAGCCTCATCCATGGTACCGGGTCCGGTTCAGGTCTGGGTCAGCGTCCAAGGAACCGATGTCTACTCCATGGAGCACGTGTATGACCTCAGCATCTCCAAGGAGAGTTCTCCTCCTTCGCTCAGCATCACCTCGACCGAGTGGGATGGCTCGCAATGGTCGATGCAGGGGCAGTACAGCGACCCCGACGGCGAAACCGTCAGCTTCACAATGGCGATAGACGGCTCCGATACAGGCTCGGTTAGCTCGAGCGGTAACACTTGGTCGACCCCTAGCATCAACTTCCAGCTGTGGGATGAGGGGGGGCACGTGGTCACCATCGAGGGCTGTGACGCTTCGAACAAGTGCTCCAGTGTTTCGCAGACTGTGGACAACTCTCACCTCTTCGATGAGCCAGAACCGGAGCCTATTCCGCCGCCAATTGATGATGGAGATGGTGGCTTGCTACCTGCTACTGGCCTACCTGCACTCATCGTTGCTGTAGTCGGTGCCCTCATGTATGGTAGGCGGCGCGGCTGAGCCATGAGTTTCAGCGGAACCGTGTCGAAGGCTTCGCATGAAGAGGGTCTTCTCATCGCCTTCGAGGGGCGCGCGCCCAAGCTTGGCGCCACAATCAGAGTCGTAGGCGGGAAGACGCTGGGGCGAGTGGAGACCGTGATTGGCTCGGTTGACAATCCACTGATTCACATCCATCCCCTCCCGGATTCTGTCGATGCCAGAAGCGCCATCGGATCACCCGTTGAGATTGCCCCTAGTGGGAGGTTCAACCGAGGTCGTCAGGATAGACGATCGGGCGAGAGTAAATTCAGAAGGGGGCGCGATAGCCGTCCCGGCAGTAGACGAGGTAACGATCAAAAAGGCCAGAATCGCAAGTTCGGAGATGACAGGGGCTCGGGTATGAAGCCGGGCGACTGGCGCTGCCCGAAGTGCAAGAACCACAATTTCGCAAACAAGAAGGTCTGCAATCGAACTGGTTGTGAAGAGTCAAAACCGAGAGGCGGTGGCGGAAGAGGCAGGGATTCTCGTGGCCATCGATCCAGTAACTCGGGTGGTTTCAGAGACTCAAATATGAAGCCGGGCGACTGGCGCTGCCCGAAGTGCAAGAACCACAATTTCGCAAACAAGAAGGTCTGCAATCGAACTGGTTGTGAAGAGTCAAAACCGAGAGGCGGTGGCGGAAGAGGCGGGGATTCTCGTGGCCATCGATCCAGTAACTCGGGTGGTTTCAGGGACTCAAATATGAAACCGGGGGACTGGAATTGCCCGAAGTGCAACAACCACAATTACGCGAGCCGAGACGTTTGCAACCGCTGCGACACAAGAAAACCTGTGGCTGGAAGAGGATCCAAGACGACACCTCGGAGAGAGCGCAGACCCGACACTCGTAGGAATTGGAAAGGGAAGGGGCCTTCCAAAGGTAGGAAGAACACACCTGCCAGAGGCGGAAGAGGTCGCTGATTCAGAATTTCAGGTACCCCAGCCTTCATGCATTATCAACGCCAGCGGGTGCTATGGCCAAAAGCGCCGAGTTGACTTGGCTCGATGCGCTGGAGGCTGAGGAGTCTGGCGATAGGGAGGCCGCCCTCGAGGCTGCCAAGAAGACTGTGAGAATCGACCCTACCCACTCAGATGGGTGGATGGGCGTGGCCCGCTGGACTCTCCCTCCTGAAACTAGGGGTCGGCAGGATATGCCTAGCCTGCAGCAGTCTGCCATGGCGATGGCAGCCCTGCGCAAGGTCGTGGAGATCGACCCCGAGAATTTCGATGCATGGAGGCTCGGAGGGGTGCTTCTGGTCGACCATCTAGGGATGTTGGAAGATGGCATCAGATGGTGGGAGGCGCGGCGTGCTGTCGCGCCGTACGAGGTGACTCCGCTCATCGAGCAAATTGGGATATTGGTCAGACTCGGTTACTACGAGGAGTGCGCCAGCCTGATCGAGGAGCTGTTCAGCGAGAAGATGGATGCTACAGACAGCAAGCAGCTGGCTAGGATGGAAGCTGTCAGGGGCATGGTCTCCAGAGCTGCGAAAATGGAACAGGACGAGATTTTCAAGCCACAGAATCCCAAGCACCCCCGTTGGGTCATCATCGAGAGGATGAAGGCTAGGAAACCCACTTCCCCCACTCGCTTCCTTTTCCTAGTCATCGCTCCGTTGGTATTCATCCTCGGCACCTTCGCCATGATGGTGGCGGGCGATACCGTGTGGGGGAGCGTGTTCGTTTTCCTCTTCATCTTAGCCTGCTTCATGGTAATCTCACGTCTCACGTCGGGCATTCTGCACAAACTGAATCGCCATGCTCTCGACCTTGACCGAGCCATAGACGCGGAAACCAGTACCGGTAAGGTATGCATCCCAGATTCGGTGAGGTTCAGCAAACTGTACATTGCGATGACGGGGCAGCGGATGCCGGCGCTGAACGAGAGACTCGAGTTGATAGTTGAGTCAGGCGACAAGCTCCCCATCAGGTGGAAGCCCGAAGTCCCGTCATTCTCCACGATGGACGATAAATGGTGGGAGGGTGATTCGGAAGGTGACCCGGAGGAGAAGCCCGGTGAACTTGAGTCACTCGATGACTAGGTCCCAGCGCTGAAGTCACTGCCGTATGCAATCTGCTCTGGTGTGAGCTCGTCGATGGTGATTCCCGCGGTCCGAAGCTTCAGCGCCGCCAGTTCGCTGTCCTGCTCGGCGCTGATGTCATAGACACGTTTCTCGTAGCCAGCGCCTTCCGAAGCGAGACGGCAGAGCGCGAGGAACTGGTTCGCGAATGACATGTCCATCACCTCGCTGGGGTGGCCCTCAGCCGCTGCTAGGTTCACCAGACGTCCGCGTGCGAGCAGATAGATGGTACGGCCGTCTGGCATCTGGAAGGCCTCATTGTTGTCCCTCACGGTGTAGATGCCTTCTGATTTCGACTCTAGGTCGGGGATGTTGATTTCGCAGTCGTAGTGGCCGGTGTTGCAGACTACTGCCCCGTCCTTCATCGAGTCGAAGTGCCGGTCTACGATGATGTCCTTCATCCCCGTGGCGGTGCAGAAGATATCGCCGATGACAGCCGCCTCGTCCATCCTCATGACCCTGAATCCATCCATGACCGCTCGCAGCGCGGGCAGCGGATCCACCTCGGTCACCACGATGTTGGCTCCCATTCCGCGGGCTCGGACCGCTAGGCCCTTGCCACAATGCCCGTAGCCCGCGATGACGAAGGTCTTGCCCGCTAGCAATACGCTAGTGGCTCTGATTATACCGTCTAGAGTGGACTGGCCGGTCCCGTGCACGTTATCGAAGTCCCACTTTGTGGCTGCGTCGTTCACCGCGATGACTGGGTACAGCAACTCGCCTGCGTCGGCCATCGCGCGCAGCCTGTGGACGCCGGTGGTGGTCTCCTCAGTGCCTCCGATGATTCCACCGGCGAGTTCGGGGAAGTTTCTGTGGACCCTGTAGATCAGGTCCGCACCGTCATCAAGAGTGAGTGTGGGGTGGAAGTCGAGGGTTCTGTCGATGCATTGGTAGAACTCCTCGGTGTTCTGTCCGTACCACGCGTGGACCTCGTATCCCTCCCGGGCCAGCCATGCCGCTACATCGTCCTGTGTGGACAGGGGGTTGCATCCGGACCACGACACCTCGGCGCCTGCTGCGACTAGCGTCTCAACTAGGACTGCGGTCTCCTTGGTCACATGCAGGCATCCGGCCACGCGTTGGCCGGCTAGGGGCTTCTCAACCTCCGCATTGGCGCCCAGCGCCGCCAGGGCTGGCATCCTGCTGCGCGCCCAAGCAACACGCTTCTCGCCGGACTCGGCCAGAGAGATATCGGCTACGGTGTGAGGTCCGGATGTGTCCACGGGCTACGCTGCAATCACCCGGTATTCAAGGTGCGTCTCGGGAAACCGCTTGGCGGTTTACGTCAACCGCCGCCTTTTCGTTGCTGTTCGTCCCACTGGGCGTAGTACTGCTGGGCGTATGTCCGAGCGGTCTGCTCGTCGTATCCGGAGGCAACCATCTGCTGGACATAGGCTTCTACCGGGTCCATCTCCTCGACACCTCCGAACTGCTCTACGACGTCCCCGTCGGGGTCATCCTTGCCACGGCCTCGCATGACCACCGTGACGACGACGACCAGTATCAGGATGAATGCCGCTAACCCTCCCATCAGGAGCATACTCATGCCCTCTTCCTCCTCATCGGGCTCGTCGGGCACAATCGGGAGGAGGTTTATCGCGAGGGTCTGGGAGATGGTGTATCTGCTTCCATCTCCCTCTGTGATGAGCACATAGATGGTGGCTGCAACGCCCGTCTCCTGATACAGATCCGAGATATCGAGGGTCAACGTGAACGGCTGGCCATCGGCTAGGTTCTCCGTCTTGTTGTACTTGCCAATCGACTTCTGGGTTATCTTCTGGGTCGTCGTGTAGTCCAAGACGGCCTCAGTCAGAGCGACTTCGATGACGACGTCGCTGTTCTCGGCCCCCGTGAGGAGGCTTCCGCTAATTGTCACGAGGTTGTCGCTCTGAGAGTCCTCGGGCCTTGGTTTCGAGAAGTCCACTACAGGCTCTTCATCACCGAAGTCCTCTCCGACGACTATGAAGTACATCCTTGCCTTCTCGCTTTGCTTGCCAGCCTTGTCGTAGACTATCAGTTCGACGCGAATCTCGTTCTCCAAGTTTCCATCGGGGCTGCTGGTCAGGTTCCTGAACACGTAGGTCCAGTCATCGCCGGCTGCGAATGGTATCTGGAACTCGTGACCCACCAAAGTCGGGTCCGCGCTGTCCCACGGATAATCGAAGAAGACCTTCCACTCATAGAGCTCGATGCCCTTCTCCCCCTCGGGGGCATCGGGGTCGTAACTGTCCTGCGCGGTGAAGGATATGCTCAAATCGCCGGTGTCCGAAAGTCTGGCTCTGTATACCGGCCAGTCGACCCCGGCCACGGTCTTGGTACCGTCTAGTGTGACGTATGCATCAGTGACCGTATTCTCGATCATGGACGCCGAAGCTATGGGCCTGAACTCATCGGCGAGGGTGTCATCGGTCACCATGCGGATGTAGGTGATTCTGGTGTGGCCCTCGTCATCGTGCAGATACAGGGTCAGCATCCACTCCGCGCCTATTCTGCAACCCGTGTTCGAGGTGGTGTCGCCGACGCAGAACGAGCCCAAAGTCGGTATGGACGGGCTGAGCTGCTGCGTGTGACTGTACTCCCCAGCGTCGATGATCGAGCCGTCCCAGCCTGTGACCGAGTCGTTGTTGCCAGACTCGAGTGTCCAGTCTGCGAAGACGCCTTCGACGGAGGTTACGTAGTTGAAGTCGATATTGGAATTGCTCTTGATATACATCGTGGCGTAGGCGCCGGTAACCGTGTCGATCGAAGGCGCCTCGCCGTTGATGGTCAGATCGAAGCTCTCGCCCGCGATTCCGAAGTCGCTCGGGTACGGGGTCAAGTGGTAGGAGAGCATGTTCGACAGCAGTGGTATCGACGAGCCGCCGAATTCCTCCGAGACGCTCGGGTTCTCGACGTCTATGGTGGTGACAATCAGTCCGCCAGCACCGCGATTGCATATTGACAGCAGTGACTGGCTATCGTAGACCGAATCGCTGATCAGCGTGTGGAATGTACCTATCGGGTCGCTGATGCGACCGCCGCAGACCTGCGGTATCTGGGTCGACTGGACCTGTGCGGTGTCGAGGCCGGACAGAGCGACGTAGGAGCCACCGTGCACGCCGCTGAACGCGACAGGGTCGACATTGCTCAGAATCGGGTGATACCGGTCGATGATAGACAGGTTGCTGTAGTGAATCCTGTTGTCGACGGTGAAGTTGACCTGGTTCCTCATCGCGATGTCCATACCGAAAGGCAGTCGGTTCGGCTGGTACTCGTTCCTGTACGGTCCGAGGTGCATCTGAACGGTGCCTCCGCCGGTCATGTAGTCCTCGAGGGTCTCGGTGAGGCTGAGTCCATCGCTCTCGCGTGTCTCAGCGAGGGCCTCGTAGTACTCGCCGTAGTAGACGTTGTAATCGGTCTGCCACGGCAGCAGTACCTTGTCGAAGTGCTCAACCCAGTCTGGTGTCCCGTAGGTGTCCCAGTTCTCCAATCGCAGTTGAGTGTAGGTCTTGCCCATCGTCTCGAGGTCCTTCTTGACGCTCTGCAGGCGGTTCTGGTCTGTCGGGTTAGACAGGATTGCCACGTCGATGTTGTCGTAGAACTGGATCTCGAAGTAGCGGTCGTTGCCCGAGGGCTCGTTGTCCTCGGTCAGAATCCCGTAGAAGCTGATGTTGTAGGTGTGGCTGTCGTACCACGAGTTGTACGGGCTGGTCCAGTTTGCCTGGGCCCTCGCATGAGGCTCGAGGTCGAACGGCCCGTTGTCGCTGCTGTCCTCGTAGACCGTCTGGCCTGTGCCGAGGTCGACCACCTTCATCGTAATCTCGTACTCGCCCGCGATGACGCCGTTCAGCAGAGGCACGGCAAAGTTGTGAGCGGATGCGTCATCGATTGGGTAGACGCACTCGTAGGTGATGTCGGCGACGCACTCGAGCACGTCGGGCTGCAACAGCGTGATGTCCGCGCTGGCGATGCTGAAGATGATTGACGAGTGGTTGTTCGCGGTGTTGGTCTCGGACTCGTTGTACCACGATGTGAGCGGGTCCGTGTTGTCGAAGATGGTGGTCACGTCGATCTTGTAGATGCCGCTCTGGAAGTCGTGCGTGGTGAGGTTGACCCGCTGGCGCTCCGCGGCGTCGAGGCCGGTGACATCGACAGTGTAGGTGCCGTCGTCCTCGAAGGTGAATTCCTCGACGCGGATGTTGTCGACGCCGAATCCTGCCAGTCCGGCGTTGCCGTTGACGCCGTCATCATTGGACTGGAACCTCCAGGTTAGGGTCACTTCGGACCCCGAGAGGGTAGTGCATTCGTCACGCCAATCAGAGGTGTCGGCGCTGGTGCGGTTCAGGATGACGATGTGAGTCAGGTCGACGGTGACCGACTTGAGGATGTTCTCGGAATCAAACCAGACG
>Ga0206685_10000528_pt1 | contig 11602 bp, 9 predicted proteins | sample M220012015metaG_FD_161049 | JGI IMG/M metagenome (GOLD analysis project Ga0206685, IMG submission 161049) | Ammonia-oxidizing marine archaeal communities from Monterey Bay, California, United States - M2 200m 12015 | ecosystem: Environmental > Aquatic > Marine > Intertidal zone | place: USA...
CGTGCATGCCGCGTTCACCTGCAGCGACGAGACGCTCGAGGCGGCTGCCGGCATGGCCGCCGACCACGGCGTCGGCGTCCACATCCACGTGGCCGAGGGCCCGATCGACTCTGAGGCCGCTGACCGACTGCGTCACCTCGCAACCGACGACTGGCTGGTGGTGCACGGCGTGCACCTCGACGACGACCACGGCCTGGCGGGCACCGTCGTGCACAACCCGCGGTCCAACATGAACAACGCCGTCGGCTACGCCCGACCCACCCGGTTCACCAACCCGGTGGCCCTCGGCTCCGACGGAATCGGCGCCGACATGCTCGACGAGTTCCGGGTCGCCTACTTCCGGCACCGCGAACACGACGTGGCCGCCTCGCCCGAGACCGCCTGGGGCTGGCTGGCCGCCGGCTGGGACCTGTTCCCCGAGGCCCGAGACGACCGGGTTACCTGGGCCTACGAACCGATGGACCCGTGGCGACTCGCCTTCACGCCCGGTGTCGGACCGACTCGGGTCGAGGTCGACGGCGAGGTGGTGTGGGCCGACGGTGCACCGACGAGGGTCGATGCCGACGAGGTGAGGGCCCGGGCCGCAGAGGAAGCCAGCCGGCTGCACCGACGGCTGGACGAGATTTGAAATCGAACCGAGCGGAGGAAGCACGACCATGACCCGACTGGCGATCTACCTGCAGGACGCACATCCCATCGGCGAGGCGATCGAGTTCACCCGGTATGCCGAGCAAAGGGGCTTCGAGGCCGTCTGGCAGGCCGATTCGCGACTCGTGCGCGACGCCGTCGTGCCGATGGCCGCCTTCGCCGCCTGCACCGACACCATCAAGATCGGATCGGGGGTCGTCGACTGCTGGACCCGTAACCCAGCGCGGCTGGCCTCGACCTTCTCGACGCTCGACGACCTGGCCCCCGGACGAATCCTGCTCGGCATCGGCGCCTGGTGGGATCCGCTGGCCGCAAAGGTGGGCATCGAGCGCAAGCGTCCGCTGGGCGTCATGCGCGAGGTGGTCACCGTCGTCCGGGCACTGCTGGCCGACGAGACGGTCACCTTCGACGGCGACTACGTGCACCTCGACGGCGTCGAGCTCGACTACGTGTACCAGGAGCGTCGCCCCAAGGAGGTGCCGATCTACATCGGCGCCACGGGCATGAAGATGATGGAGCTGACCGGAGAGATCGCCGACGGCGTCGTACTCAACTATCTCGTGTCGCCCGAGTACAACCGGCGGGCCATGGAGGCCCTCGAGGTGGGTGCCGCCCGTGCCGGACGCAGCGTCGACGACCTCGACCGTCCGCAACTGGTGGTCTGTTCGGTGGCCGACACCCGCGAGGAGGCGCTCGATGGCGCTCGCCTGATGGTCACCCAGTACCTCGGCCAGCAGCCCCACATCATGAAGGCCTCCGGCGTCCCCGAGTCGCTCCTCGAGGAGATCGGTCGGGTCCTGACCTGGCCCGCCACCCACGATCAGGTCGAGGCCGCCTCGAGGCTGGTGCCCGACGACATCGTCCAGATGATCTGCGCCGCGGGAACGCCGGACGAGGTTCGTGAGAAGGTGGGGCAGTACATGGCCGACGGCTGTACCTGCCCGATCCTCTACCCGCTGGGACCCGACGTGCACAAGATGGTCGACGTGTTCGCCGACTGGACGCCCTGATCCGATGACCCGGCTCGTCGTCCGCGGCGCCCGCTACCCGGGCGACATCGCCGTCGAGGACGGCGTGATCACGGCCATCGGCACGGTCGAGGCGCTGCCCGGTGACGAGGTGCTTGCCGTCGACGGCGACATCGCCACGGCCGGGCTCGTCAACACGCACCACCACCTCTACCAGTGGATGACCAGGGGACGGGCCACCGGCTGCAACCTGTTCGAATGGCTGGTGCACCTCTACCCGATCTGGAACCGCCTGTCGGTCGAGGACGTGCGCGCCGCCGCCCTGGTGGGCCTGGGCGAACTGGCCGCCTCCGGTTGCACGACGGCGTCCGACCACCACTACCTGGTGCCCGGCGGCGACGACTCGGTCTTCGATGCGATCGCCGATGCTGCCGGCGAGGTCGGCATCCGACTGTTCCTCTCCCGCGGGTCCATGGACCTGGGGGAGAGCCGCGGCGGCCTGCCGCCCGACCGGGTGGTCGAGGACCGCGACGCCATCCTCGCCTCGACCGAGGCCGTGGCCGCACGCCACCACGACGGCGACATGGTCCACGTTGTCGTGGCTCCGTGCAGCCCGTTCTCGGTCACCACCGAACTCATGGTCGAGTCGGCGGAACTGGCACGGAAGTTGGGCCTGCGCCTCCACACCCACCTCTGTGAGACCATCGAGGAACAACAGCACTGCCTGGAGCGGTTCGGACGACGGCCGGTCGAGATGCTCGAGGAATGGGGCTGGGTCGGCGACGACGTCTGGTTGGCCCACGGCATCCACATCGACGACGCCGAGATGCGCATCCTCGGCGACGCCGGCACGGGCGTGGCGCACTGTCCGTCGTCCAACGCCCGGATCGCGTCCGGCATGTGCCGGGTCACCGACCTCATGGCCGCCGGCTGCCCTGTCGGCCTGGGCGTCGACGGGGTGGCGTCCAACGAGGTGGGCGGCCTCTTCCCCGAACTGCGCCAAGCCCTGTACACGGCTCGGCTCCGGGAGATGAGGCCTGACGCCCTCATGCCGTCCGAGGTCCTCGAGATCGGCACGCACGGGGGTGCCCGGTGCCTCGGCCTCGACGACGTGGGACGCCTGTCGCCGGGAATGCGGGCCGACCTGGTGGTCTGGCCGGGCGACGACCTCGGCGACGTCCACGACCCGCTTGCCGGCCTGGTGCTCGGCCCGGACCGCCGGGCCCGCCACGTGCTGGTTGGCGGGAAGCCAGTGGTTACCGACGGTTCGCTCCTCGGCGTCGACCTGGCGGCCGCCCACCGTGAACTCGCCAAACGCGCGAGGCGGCTCTGGTGAGCGGAACTGACGTCGTTGGGCCATGATGGCGGTGTGACCACCACCGCCGAGTTCACGATCGAGCCGTTCGTGGACGGCGCCCCGGGCCCGCACGTCCAGGCCGCCATCGCAGTCGCCGAGGAGGCCGGGCTGGAGGTGGAGGTCGGCCCGTTCGGCACGTCGGTAACTGGCGAGACGCCGGCCGTGGTGTCCACCGTGGACGCCGTGCTCCGGGCCGCCGTCGAACACGGCGCCACCCGTGTCTCGCTGCAGCTGACGGTCGATCCGACCTCCGGGTGATGGTCGGATGCATCCACCGAATGTGGGCCGTACCCACGATCGACACAGGGGAGGAGTTCCGATGAAGCGACGCCAGTTCGGACTGCTCGCTGCTGTCCTGACCCTGGGCCTTGTCGCCGCATCCTGTGGTTCCGAAGGCGTAACCACGACCAGGGCCGCCTTCGTCTACGTCGGCCCTGTCGGGGATGCCGGATGGACGTGGGCGCATGAACAGGGCCGTCTTGCTGCCGAAGCGACGACAGGCGTCGAGACCGCCTTCGTCGAGTCGGTTCCCGAGGGTGGAGCCGATTTCGCCGACAGTGTCCGCCAGTTCATCGACGACGACTACGACGTCATCATCGGCACGTCGTTCGGCTACATGGACGACATGCTGGCCCTTGCCGACGAGCACCCGGACGTCGTCTTCGAGCACATCTCGGGCTACCTGTCGAACGACACCAACTTCGGCAACTCCTTCGGCCGCATGTACGAGCCCCGCTACCTCTCCGGCATGGTCGCCGGCTCGGCCACCATGTCGAACCAGGTCGGCTACGTGGCCGCCTTCCCGATCCCGGAAGTCATCCGGGGCATCAACGCCTTCACCCTGGGCGTCCAGGAGGCCAACCCGGGTGCAACCGTCGAGGTGGTCTGGACCAGTACGTGGTTCGACCCGGTCGTCGAGGGCGACTCGGCCCAGGCCCTGCTCGACAAGGGCGTCGACGTGCTCGCCATGCACCAGGACTCCCCGGCCGTCGGCGAGAAGGCCGAGGCAGCTGGTGCCCGGTGGGTCTCGTACAACTCGGACATGAGCGCCTTCGCCCCGAACGCCTACCTGACGGCGCCCGTCTGGGACTGGGGCCCCCGGTACGCCGAGATCATCGAGGCGGCAAGGGCCGGCACCTACACGCCGGCGCCGGACGGTTACTGGGGCTCGATGGCCGATGGTGTGGTCGCCCTGGCGCCGATCGCCTCCGACGTAAATGCCGATGTCGTGGCAGCGGTCGAGGCCCGCAGGGCCGAGATCATCGCCGGCACGTTCCACGTGTTCAGTGGTCCGATCAACGACCAGGACGGCTACGAAGCCGTGGCCGCTGGCGAGACCCTGGACGACGGTGCGCTGCTCGGCATGGAGTTCTTCGTCCAGGGCGTCATCGGGACACTCGGGTAGACGAGATTGTCCGCTACCCGCCCTGATCGGCGCTGGAGGAGAGGTCGCCTCTCCGGGGCCGCGGCGCCCGGCCGTCCTGAGATCCCACGGAACACGCCATGAGCCAGGCCGCCGCCGTCGAACTGGTCGACATCTGGAAGCGGTTCCCCGGCGTCGTTGCCAACGCCGGTGCCAACCTACGCGTCGAACGGGGAACCGTCCACGCCGTCCTCGGCGAGAACGGGGCGGGCAAGTCCACGTTGATGAACGTGCTGTCGGGCGTGTACCGGCCCGACGAGGGGGAGGTGCGCCTCGACGGCACACCACAGCGCTTCCACACCCCGGCCGACGCCCTGGCAGCGGGTATCGGGATGGTTCATCAGGAGTTCCGCCTGGTCCCGTCGTTCACGGTCGCCGAGAACGTGGTCCTGGGCTCCGCCGAGCGCATCCTGCGGCGCCAGGACGTCGAGGCCCGCGTCGACGAGGTGGCTCGCCGCTTCGGCCTCGCCACCGAACCGGATCGTCCGGTCTGGCAACTGTCGATGGGGGAGCGGCAGCGCGTCGAGATCCTCAAGGCCCTGTGGCGTGATGCCCGAATCCTGATCCTCGACGAGCCGACCGCCGTGCTCACGCCCAACGAAGCCGACGAGCTCGGCGAGGTGCTCCGGCACATGGCCGACGACGGCCGGTCGGTGATCTTCATCAGCCACAAGTTGCACGAGGTTACGGGGTTCTGCGATGTGGCGACCGTGCTGCGCGGCGGTGAGACCGTCGCCGCCTCGCTCCCGGTTGCCGAGACCGACGCTGCCACGCTGGCGAACCTCATGGTCGGATCGACCTCGCTGGCCGGCGAGCGGCCGCCGTACCGGACGCCGGGCGAGGTCCGGTTGGCAGTGTCAGGGCTCTGCGCCCTGGACGACCGTGGACTCCCCGCCCTCCACGACGTCGACCTGGAGGTTCGATCCGGAGAGATCGTCGGAATCGCAGGCGTGGCCGGCAACGGCCAGCGGGAACTGGCCCAGGTGGCCGCCGGCCTCCGGGGCTCCACGGCCGGGTCCGTACACCTCGACGGAAAAGACGTCACCAGCGCCCCACCGCGGCGACGCTTCGGTCTCGGACTCTGCTACATCCCCGAGGACCGCATCGGCGTAGGCCTCGCCCCGCGACTCTCCGTCGTCGAGAACGCCGTGTTGCGCACCTACAAGGGGCACCGGCGGGGGCCGTTCCTTGTCGGGTCGAGGCTGACCGCATACTGCCGGGACCTCGTCGAGCGGTTCGGTGTCCGCACGGGGGCGTTGGGCGACCCCATCGCCGGGCTCTCCGGAGGCAACCTGCAGCGCCTCCTCGTCGGCCGTGAGTTGAGCAGCCGGCCGGATGTCGTCGTGGCCGCCCAACCCACGCGCGGCCTGGACGTCCAGGGCGTGAAGGCCATCCAGGACCTGCTCGTGGCCGAGCGCGATGCCGGGACGGCGGTACTCCTCATCTCTGAGGACCTCGACGAACTCCTGACCCTCGCCGACCGCCTGCTGGTCATGCACGAAGGTCGCATCGTGGCCGCGTTCGATCCGATGGACTCGGAACGAAGTGTCATCGGCGAGGCGATGGCGGGCCATCTGGCGGACGAGGGGGCGGCATGAAGCGTCCGGTCCTCGTCCGACGTCACCGGCCGCTCCGGGGCGGCCAACCCCTGGCCTTCGCAGTCGGCCTGATCCTGGCCCTCGCCGTGGGCGCCGTCCTCCTGATGGCGGCGGACCACGAGCCCCTGCGCGTGTACCAGCGCATGTTCGAGAAGTCGCTCGGCGACCAGAATGCCTGGTCGCTCACCCTGAACCGGGCGGTGCCGCTGGGCCTGGCCGGACTCGCCGTCGCCGTCGCCGGTTCGATGGGGCTTTGGAACATCGGTGCCGAGGGACAGATCCTGGCGGGTGCCATCGGCGCCGCCTGGGTCGCGCGCATTGGTGGAACCTGGCCGGGTCCGATGCTCCTGACCGGGATGCTCGTGGGCGCCGTCATCGGTGGTGGCCTGCTGGCCCTGGTCCCGGCCATGGCCCGGGCCCGCATCGGGGTGAACGAGATCATCACCACGCTGATGCTCAACGAGATCGCCCTGCGCCTCCTCCAGTGGTTGATCCACGGTCCATGGAAGGACCCCGATTCCTACAACTTCCCGTTGACGCCGTTGCTGCCCGACCAGGCGCACCTGCCGACACTGTTCGGGCGGGCCCACTTCGGGGTCATCATCGCCGGTGCGGTCATCCTGGTGTTCGGCATCGCCGCCAGCCGCACGGCGTGGGGCTACGAGTTGCGGGTGGCAGGATCGTCCGCAGACACGGCTCGCTACGCAGGCATCTCGCTGAAGCGCAAGATCCTGACGGTGCTGCTGCTCAGTGGCGGCGTGGCCGGCCTCGCCGGTGGGGTCGAGTTGAGCGGTACCGCAGACCGGCTCACGGAGGGCATCTCGAACGGCTTCGGCTATGCGGGCATCATCGTGGCCGCTTTGGCCCTGATGCGACCCTCGGGCGTCGCGGCCGTGGCGTTGCTCTTCGGTGCAGTCCAGGTCGGGGGCCAGAGCATCCAGATCATCGGGGTCCCGGCCTCGGTATCGACGATCCTCCAGGCGTTCATCCTCTTCGGTGCCATCGGCGCCGGCGTGTTCGTCCGCTACTCGTTGCGACTGGTCCCGACGGGCGTCGACGCATCGGGCGAGGGGGGGACCGCAGCATGACCGAGGCGTCGATGATCGGCCTGCTCGTGGCAACCGTCTCGTTCGGGGCGCTGCTCTACCTGGCGGCGCTCGGTGAACTCATCTCGGAGAAGGCCGGGGTGCTCAACCTGGGTGTCGAAGGGATGATGGCGATGGGGGCGGTCAGCGCCTTCATGGCGGCCCACCAGACCGGCAACCCCTGGATCGGCCTGGTCGTCGGAATCCTGGCCGGGGCCCTGACCGGGCTGTTGCACGGATGGTTCACGGTCGTGCTCGGTGCCGAACAGGTGGTGTCCGGCCTGTCGCTCACGATCCTCGGTCTCGGCTTCGCCGCCTACATGGGCAAGAACGTGGTGGGTCGGCCACCTGGTGCCGTGCTGGCGCCGGTGGACTGGGGGCCGCTCACCGACATCCCGTGGGCGGGGCCGGTGCTGTTCGGACAGGCGCCCTTCGTCTACCTGGCCGTGTTGGTCGGCATCGCCACATGGTTCGTGCTGTCGCGTACCCGGGCGGGCCTGGCACTGCGTGCTGCGGGCGAATCGGCGTCCACCGCCGACGCCGCTGGACATTCCGTGGTCGGCCTGCGCCTCTGCGCCGTGGGGATCGGCGGCGGTCTGGCCGGCGCCTCGGGCGCATACCTGACGCTCACGCTCACCCCGCAGTGGGCCGAGGGCATCACCGCCGGTCGGGGCTGGATTGCCGTGGCGCTCGTGATCTTCGGTGCCTGGCGTCCGGGTCGTGCCGCCGTGGGTGCCCTGCTCTTCGGCGGGCTGCTGGCACTCAAGACCCGCCTGCAGACCTTCGGCGTCGACTTCTCGCCGATCCTGCTGTCGATGCTGCCCTACGTGTCAACCATCGCGGTGCTGATCGCCATCTCGGTCCGGGCGAGGAACCGCCCATCCCCGGCGCCCGCCGCACTCGGTACCGCATACCGTCGCGAGGAGCGTTAGCGCTCGATGCCGGTGAGGAGGACGACGGCCGGTTCGTCGGCGTCCCTAGTGCCCTCCCGTCGGGCGGCCAGCAGGCCGGCCAGGCCGGCGGTGCCGGTCGGGTCGGCGGGCACCTCGGTGTGGGCATGCACCAGTCGGTGGGCCTCGGCGATGTCTGCCTCGGTCGCCACGACGGGCGTGGTCTCGTCCTCGAGCATCGTGGCCACGAGGGGCTGCCAGTCGTAGGCGACGTCGTCGAGGATCCCGGTGGCCAGCGACGAAGGGTCCTCCCAGGGCCACATGTGGCTGTCGGAGAACGGGTCGTCGGCGTTGGCGGCGAGGTCGAACGCCCGGGCAAGGGGGGCGCAGCCCTCGGACTGGACGGCGTGGAGCCCCGGCCGGGCCGGCAGCACGCCGAGGGCGACGGCGTCGGTGAGCGCCTGGACGCAGCTGCTGGCCAGCGCCCCGCCGCCCACCTGCACGAACAACCGGGAATGGTCGACGCCGCATCCGGCCAACTGTTCGGCCAGTTCGAGGCCGAGCGTGCGGCCACCGTCGATCGTGAGCAGGTTGTCGGTGCCCTGGCAGCCGAAGGCCACGGCGCCCTCGGTGACGAGCTCGCGTGTCCGCAATACGCACGGATCGCCGACCTCGTCGTCGTTTCGTTCGCAGGTCCGGACGTCGGCGCCCAGGCTGGTGAGCCGGTCGACCACACCGGCGTCGGCCCAGGGTGGGACATGGACCGCCAGTGGTCGTCCGGCGGCCCTGGCGACAACGGCGGCTCCGAGCGCTGCGTTACCGCACGAGGCAATGGCAAGCGGGGTGTCGACGGGAATGCCCTGGACCTCGAGGTGGATCGCCAGCCCGAAGAGGTGGCGGGCCTTGTGGCTGCCCGAGACGTTGCCGGTCTCGTCCTTGGCCCAGAGCCCACCCCCCTGGCCGATGGCCTCGGCCATCTCTGTTACGCAGAGGAGTGGCGTGGTGCGAAAGCCAGAGCCGTCCACCTCGGCGACGGCGTCATCGAGGCGCCGGACGAGGTTGACGTAGGCACCGTCGTCGAGCCCTGCAGCGAGGGCGGCGTGGTGCGCCCAGAGCAGGTGGCGGAACCGGACGAAAGGATTGGGATCGTCGCCGTGTTGCGTGTCGGGACCCGGCCAGATGGCACCGGGAGGGGTGCCCAGCCAGCCGACCGGGCGGGGGAGCGTCACGACCCGGAACGTACCCCGGTGCGGGCGTTGAATTCGTCGATCATGTCGTCCCAGACCGGCGCCAGTTCCTGGACGCCCTTCCAGAAGCCCTGGTCGCGGCGGATTTCGTAGTCGTCGAGTTCCACGCCCTGCTGCTCGACCCACGTGAAGTAGCCCAGGTTGAAGATGCGGTTGCGGCCGACCTCGTCGAGCATCTCGACGTGGGAGGTGTCGGCACCGGCCAGGTGCTCGTCGACGGCGGCAGCCGCCTCGGCGGATCCGAATCCAGTGGCGTAGCGGCCGGCAGCCATGGCCTCGCGCTCGCTGCCGTACATCTCGGCGCCGTCGGTGGCCACCGTGATGAGGGCGTCGTCGGCACCGAGGCCGAGTTCCCTGGCGGTCTTGATGGCTGCGAGCACGTTGCAGATGCTCGAGAGTCCGAAGTGGCCGAGTGTGGCGACGACGGCATCATCGACCCCGCGGTCGCCGGTGAGGTGGGTGCGGCCCTCGTCGGTGTTGAACACCATGCCGAGTTCGTCGCAGGCCCGGTCGCTCACCGCCACGACGCCGTCCATGTTCGTGACGTTGTGGATCAGGGGGATGTGCTTGTCGCCGATGCCCTGGATGTTGTGCTCGCCGAAGCCGTTGTAGAGCATGGTCGGGCACTCGAGGGCCTCGACGGCGACGATCCGGGCACCGTGGTCGGACTTGAGCCGCTCGCCGGCGGCGAGGGTTCCCGACGATCCGGATGCCGCTACAAAGGCCGCCAGCCGTAGCCCCGGATTCGACTCCCGGTGGTGGAGGTAGAGCCGCTCGAGGGCACGGCCGGTCACCTCGTGGTGGCCGACGTGGTTGGCGAACTCGGTGAACTGGTTGAGGATGAAGTTGGCCGGATCCTGCGCTAGTTCGTCGCAGGTGTCGTAGATCTCCTTGACGTTGCTCTCGGAGCCCGGAGTTCGGATGATGTCGTCGGGGTTGTCGATCCACTCCTCGAGCCATTCGAAGCGCTCGCGGCTCATGTTCTCGGGGAGCACGGCGACGCCCCGGCAGCCCATGAGGGTCGAGATCGCCACACCGCCGCGTGCGTAGTTGCCGGTCGAGGGCCAGACGGCACGGTGCTCGGTCGGGTCGTACTGGCCGGTCACCACCCGCGGCACGAGGCACGCGTAGGCGGCCAGCACCTTGTGGGCGCCGATCATCGGGAAGCGGTTTCCGAACGCCACGATGATCGGGCTGTCGACGCCGGTGAGCTCCGGGGTGAGGACGACGTGCTCGGGCAGGTCGGTGCGGCCACCGTGGAGGTCGTTGTACCAGTGGACGCGGAACAGGTTGAGCGGGTCGGCGGCGTTGCGGTCGATGTCGGCCAGGGAGGCGGTGATGTCGGCGGGGATGCTCGAAGGATCGGCCAACTGGGCGAACGTGGGGAGGACGATGCCCTGCTGGCGGCAGCGGTCGACACTGCGCCGGTAGGACTGCTGGTCGACGATCTCGGTCAGGAGGCCGAATCGGCTGGCATCGAAGGAACCGGTGGCCGTCATGGGGCGCAGGCTATCCCGCGGTCGTCGTGGGGGTTGACAAAACGTTGAAATGGGGTGACGCGCAATCAGCGTCGCGAGGTGCGAACATGGTGGGATGTTTCGGAGGCTCTTGCAGGTCGGACTCACCGCGTCCCTGGTCCTCCTCAGCGTCGTGGTGGCGGCGCGCGCAGCCGAGCCCTCGGTGCGACCGGTGTTGTATCCGGCCCCGACCGAGGTTGCCGAAGTCCGCCAGGCGGCGCTTCCCACCACGACGAGCACCACAACCACGACCAGCACGACCACGACCACGGCCAGCACGACCAGCACGACCAGCACGACCACCAGCGAGGCGCCGATCACGACGACCACCACCGAAGCCCCGCCGACCAGCGAGTCGCCGGCCACGACCACGACCGGCGCTCCTTCCGATGATGCCGAACCCACTGTCGAGGAACTGGCGGTGCTGGGTGACGAGTACGGCTGGTTCGAGCGCGGCGACCGGGTGCGCGACCTGCAGCAGGTGCTGGGCCTCTCCGTCGACGGCGTCTACGGTCCGGCGACGCGAGCCGTCCACCTGGCGGAGATCGAGGAGTGGGGCCTCGCCGCCGACGGCATTCCGCCTATCCCGACGACCACCACCACGACCACCACCGAGGCACCCGTCGACGAGGAGGCGGTGCTCCTGGCGTCCTATGGCTGGAACGAGCGGGGAGCGGGGGTCCGGGTGCTCCAGGGGGTCCTCGGCATCGGCGTCGACGGCCACTACGGACCGGCGACACGTGCTGCCCACCTGGCGGAGATCGAGGAGCGGGGCCTCGTCGCCGCCGGCGTCCCGGCGGTGCCGACCACGACCGAGGTGCCGACCACGACCGAGGTGCCGACCACGACCGAGGTTCCGACCACGACCG
>Ga0206685_10000532_pt1 | contig 11577 bp, 5 predicted proteins | sample M220012015metaG_FD_161049 | JGI IMG/M metagenome (GOLD analysis project Ga0206685, IMG submission 161049) | Ammonia-oxidizing marine archaeal communities from Monterey Bay, California, United States - M2 200m 12015 | ecosystem: Environmental > Aquatic > Marine > Intertidal zone | place: USA...
AAGCTCGGCTTCGGAGTGGGCTGGGTCGCTCAGGCACACCTCTCCACAGAGGTGCAGAAGCACAACAACAGGCCCGTCGTGCCTCACTTCCCCGGTGAAGTCGGGCTATGCACCGACTTCTTCCAGGTGGCAGGGCAGATGTTCGCCCGCACCGAGCGGATGGAGGTCGGCAGCGCGGTGATGTCGATCCTCGGCTCAGGCGGGCCGATCGCACAAGCCGAGCGCGTTGGATCGTTTCTCGCCCTGCACGGCCTCGACCCAGATGAGTCCCGCCGCCTGCACGTCGGTTTCTCAGCCGGCCGCTTCGAGTTCATGGCCCGCCCCTATGGCGTCGTCCCGCGCGACGCTGTCGAGGTGGCCGCTTGGCCGGCCCTGCGCGGCCAGGTCTTCGCCGAGGCCTCGGAGATATTCCTCCGGCTGCTGAACGGTGAGGTGGTATCCTCAGATATGATTCGGCCGACAGTACTGTCTCGGGGCAACTTCCGCTCCGACGAGGACTGGGGGATGGTGCAGCAGGCCGCAGTCGAATGCCGAGGGCTAGATGGAAAGCCGGACGAGGTGCCCATCGAGAACCGTTACGAGTTCGAGGAGATCAAGACGATACCCCAGGAGTGGCGCAGGGAATTGCTCAACCTAGTGCTCGGCAGCCACGACCCTAAACTGCAGGCCGATGTGAACAAGCTCAGGCCGGTGCAGGTGTTCAACCTCAGCATAACCCCGCCTCATATCATCGAGGAGACACATGACAGGTTCAGACAGCACTACCACCCTGACGGTGGCCCATGGGAGCGAAGCATGATGCCGCGCACCATCATGGTCTTCGTCAACGATGAGGAGGGTTTCACACCAGAAGAGCAGAACGCTGCGGCGATGGATGAGGCGAAAGCCGCGCTTTCGACCTACTGGAACGCCCTGGAGGGTACCATCGACCCGACGAAAATCGAGCGGGCGACTGACAATGCGGTGATAGGAAACGTCGAGCGCGTGAGCGAGCAGATCCTCGAGAGATTCCACCCCGATGACCGCCTGATGTGCTGGTTCGACTTCTTCAACCACGACAGCGAGCGCGTCAAGAGGAACATGACGGCATTCATGACCAAGGTCGCACCGCGCGTCAACGGAGGCGTGTGAGATGAGTGAGGGGGGCAGCGGCAGGCCGTCGAGTGTTGCGCCCGGCAGACCGGGCTCCGCCATCTACCCGACGAACCCGCTTGGCGAGCAACACGACGGCATCGCCACCGGGCGCGACGTGGAGTGGGAGCCGCTGGTCGACTTCCGCCGCATGGACGTCTCCGAGAATACCATCCACGGTGCAATCGCCTGGGCTCACGGCACCGAGATCGTCCACTCCTTCGGCGGCAACGTGCTGGTCTACGGGCGCTCGATGATGAAGCCGCTGATGATGAAGACCTTCCAAGAGGCGCTGGCCGCCGAGGGACTGAGTTGGGAGCAGAAGGCAATCGCCTGCTCCTCGCACAACGGGGACACCGAGCATGTGGCTGCCGCCCAGTCCCTGCTCTCCGAGTCCGAGTGGGGTCTGATGCAGTGCCCCCTAGACGTTCCTCTCATCCAGTTCGGCCGTCAGGTCAGGCGCCCCCGCCGCTGGTTCCACACCTGCTCTGGAGAGCATGCTGCGATGCTCAAGGCTCTGCGCAGGATGGGAATCAACCGAGCCGGCTACACCCTTCCCAGCGCACCTTGGTTCCCGATGTACCTCGATGTACTCCGCCGCATCATGGACAAGCCCGACTGGGAACCGCAGAGAGTCGCCAAAGACGGCTGCGGCCTGCCAACGGTCTCCAACACCGTGGACGAGCTCGCAGTGATGTTCGCCGGTCTCGTCCGAGAGAAGGACGAGGACTGGATCTGGGAATCGATGAACCGTCATCCTGACCTCGTCGGCGGCTTCAACCGACTCGACTCGACCTGCCTGAAGGCCGGTCATGGGAAGTTGCTCGCGAAGGAAGGCGCGGACGGGCTGCTCGGACTCTCGATCATACACCCAGACTGGCCGAAGGGGCTCGGAATAGTCATCAAGATCGCGCACGGCTGGAACAGCCAAGCGACATGGTACGTAGCCCGAGCGGTCTTAGGCGTACTGGGGATTCACCTCCGCAATCCCTACCCTCTCCATCGGCAGAAGGCGTTCATCGTGCCGGGGATAGTGCCACCGCAGTACCTCGAGGAGCTCGAGAGCGTCGTCACATGGGACGAATGGGATCCAGACAGGGACCGTTTCACCCTAGACTGGAAGGATTACACTGCAGCGATGACCCGTTCTGACCCGTTCGCCAACGAGAGTGCGGAGGATTCCTGAATGGATGATCTGCGCAACTACATCGGCGGCCAATTCCTCACTCACTCCGGGGGACAGTGGATGGAAAACTCCGAGCCTGCCACGGGCTCGCAAATCTGCCGTATCCCACTCTCTGACGCGTCCGATGTCGATGCCGCTGTCGGTGCCGCGAGGGCAGCCCAGCCCGCTTGGGGTTCGCTGAGCCACTCAGAGCGCGCCGACTGGTTGGATCGCATCGCTGATGCCCTCGAAGCGCGCTACGAGGATATCGCTGCGCTAGAGAGCCGAGACACCGGCAAGCCGATCTCACTCGCCCGAACGGTGGACGCCCACCGTTCGGTGTCGAACTTCCGCTTCTTCGCCGGGATTCTTCGCGAGCACGAGGGGGATGTCTTCGAGATGGCGAGCGCGACCAACTACGTGGTCAACAAGCCCGTCGGCGTCGGTGCGCTGATCACCCCGTGGAACCTGCCGCTCTATCTGCTCTCGTGGAAGGTGGCTCCCGCCATTGGCATGGGCAACACCGTGGTGTGCAAACCCAGTGAGCTGACTCCGCTGACCGCCGACCTGATGATGCGGGTCATCGACGAGGTCGGCCTGCCTGCTGGCGTGGTCAACCTAGTCCACGGCGATGGAGTGGGGGCTGGCGCGCCCCTAGTCGCCCACTCGGACGTGGACCTCGTCTCCTTCACCGGCGGGACGTCAACCGGAGAGAAAGTGGCGGCATCGGCCGCTCCCGCGTTCAAGAAGCTCAGCCTAGAGCTCGGCGGTAAGAACGCAAGCATAGTGTTCGCCGACTGCGACATGGACTCGACTGTAGCCGGAGTCGTGCGAGCGGGCTTCCTCAACCAGGGCCAGGTCTGCCTGTGCGGTTCTAGGGTGCTGGTCGAGGACTCCGTCTACGCAGAATTCCGAGACCGCTTCGTGGATGCCGTAGAGGCGATGCGGATCGGTGACCCTTCTGACGAGTCGACTGATCTCGGCGCGCTCATCTCAGAGGACCATCTCGCGAAGGTGCAAAGTTACGTCGAACTGGCCAAGCAGGAGGGGGGAACCCTCCTGACCGGTGGCACGCCCTGTCTGCCATCCGGCTTCGAGGGCGGCAACTGGATGGCACCCACGGTCATCGAGGGCCTTAGCCCCGACTCGCGGTGCTCGACCGAGGAGATCTTCGGGCCTGTCGTCACACTCCATCCGTTCGGCAGCGAGGACGAGGCTGTGACGATAGCCAACAACACCCGCTACGGACTGGCCGGCAGCGTCTGGACGAGTGACCTCGACAAGGGCAGGAGGGTCTCCGAGGCCATCGACACAGGGATGGTATGGGTCAACACCTGGCTGCACAGGGACCTGCGCGTCCCGTTCGGAGGCGTCAAGGACAGCGGGGTGGGCCGTGAGGGCGGCAAGTGGAGTCTGGGCTTCTTCTCAGAGGCCATGAACGTCTGTGTCAAGCACGACTGATGCAGCAACAGTGAAAGTCCGCTCTTGGGCGATGCGAGGCAATATGGCACCCGTTGGCATCGTCGGATTGGGCGCATACGTGCCACCCGATGTCATGACCAACGACGACTGGGCCGAGATAGTCGACACCAGCGACGAGTGGATAACCGCCAAGACCGGCATCAAGGAGCGCAGGATCGCCGCGAAAGACGTCTGCACCAGCGACCTCGCCGTCATCGCCTGCAAGCAGGCCATGGACGAGGCCGGTATCGGCCCCGGGGACGTCGACATGCTCATCCTCGCTACCTCCTCACCCGACGTCCCTCTCTCCTCGACAGCGGGCATCACCCAGCACAAGCTCGGCTGCACCAAGGCGGCCGCCTTCGACATTAACGCCGTGTGTGCGGGCTGGGTGCAGGCGCTCGATGTAGGAGCGCGTTTCGCCGGCACCCCTGGGTACGACAACGTGCTAGTCGTGGGTGCCGAGGTCTACAGCAGAATTCTCAACTGGGAGGATCGCACGACGTGCGTCCTCTTCGGCGACGGTGCCGGGGCAGCGGTCCTGCAGGAGGTAGGCGAAGACAGGGGTCTACTCGGAAGCTGGATGATGTCCGACGGCGGCGGAGCTGAGGTCATCGTGATCCCGGCGGGCGGAGTCAAGAAACCGATTCCGTCCCCGGGCTTCGAGGACGGGGACCAGTACTTCCACATGGATGGGCCTGCTGTGTGGGACTTCGCCACCGAGGCTTTTCCGCAGGCGGTTCGTGGCGTCCTCGAGCGGACAGGTCGCTCGCTGGACGAAGTCTCTCTGATCATCGCTCATCAGGCGAATCTGAACATCATCAAGGCTGGTATGGAGAATCTCGGGCTGTCGATGGACAAGACGTTCACGAATCTGCACAAGTACGGCAACACCGCCGGCGCCAGTGTGCCCATCGCCTTGCGCGAAGCCTTGGAGGGGGGGCTAATAGAATCGGGTGACCTCGTGGTCACCGTGGCCTTCGGTGGCGGCCTTGCCTGGGGTGCAAATGCCATCATCTGGTGAGGAAAACAACATCCACTAGGATGCCCGCTCCCTAACTCCCAGAAGGTATAGATGAAGTAGTATGAGTGGCGCGATGGCAAAATATGCCTCAGGGTACAGTAAAGTGGTTTAACAGAGTAAAAGGATTCGGATTCATAGAACAGGAAGACGGTGAGGACCTCTTCGTTCACAAGACCGAGGTCGAGGGAACGATTGCGGATGGCGACACCGTCGAGTTCGAAGTCGGCGAGGGGCCGAAGGGCCCCAATGCCGTCAACGTCCGTAAAGCAGAGTGATTCGTCACTAAGCGACTCAGCGGGTGACCGCTGGTTCTACTACTCCAGAGCAGTCCACGACCCGGTGGCCACATCGAAGGTCAGGAGGCTCCCATCGGGATTCTGTGCGAACACGGTTCCGGAGTCGTCCACCCATACCAGCTGGCCCTGCTCGTTCAGCTTAGCGTGGGCCGGCGCCGAGGGCCTCTCGAGCTCGGCCTCCAGTTCCTCGAGGAACTGATCGGCGTCAGCGGTCTCCTCGACCAAAGGCCCCGGGTCCGACTGGTACGTCGGCTGAGGGTCGGCGGCGACGGCCTCGGTGTGCTCTGCTGCCTCGGTGACTGTGGTGTCGCCCTTGCGGCGCATCACCGTCCAACCCCCTAGGCCCAGAATCAGGATGATGGCCAGAGCCGCGAATACGAATCCGTACTTCCCGATCAGGTCCTCCTCGAGGTGCTTGGCGGGGTCCTTCGGGAAGGCGTCTTCGTTGTCGCCGTAGCCGTCTCCATCGGAGTCAGCCCACTCGCGGGGGTCGTTCGGGAACGCGTCGAGCGCGTCGTTGAAGCCGTCGTCGTCGGTATCGGCGTCCTTCGGATCGGTCGATAGTCCCCCTTCCTCTGCGTCGGTCAGCCCGTCGTTGTCGTCGTCCGGGTCCTCGTTATCGCCCAGACCGTCCATGTCGTTGTCGTACCACTCGGCGGGGTCAAATGGCAGGGCGTCGGCATCGTCCGGGAAGCCGTCGTTGTCGTCGTCGGCGTCCTCGTCCGTGTCCTTGCACCCGTCGGCGTCGTTGTCCGAGCCGGGGCTGCTGGACCATCCCATCAGGCCCAGTGGGCACATGTCCATTCCGTCATCGACGCCGTCCCCGTCGTCGTCTGAGTCTGAGGCGTCGTGAGTCCTGTCCCCATCGGTGTCTAGGTAGCAGTCGTCCTCCGAGTCGGCACCCACCAGCAGCGTGATGTGGTTCTCCGGGCATGCCTCCACGCTGGTGCTGCCGATTCCTGTGACATAGGTGTCCAGAGGCGCGGGCGTCTGCTCGGTCTGGCCCACATCGGGCGCGTGGTGACCGGGCGTCGCATCCTCGCAAGAGATCTGGCCCACTTCAGACTGGTAGGTGCCAGGGCTGCATGGGGTCTGTTCGGAACTGGCTTGGCTGTCGGAGTAGTGCCCTGCATCTGCGGCCAAGCAGTCTGTGACATTGGCTGAGGCTGTGGACGGGTTGTAGGTTCCCGCGGGACATGGGGTCTGAGATGCAGAGGCACTGGAGATGACGTAGTACCCCGGGTCGGATCCGAGGCAGGTGGTCTGGCCTGAGTTCGGCTGGTAGGTTCCGGGAGCACATTCGATCTGGTCGGCGAGGCCCGCGACGTCGGAGTAATGGCCGGAGTCGGTATCGATGCAGTCGTCGCGGTCGTCGGAGCCGGTTGCTGGGTTGTAGGTGGTAGGCGGACAGGGGGTCTGGGATGCAGAGCCGTTGCTGTCGACGTAGTTGCCTGGCCCGGCGTCCAGACAACTGGAGGCCCCCGTATCGGGTTGGAAGGTCCCCAACTGGCACTCGGCTTGAGTGGTCGATTCAGGGGCGGGGACGAAGTGACCCGGGTCAGCACCGAGGCAGGAGGTCTGTCCGGTGCTGGGCTGGAAGGTGCCCGCCTCGCATCCCGACTGCGAGGACATGCCCTCCGACTCGGTATAGTGGCCTGCATCGGTGAAGACGCAGTTAGCGATCGACGAGCTCCCGGAATTCGGATTGTAGGACCCGGGACGGCAGGCCGTCTGCTCGATAGCTCCAGTGCTGTCGACGTAGTACCCGGGTGAGGCATCCATGCAGGCAATCTGGGCCGTGTCAGGGTTGTATGTCCCCAAGCCGCATGGAGTCTGCGCAGTTGCCCCTCCTGAGTCGACGTAGTTACCAGCGTCGGCGTCGAGGCACGAGGACGAGCCGTTGTTGGGCTGGTAGTGGCCTGCCGTGCATGGAGTCTGGTAGGACGATCCCCAGGATGGCACTGAGTTCCCGGGGTCTGCGGACAGACAGGCATCTGCGCTGGAAGAGCCGGTCAAGGGGTTGTAGGTCCCGGGCACGCAGGGGGTGGGTGCTATGGCCGCGGTGGTGTCGACGTAGTTGCCCGGGGGCGAGTCGATGCACGAGGATGAGCCGGTGTTGGGCTGGAACGTCCCCGGGTCGCAAGCAGTCTGGTTGGCTGAGCCGGTGCTATCGACATAGTAGCCGGGGTCCGCCAGATCGCACTTGTCCTGCCCAGACAGGGGCTGGAAGGAGCCGATATCGCACGGGGTCTGGGTCGTGGAAGCCACGGCGTTGACGTAGTGACCCGGGTCGGCGGACAGGCACGAAACCTGACCGGTGCTGGGCTGGTAGGTACCGATGGAGCATGCCGTCTGGTTGGTGGCACCGGTGGTCGGGACGTGATGGCCGGCGTCCGCATCCAAGCACGAGGTCTGGCCGGTGTTGGGCTGATAGGTCCCTGCGCTGCACGGGGTCTGGGAGGGAGCGCCGGTAACACCCACGTAGTGGCCGGCGTCCGCATCCAAGCACGAGGTCTGGCCGGTGTTGGGCTGATAGGTCCCTGCGCTGCACGCGACATCTTCAGTCGCACCGGTGGTGTTGACGTAGTGACCGGCGTTAGCGGGGGTCTGGTCTATGGCTGCAGGCGTGCCAACGTAGTTCCCGAGGCCCGCCAGCAGGCATGAGGGCTGGCCCATGAGCGGCTGGTAGCTCCCAGGGCTGCATGGGGTCTGGCTGATGGAGCCGTTGCCGGGCACGTAGTAACCGGGTGAGGCGTCGACGCACGAGGACTGGTTGGAGTAGGGCTGGTACGTCCCCTCGGAGCACTGGTACTGGCCGGCACCAATCTCCACATCAACCACCATCGACGGGTTGCCGATGATTGCTCCGTCGAGGGCGGAGAACAGCCAAACCTGCAGAGTGTACGGTCCGGTTCCGTTGTATGGTGCCACCAGTATGTACAGATTGGAATTGCCCGAGAAGTTCGTATTGTTGGTCGAGGTCTCGTCGTATGCTGTGCTGTAACTAGAGTTGAGCAGGGTGAGGTTGTAGTCGTAGATGGCGAGATCGAAATCCGCGCCGGAGGGCGAGGTCAGGCCTACCGCCACCCCCGCATCCTTCGGTACAGACATCACGAACAGGTCCTGCACGTCACTGTTTGAATCGATGGTTCCGATGTACTCGGCACTGTTGTCTGAGATGTTGAACGCTGACGAAGAATACGAGCCAGCATCGCCGAAGTTGGGATTGGTGTAACTGCCCGGCGAGCTTTCCACGCAAGAGGTCTGAGCCACATTGGGCTGATAGGTGCCCGCAGAGCAAAGCGTCTGGGCGGTGGCCTGAGCGGAGGAGACGTAGTTTCCTGCCGAGGTGGAGTAGCACAGCGAGTATCCCGACTCCGGTTGGTATGTCCCTGCTTGGCAAGGCTGGTGATACAGGTCACCCGTCACAGCGAAGTGCCCTAGCTCGGCCTCGGTGCAAGTCAGTCGCCCCCAAGAGCCCGGGTCGCAGTTCATCCATCTCGCTGGGTTGCTGGGATAGGGGTCGTCGGGCACAGGGACGCCGTCACCGTCGTCATCACCTGCCATGTGCGTGTCGAGCGCGTTCACCGTACCGTCGCCGTCCATGTCTTGGTCGGAGTAGGCGATATCGGCGCCGTCTGTGAAGTTCATCGTATGAGGGAGCAGTATGCTGTCCGAGGTGCCGTCGAACTCACCTGACTGTTGGCCCCAGCATTGCAGGGAGTAGTTGTCTAGGATTGCGCATGTCGCACCTGCTCCTGCCGAGATAGATATGGCACTGCTGCCAGTGCTGAGGCTCACGTGCACGGGGGTGTTGCCGTTTTCGCCGTCACATCCACTAGATGGGATGACCGAGCTGCACGAGCCGTCGCCCCACTGGCCGTAGGTGTTCACGCCCCAGCAGTTCATCGAGCCGTTGTCCAGTATCGCGCACATGTGGTCGGTGGTTCCATCGATGGCGACTGCGGTCCTGCCAACGGCGAAGTCGATATGGACGGAGCCGTTGGTTACCGGTCCGTTAATCGCGTTTACAGTGTAGCTCTGTCCCCAGCAGTATACCGAGCCGTTCTCAAAGATGGCGCAGGCGCCGTATCCAGGTGTGGCTATTGCGACTGCTCGCATGCCTGTCGAGTGATTGACCTGTACCGGCACGTTGCTGTTGGTGGTGGTCCCGTCCGCAAGGACCCCGTAACCGTTGAAGCCCCAGCACTTGACTGCACCAGTGTTCGTTATCGCGCATGTGTGGTCGATCCCCGCTGAGATGGCTACGGCGGTGGTGTTGGTGCCTAGGTCAACGCTCACAGGCGCGTTCCTGTTTGCGTTGGACCCGTCTCCGAGCTGTCCGACGTTGTTCCTCCCCCAGCAACTGACAGAGCCATCGTCCAGTATAGCGCAATTGTGGGTGTTGCCGTCCGATATGACAGCGGCCATCCTGTTGCCGAGGTCGACTGTGCCGTTGCTCAGTGAGAAGGAGCCGAGACCCAGTTGTCCGTAGTTGTTGACCCCCGTGCATCGGAGGCTGTAGTTGTCGAGTATAGCGCAAGATCCCGCTATGGACACGACATCATCGGAGGTGTAGACCGGGATGCTGCTGTTGGAAGTGTTACTGTTTACTGAGACGAAGGTGACGCGGGTGCCGTTGTCCAGCACCAAGGTGGGAGAGCCGGAGTTAAGCTCGATGACGGAGTTGGAGAACACCGATCCCCTCTCCGATCCGGCCTGATTCAGGGAGCTATTTGTCGAAGTGGCGGCCTGAGAACTTGTCCAAGAGGAATACCCCCATGCGTCTCCATCATTGCCGTTGTTCCCATTGACGAAGTTCACCGCGAGGTAGAATGTGACATCTCCGGAGCCGCTCGAAGGAGCGGTCCAATCAACCGTCCAAGAGCGCGAGTTAGAATTTGAATGGGTCACTTCTCCGGTCAGTATCTGAGCGTTCGAACCCGGGTTTGAGAATGCACCATGGGACGCGTCGAGATTGAATCCTCCATTGGTCCCTGACGGACCTCCTGACCCTCCCATGGTGAGCGTGTACACATCTCCGGCGGAGTATCCAGAGCCGGGCAGGCCCGAAAGTTCGGGAGTAACCGTGCCGGTGTTGGAGTGGCACGCAGTACCTCCGCACCCGCTGTCGGATCTTCCTGTCTTACCTGCACTGTTGGCGAACGCGTCCTGCGGCACTGCAAGAACGAGTAACAGCAGCAGTACCAGCGCGATATGCCTGGATCCCTTTTCTCCCATTCTCATTACCCCGTTTGCAGTTCCATCGCTGTTTCACTCAAAGAGGTTCGTCGGACTGGTCCGACAGGTGCCTATTATGAGCCAAAAGCGAATCAGTAGGCATTATGACTATTCCTACGCCAAGAGCGTTCATGCATCACAACTGAGCACCGAATTCGCTGCAGCGGGAAAATCAAGGCTGGCGGCCGCGAATGCCGATTCCACCGATTTGAATGCCTCACCCTTGGAAGCGGCCTTTGCACGGGCTGAGACCATTCTCCAAGCGCCTTTGCTGCCGATTCCCGGAATGGCCTCGAACTGCTGCTGTGTGGCCGAGTTGATGTCGAGTCCCACCTCGACGCCGGTGATGCTGCGCATGCCATGGCCCGTCACCAGTATGTCCGAGCCGGTCTCTAGGGGAATCTTGTATGGGACCCCGACGAGAATCGGGTATGCGCCAATCTGCCGGCCAAAGGTGATGCCGGCAGCACCGTGGAGTGAAGCCTCTCGGTAACTCGGGTCAAGGACCTGCTCCGGTCGGCGGATCCTATCGTCGTGCGCCTCCCACCAGACCTCCCGAAGAATTGTGCCGACAGGTAGCATCTCCTCGAGCAGGGGGCGGTCGATGTTCTCGCGCACCTCACGCTTGAACTCGCGGAAGGTCTGCTCCGGAATCTTCTGGAAGCCCTGCCCCTCTACTTGCCGTATGTTGATTCTCCTGAGCCACAGGCCTTCGTTGCGCAGACTGTTGAGCAATTCGAGGTTCATGCGGTAGGTCGCCTCAGTCTCTCCGTTTAGGCCGGCGATGAAATTGAGTCCGGGCAGTAGCTTGGGCAGGCCTCTCTCGCCTCGCTGCCTTCCATGCTCATTGACCAGTCGGATGGCGGTCCGCAGTTGCTCGGGGTCGCAGTTCAGCCAGTTCTGCTTATGCACCGTCGGGTCGGCCGACTCAAGACCGAAAGAGAGTACTGCGCCGTCGGACAGCGTCTCGACAAGCGTCTTCGTGATCTCAGTCGAGGGTTCGATACTCTCAGCCACAATAGAGGGATTGGCGTTGTCCACATGGAAGATATCCAGTCTCTCGTCCTCGCGCGCGCCGTGCAGTACCCTTGCTATTGGTTCGGGGTCGGGAATCGGGTACTCGAGTTCCTCGACGCCTTCGGCGCGATAGGTGTAGATGTCCGTCGCGCCACCGATGCGGACATTCCTGACTCCGGAGTCCATGGCAGCTGCCAGCTCGGTCAGGACATCCTCCTCGCTGCGCCACAGTGGGAGTCCCT
>Ga0206685_10000536_pt1 | contig 11512 bp, 19 predicted proteins | sample M220012015metaG_FD_161049 | JGI IMG/M metagenome (GOLD analysis project Ga0206685, IMG submission 161049) | Ammonia-oxidizing marine archaeal communities from Monterey Bay, California, United States - M2 200m 12015 | ecosystem: Environmental > Aquatic > Marine > Intertidal zone | place: USA...
TGTTAATTTAGATCCCTTTGTTAAAAAGAAAAGAAAAAACGCAAAAATACAATGGGAAATGTTTGGTGGCCAGAAAGTATTTGTTGTTTCACCAGAAAGATTTTATGATTCACGATTGGGAAAAGCAAGATATGCAAGATATGAAAAATATGTAGGAAATGATAAACTAGGAGAAGCTATAAGACAATATGGAAGGAATAATCCCAAAAATTCTATAATCTTAAAGAATTCAGGAAACGGAGCTATGTTATATTTGAAATATGGCCGAGCACAATAAGGATAAAAAGTATGGCAGAAGAGGAGCTCCAATCTGTTAAGCTCGAAGTCGGTCTGTTAAAAAATGAGGTCGAAGTAAGAGGGAAGCAGATAGAGACTCTTCTTCAAAAACTTGATCTCACCGCAGACAAACTTCAGCAACTTACAGTACAAATAATAAAATTAAATACTCGCCAAGAGGATTATCTTAGGCACTCTTCTAATATGACGGATGAATTTAAAATTCTTCATACTAGAATTGGTGATCTCCATGATAAGAATCTGGTAATGTATAAAGAAATAGAAGGTCGGCTTGATCGTTTAGACCAATACAAATCTAAATTGATGGGTATGATCATAGTTGTCGGCGGTGTTGTCGGTACAATAGTCGCTACTGCAGTAGCACACTTTAAGGATTAAAATGAAAACATTCTCACGGTTCAAAGAATCTAAACTTGATGATAAACTCGACAAGTACGTTAGTGATGAAATTAAGAAACGTAAGCTTGCAAAATTTCCAGTCAATGCTACTGATGATATTAAAATGAGAATGAAGCCCAACAAACCAGCATTCAAGTTTAAATCACCAAATAGTGATATGATGATTCATGTGTTTCTTAGAAAGATGTTACCGAGCAAGGGACAACCCAAAGGTGTAATGGCATTTAATTATCAGTTAGAGGATAAATGAAATCTTTTAAACAACATTTAAGAGAATTTGCACAATTCAGTACATCAGACCTTGTATTTAAGAATCGTGGTCAGGGTTCAGGATCTTCCGCATTAAATATTCCTATCTCCGGACCCATGTTCAAAAGAATATGGCCAGATACGATTCGTACAACAGTATTTCATACAACTGATTTAGAAGGTCTTGGAAAATTAAAAAGACTTGAAGGGGGAAAGAAGTCTATTTCAGCATTTTTCTCAATGATGTCACGTTATATGGAAACTGGTGTAGCAACAGGAGGTGATGTTCATGTTGTATTAGAAATGGAAGCCGATGTACTTGTATCTGCTGGAGATGATATATGGAGTCAAGTAGATAATAGAGGTAGAAGGTGGGTTGAAGTAGGTTGGTTTGCCAATGCACAAAGAGGTGGAACAGGCCCTAAATTCGCAGCAGTAGAACGTGAACTTAATGATTTGATAAGAACTCTTGTTATAAAATGGCTTGAACCAATATTAGGAAATAAAGCCAAGACAGAATTTGAATATGATCTATGGGCTGACATGAAAAGACACTTAAAGGATAGTAAAAAATTAAGTTTGGTAATAAAAGATTATTTTGATGGAATAGAGAAAATTATTAAAAAGAATTCAGAGGTGATGGGTAATATATTATATGGTTATGCAAAAGGAAAAAGAATGACAGATATGGCATGGGATGAACAAATAGTCAATAATATTGAGATTACCAAGATTCATACATGGGAGACTAGTCAGGGAAGTTTTCCTCCCAGCTGGATTAAAAAACAGATCGCAGATATATCTGATTGGCCAGTAAAAGTGTGGGATGCATCCATAGAGGTAGAAATTTATACAAGACAAGTTGCACAAGCAGAGCGGGAGATGATGTCAAGATGAAAACTTTCACAAAATTCATTAAGGAACGAACAATGACCGATAGCCAAAAGCTTGTTCAAATACAACACTATTGGGATGATTTAGATCACATGGCTTCTGATGATACAAAGAAGAAAAGCCTACAAAGACTTGGTTACAAAAACATTAAGATTGATTCAAGAGGAAAAATCACATCATTTGATGAGGATAGAGACTACAAAGATGAATATAAAAAGTTCCAATCATCAACAAAGAGTAAAAAGTATAGAGCTGAATTGAATAAGTATAATAGAGACAAAGGAACTTACGGAAATGGTGATGGAAAAGATGCATCACATAAGGGCGGTAAAATAGTCGGAATGGAAGATGAGAGTACTAACAGAGGCAGAGCCGAAAAAAGTAGACTTGCTGGATCAAAAAGAAAATGATAAATGTAGTTAAATTATCATCGTTATTAAAACAGACAAAATTAATACCAGCAAAAGATATTACTTTGATGAAAACAATAGTCAAAAAAATAAATAAAGGTCAAAGGCTCACTCCTAAGCAAAAAGAATTTTATAATGATGTAGCGACACAGCTTTCTATGGAACCAATGTTGGATAATTCGGCATTATTTGAAATGACTAAAAGAATATTAAAAAAGGGGAAATAAAGGATATTGACGAACTTATTAAAAACAACATGGAGAAAAATAATGGCTAAAGAAAGTGTAGAAGTGTCCGAAGAAATAAGTGTCGGAGATGAAGATTTGGGCGCGAGTGCAGAAGCACATGCAGGAGCAAGTGTAGAAGTGACAGACTCAAGTGTAAGTGCAGAAGCAGAGGTTGGTGCGAGTGTAGAAGCCCACGCAGGAACTACAGAAGGTGGAGTTGATATGGAAGCGGATGCATCTGCTGAAGTGGAGGCACACGCAGGAGGAAGTGCAGAAGTTACAGATACCGATGTTGTGGCAGAAGCGTCAATTGGAGCAAGTTCAGAGGTGAGAGTTGAAGCCAGTGCTGGTCATGAAGAAAATGTCGACCTTGGTGGTGTAACTGATATTGATGTAGGAGCAGAGACTTCCGCTGGTGCATATGCTGAATCTCATGTAGGAGCTGAAGCAGAAGGTTCAATCGGACTTCATGGTGCAGAAGGTAGTGCTGGTGCAAGTGTCGGTTCAAGTGTAGGTGTAGAATCAGAATCATCTGTTCAGGTAGGAGCCGCAGAAGCAACTGGAAGTGCTGCTGTATCTGTCGGTTTACAAGCTGGTGCTGAAGTCGGTGGTGGTGCAACATTTGATGATGGTCATCTTACAATGGGTATTGAAGGTGAAGTTAAATTGATAGCAGGAGTCGAGTTGGACTTAGAAGTTGATATTGATACTGGTGAACTTTTAGATGAAACGAAAGATGTCATCAATGCAATTGCGGAGACTAAAGCTGCACACATCGCGGCAGAAGAAGCCGAGAAAGCTGTTAAAGCTGCAGAAGAAGAGGCACAAAGATTGTTAGAAGAACATGCTGCAGAAATAGCCGCAGTAAAAGCTGCTGCAGAAGAAGCAGCAAGAGTTGCAGATGAAGTAGCAAGAAAAGCTAAAGAGGCTCAAGAAGAATTGGAAAAACATGAAAGAGAAGTAGAAGCAGCGGCTTTGGCCGCAGCATCAGCTGCAGCAGCAGAAGCAAAAAGAGTTAAACAAGCTGCACAAGAAGCGGCACGACAAGCCGAATTTGCAAGAGAAGAAGCAGAAGAAAAAGCCAGACAAGCCGCAGCTGCTGCAAAAAAGAAGTTAGACGCCGCAAAACGAGCAGCAGAAGAAGCGGCACGTAAAAAAGCAGAACAAGTGAAGAAAGCCGCAGAAGCTGCGAAGAAGGCTGCCGCCGCTAAAGCGAAGAAAGCAAAAAAGGCAGTATCAAAAGCGTTTAGTACTAAAAAGAAAAAGAAGAAAAAACATTAATAATATTGAAAGGTAAATATGGGATTTTTGAGCAAACTGAAACATCATGCAAAAAAATTAGTCGGTAAACACGAAGAGTCTGCAGAAAAGGTTGCCGAAAAAGTTGCAGATCATGTAGAAAAAGCAGAAAAAAAGATTAAAAGTACACCAAAAAAAGTACACAACTCTTCAGTAAAAAAAGTAAAGACTAAAGCAAAAGGTCTTATTAAAAAGGCTAAAAAGAAATAAATGATAAGTTTAACCGAAATCGCAGCCAAAAACTTTAAAAGAATTCGTGAAGATGAAGAATTGTCAGCGAATGTACCATTGAGGGTTGCTGTTAAAGGTGGTGGTTGTGCCGGTTATGAGTATAATTTAACATTTGGTGAACCTACTAAAAGAGATTTAGTTTTTGAATCTGAAGGTTTACCAATAGTAATAGATAAAAAGAGTCATTTAGTAGTAGATGGTCTGGAGATAGATTGGTCACAAGACCTATCTGCTCCTGGCCCACGATTTCAGAATCCTAGAGCGACCTCAACGTGTGGTTGTTCTACTAGTTTTTCAGTCAAACAAGAAGAACAGTTTACACCTGCATGGATGGCGTAATGATATTGAATTCTTGTGGTGGAAATGCTCCATACATGAACAAGAAAAGAAAAAAACTTATGGCATATTCAGAGAAAGTAATAGAACATTATGAAAAGCCAAGGAATGTTGGTAGTCTGGATAGTGGGAGTAATAGGGTCGGTACTGGCCTTGTGGGTGCTCCAGAGTGTGGTGATGTTATGAAACTACAGATACAGGTAGATGATGACAACAAAATCATCGATGCCAAATTTAAAACATTTGGATGTGGTTCTGCGATTGCAGCATCTTCACTTGCGACCGAGTGGATTAAAGATAAATCAATAGATGAAGCAAGTACAATTCAGAATACAGAAATAGTAAAAGAATTATCTCTTCCGCCAGTTAAAATTCATTGTTCAGTTCTTGCTGAGGATGCAATCAAAGCGGCAATAAAAGACTATAGAGAAAAAAATGAAACAATTTAAAGAATTTTTGACAGAAGAAATATCAACAGAAACACAAGAAGTGACAAAGCTTTTAGTTGATTCAATATATTCTCATTATATAGATGACCATAATAAAAATTCAGTAGAGTGTGTAGGGTGGATGGATGGTACTGATAATTCCCTTATACGATTCCAAAAAATATATGAAGGAGGAATTGGTGATGATGATTCAATTTTAGATGTTGGATGTGGAGTAGCACATCTTCATACATATTTGAAAAATCAAGGATGGAACGGTAAATATTTGGGGATCGATCCAAACAAAAAAGCAATTGATTTGATAGATGAAGATATCAATGCAATGCATGGTACAATAGAAGATTTAGATGAGTGGAGAAGGAGAACTGGACGTGGCTGGTTTGAATGGAACAAATTCGATTGGGTTATTGCAAATGGAGTTTTTAATTTAGGACTTAAAGAAGAACACTCATTTTGGATTATTGAAAATATGATATCTCATGCCAATAAAGGAATTATATTCAATATGTTACAGAAACCGTATGAGGATCCTAAATACGAAGCATATCATCCAGAATGGATAAAACAAAGATTAAGTAAATTTGATCACAAGAAAATAGAAATTGTTGAAGACTATATGGTCAATGATGCAGAATTTACAATATATTTTTATGCACAAGGAAACAAATGAAAACTTTACTAGAATTTGATTCACCACAAATATATTGTGATATGGATGGAGTATTAGCAGATTTTGAGAAGGGCATAACAGATATGATTGGTGGAAAATTCTCTGATGCAAGGTGGGATGAATTGCCAGATGATTTTTTCTTACAGTTAGAACCTATGTCCGATGCAATTAAATTGTGGGGATTTATTGGAAAATATGACCCATTTATCTTAACTGCTACTCCAAGATCATCGAGAGGGCCTATTGCGGCACGTGCGGCTGAAGATAAAATTCGATTTATGAAAAGGTGGTTTGGAGTTGGTAGAGATAAAATGTATCCTGTACAGAGAGTAAATAAAGCAAATTTCGCAATGGATGGTAGGGATGGTAGACCTAATTTGCTCATTGATGATCATATAAAAAACATACAAGCATTTCAAAAAGCAGGAGGAATTGGAGTCCGTCATACAAGTGCAAGTAATACTATTAAACAATTAAAAGAAATAGGTTATAAATGAGGTATGAATGAACGAATTATTTAATATGTCCGAATATATCATGATGGGGTTGATTCTATTTTCATCATTTTTTATATTCTTGTTCAATTACAGGACAGACAATAAAGAAAAATATACAAATAAATGGTTGATATTGTTCGATCTTTTTATCAATATGGGAATGTCTATAACAGGTTATATGCTTATAACGGTTGTATTTACGAATGTTCCACAATTAAAAGAATATGAAAGCTATCGATATCCTATCGGTTATCTTTTTGGACTTACTTCTAATGTGAGTATACCAATTGTTCTCAAATGGTTTCAACAACAAATCACCAAGAAGTTAAACGAAGCAGGAAAGAAGTGAGGTAATTATGGCTATCAAAGAAAAGATTGTTGCAAATGGCAAAGACCAAAAAATACTACAACATGATATTGAAGAAATAGATAAAAAAGTTGATGAAGTTCAGCAAATGGAAACTTCAAATAAAGACCAAATAGTTGCAAGTAAATCGTTTATCTATGTTATTATTGCACTTCTGGTATATCTAATTTTTCTAGTCATTCCAGATATTAATGAAAAAGTTACATGGATGGAAAAAGACCTTAATTCTGTGTTAGTTCAATCAGAACGATTCAAGAAATCAACCAGAGTTTTTGCAAAGGATAATCAATGTGCATCGTGTCATTTGAGTCCAGATTTTCTTCTCCACAATCTCTTGATGAAATATCCAAGTTTTTCTGATATTAAAGCATTCATGTCAGTAGGGCATCAGAGATATTATACTATGACTACACCCATTCCAGATGAACAACTCTTAGAAGTATATCGAGCATTACAATGATTATGGTAGGTAAAGTTGTTGTATCTTTAATTTGGGTATTTTGGATGATGGCAATGTCTTCTGTCGAAGGAAATCCTTCTGACACGGGCGTTGTCGTACCAGAACCATTAAATGAAGAATATATTCCAACATATAGTTCAACATTTGATCGAGTGAATAAAAGAGGATATGTCATATGTGGAACTAATGATGAATTTCCAGGCTTCTCCCAGAACTCATGGAATAGTGAAGATGGCAGTAGATGGGAAGGTTTTGATGTTGATATTTGTCGTGCAGTTGCAGCCGCATTATTCGGTAATGCAGATGCAATAGAATTTACTATAGTCAACGGAAAGACACGATTTGATTTTTTAGTAGATGGTTCTATAGATGTTCTTTCGGCAACAACCACATTTACTTATACGAGAAATGTCGCAAAGAAACTGGAATTCCTACCTACAACCTATTACGATGGTCAGGGATTCATTGTAAGGAAAACTCTTGGAGTATCATCTGCAAAACAGATGGAAGGCGCAAGGATATGTTTTAGTGGTAGTGGTACGGCTGCAAAGAACATCGCAGACTATATGGAATTACATGGTATAAATTATATCCCTGTCGCAGTAAAACCCACAGAAAAAACAAAGAATGTATATAAAAGAGGTGACTGTGATATGTACGGTACTGACAGGTCTGGTCTTGCATCAAACCGATTGAGTTTCGCTGACCCTGATAGACATATGATTCTACCAGAGATTATCTCAAAAGAACCATTGGGGCCTGTTGTACGATATGGAGATCAGAAGTGGTCAGATGTTATTCGATGGACAGTATATGTTTTGTTCATTGCAGAAGAAATGGGCATAAATTCAAAGAACATAGACAGTTTTAAAAATCATATAGACCCAAACATTCAAAGATTTATGGGTGAGAAGAATGGAGAAGATCATCCACATCTTGGAGCTAAACTTGGACTGAGTGAAACTTGGTCGTATGATATAATTAAACAAGTTGGAAATTATAAAGAAATATATGAACGAAATGTGGGGCCGGACACCCCAATAGGATTACAACGAGGATTAAACCAACTTTATAGTCATGGAGGACTACTGTACGCACCACCATTAAAGTAGTTCATGAAATACGAACCAAAATACGATAAAAAGAATTACTTTGATGGTGTTCCAGAAGATAGAACAGCGGTTGATAACATTTTCAGATTAGGTGTTACCAATCAGATGAGACTGAATATCAATGCCGACCGAAAGGCCGGACAAATGATTACAGTTTCGGCGATTGTGTTTTCCGTTACAGCAGCAAACTTTGATAATCCAATACTGATGTATCCGTTAATGTTCTTTGCTATTTGTTGTATTTTAACATTATTATTTGCGATAATCGCGATAATACCCAATGCTAAGTACCCAAAAAATAATTTGGGAAAGTTGGATCAAACATCAGACGAATTTGATCCTTTGTATTTTGGTCATTTCTCTTATATGACAAAGAATGAATATAAAGCATATTATGCATTAACAATAATGAACGATGATAGAATATATGATGCTCTGGCAGGAGAAATGTATTTTTCGGGTAAATCACTTGCCCTTGTAAAGTATAAGTGGTTGAGATGGTCTTATGCCACGTTTCTTTTTGGTATGATAGGTAGTATAATGATTACTATATTTTCACTAGTTGTAATATAATGAATAAAATAATACATGAACATTGGCGTGATTGGGCTGCAATAGTTTATTTGTTTCTCTGTATAGTAGACTTCTTCATTGCTCCTTTGATGTGGAACATAGGCATGACAATGATGAGTGATGAAATTAAAATGAACACAAGTAGATGGGTTCCTCTTACATTACAAGGAGGTGCCATGTTACATTTGAGTTTTGGAGCAATATTAGGTGCGACATCTTGGAATAAACATAAAGAAATTACTAATGGGATTGGCGATAAGCCTGATTCTCACTAGCTGTGCAAAGCACAACAAAGACGACAAAACACATCATGATTTGGGTAGTGGTGATAAATCAAATTTACCAGTTACACTAACCTCACTCATTGAACACGCAGAGTATTGTAAAGCAATTTATGATATTGGTGGTGATCAAAAAGATGAGGTTGCGTTTGAGGTAAAACAAGATAATGGAATATCAATAATTGTTATTAGAGGTACGGCAAATGATGCAAATGTTCTATCGGATGTTGATGTAAGATTGGTAAGTGATACACGGACAGGAATCAAACTCCATAAAGGATTTAGAGATGTCGCTGTAAATATAATGCAAATTATAGACACTTCAACTACGACAGGAAGAAATACTGTTCAAGGACAGACTCTTACATATCCCCTTGAACATACAGTACACGTTACAGGACACAGTTTAGGTGGAGCTGTTGCACAAATAATAGGAATGTGGCTCCACAAGAGAGGTAAGAATGTTCAAGTTTTCTCTTACGGAAGCCCAAAAGTCTCTAATCAAGTTTTGTCTGGTGGACAACCCTCTCATTGGCGGGTGGTTCGCCTTAGCGATCCTATCCCTTTTACTCCTCCTTGGCCTTATAGTCATACAGGACTTTTTATAGATAGTCAGGATTTGGATTGGGGTGCAGATAACGATAATGGTTTGATTTCTAAAACAGATGGGTTAGATCATGCAATAGCAAAATATGTAGAAACACTAAAAGCACAATTATAATAATGAATAAATATTAAAAAGAAAAAACATTAGGAGTAAAACATGGCAGAAGAAGAATTGGTTGATTTTGGATTCAGTGCTGTAACAGCAGATGAATACGAAGCAGACAATACTGATGGAGAAAATACAGGGAGTGGAGGTTCTGCTAGTCCAGAAGCATTAGCATCAATGGACGCCAAGATAGAACAGATCATGGCCGCCATATCAAGTAAACCCGATGCACCGGCAGATGATTATGGATTTTCTCAAGAACAGCAAGAATCTATTGCAAATGCAGTAGCTGCTAATTCAACTAAACTAGATAAAATTCTCGCTCTAGAACAAGATGAAGAACGTGCACAGACTACAGCAGATATTCTTGCTCAATTGAATGATGCAACAGGAGAGTCTCGTACATCTTCTGCAAAGGCAACTGAAGCTGTGGGGAAACAAGATGAGATCATGACTTTTCTAGAAAGTATGTCACCAAAGATTGACAAGATTCTCAAACTAGAAAGTCTTGAAAGCCTGTTAGAAGGAACATCAGGAAAGTTAGACAGTTTAAGTGAAGCTCAAATACAAACTGTTACAGCTGAACCGCCAGACTTAACCCCAATTATGGAGAAACTTGAGTGGTTGGATAAAGATGTTCAGAAGATTTTAAAGATGGAACAACTAGAGGCAGTACAGGCACTTCAAAAGTCTTCTTCAGATATGACTACAGTAGTTAAAGAGATTGAAGAAAGAAAGAAAGATATCAATTTAAAATACAAATCACGTATGTTAGCAATCGAAAAGTTGATTGTCCCTTTGATAGAGAATCTTCAGAAAGACGGAGAGACAAAAGAATATATCAAATGGCCAAATAGAACATCAATTTTAGAAGCCCAAAAATCAAAAATATTACAAGTTACTAGATCAGAAATATGAAATTTAAAGACCTCAAACAAGAACTTATAGAAGGTGTATATGATCCTGGAATCTTTAAGGCGTTCTTCTTAGCAGGAGGCGCGGGTTCTGGTAAATCATATTCAGCAGAAAAAGCAACCGGTTCTGCCTCAGGAAAGTTTCAATGGCATGATGACATGAAGACTAGGAAACTCACTCCTGGTAAGGTAGGTCCTTATGGATTGAAAGTTGTCAACTCAGATGAACAATTAGAATTTGGATTATTGAAAGCAAAAATGTCTTCTAATATGAGGGCATATACTGATGATGAAACAACAAAAAAAGAACTTATCCGAGCAAGAGGAAAGAAAAAAACAGCAAAAAGAGAACAGTTATGGGTTAATGGTAGACTAGGATTAATCATTGATGGTACTGCTCATAACCTATTAAAACTAACTGACAGAAAGAAAACCCTTGAAGATGTCGGTTATGATACCTACATGATCTTTGTCAATACCTCTCTTGATATTGCTCTTCAACAAAATCAAGATAGAGCCCGAAAACTTAAAGATGATGTTATCGTAAGAACATGGGAAGAAGTACAAGCAATTAAGGATGGACTTGCTAATCTATTTCCTGGTGGATTTGTTGAGATTATTAACAATAGAGCCGGAGAAGATGTATTTCGAAAAGCATTCGTTGAAATAGGCAAACTCATAAAACTCCCACCTAACAAACCCGCCGCAAAAATGTGGATCGCCCACGAACTAGAACAGAAAAAGAGGTAATTGCCTATGGTCGCCTACTCACATTTGTCTATGATTGCTTTTGTGATATTAGGTTTGTCTATGGTTAGATTGATGATAAATTATAGTTCGTTATTAGCAAAAAATTACAATGATGATCCAAATGATGATGTCTTTTTTTATTGGCCACATACAGCAATTAGTTTTATAACCTTTTTTACTATTATACTATTTTGGTGGACTTCTTTTCCACTAAGAGATTTGACTTATTTTCCAAATGAGGGGTGGAACTTATTCACGTTTCTTTTATATCTTTCCGTACCATTCTTGTTTTTTATGGTTAGTGAAGTAGTCGCCCCACAACCCGAAACATATAAAGATAAATCAGTTGATTTACGTGAATACTATTATGATAATTATAGAGTTA
>Ga0206685_10000538_pt1 | contig 11496 bp, 10 predicted proteins | sample M220012015metaG_FD_161049 | JGI IMG/M metagenome (GOLD analysis project Ga0206685, IMG submission 161049) | Ammonia-oxidizing marine archaeal communities from Monterey Bay, California, United States - M2 200m 12015 | ecosystem: Environmental > Aquatic > Marine > Intertidal zone | place: USA...
TACAAGGTGGCCGCAATCGCTGCAGGGGCCGCCGATAAGAGCAGCAACCATCCAATCTTCGCGTCGGTGTTCCAGGGTTGGCGACCAACTAATGCGCCAAGGCCCGCTTGAGCATGACGCTGCACATCCCCCCGAAGGCACACAACCAGCCCACCTAATGTGCCCAGATGGAGGGCAACATCAAAGGTGTTTTCCATTCTGCTGTCACCCTTGAAGTGGCTCCATTGGAAAAGCCAAGGAACCAACTCGAGATGGCCGCTTGAGGACACTGGGAAGAACTCAGTAAGTCCCTGGGTGATACCTAAAACAATTGCATGGAAGATCGGCATAATTGTGGCCGTGGGTAGCGAGAAACGTGGTCAGTCCGCGGTCGAAGGAACGATACGCGGTCGCCAGCGTCTTGGGGGGTCGTAGTGGTGTCCTACTGCTCGGCCCAGCCGCATCGACACTAGAAAGTCTTTCGGGCCATCAAAGTCCGGCATTTCTAAATAAGCGGCACCTAAGGCTTCTGCCACGTGGGCGTCACTTCCCGCCCCGATCGCTAAATCGTGTTTGGCTGCGTACGCGGACGCTTTGTCGTTCAGGCTTCGAAGGCTGGTCTTACCGTTGAGAATTTCGATGCCATCCACGAGTCCCTTATGCACTAATTCATCGAGCACTTCCTGCCGCAAGTTATTACGTAACGGGTCAAAGGGGTGCGGAATGTAGACAAGTCCGCCCTGTTCTCGAATATTCTTTGCAGCGTCTTCTGGCCGGATGCCCTGTGGAATTCGTTCCTTGAGAAACAAGCCGATGATTTCGCCTGCATGTGTCTTCATCTCTTCTCCGACGACTACGCGACAAGGAAGACTTTCCTTGAGTTCAATGGCGCCTTTGATGGAATTGTGATCGGTTATACAAAGCACATCAATGCCGGCCGCGGCCACGCTTTCTAAAATTTCGTTGGGCGTGGTTGTGGAGTCGCCAGACCACATGGTGTGGGAATGAAAATCCACTCGAACCCAACCCTGAGGACACGCGTCGCCAAGATGGGGGTGGCGCCTCAATGCTTCAGGGGTGGGTGTGGTGGGCACGGCCAGCAGGGTACCAATGGCATTGTGGCTCGCGCCCAGAAGAACTAGATCCCAGAAAGTGCAACATCGGCAATTGCTATCGAGGTCATTCCCGTTCCGCTGGGAAGAAATTCAAAGTCGCCGCCAATTTCGACGATGTCGAGCAGCATCCTTTGGAGCGTCGACGCTATTGTCGCTTCACGGAATGGTTCGCCGAGAGCGCCGTCTTGAATGCGTTGACCATATGCGCCTACGGAAAAGTCGCCGCTGACCGGGTTGACCCCACTATGAAGACCGTTAACGCCCCGGATGAAAACACCTTTTTTGATTTTCGCGAAAAGCTCGTCTCTATCGTGAACTCCGGGCGCAATCGCAAGCGCATGGATACCAACACTCGGTGTCGATCGGGGGCCCCGAACCGCAGACCCGGTGGAGCTGGTTCCAGCTCGGCGACCGGTGTATGAGTTGTGTAGGAACTGGGACAGTACGCCCGAATCAACGATGACGTTTCGTCGCGCGGCCAGCCCTTCACCATCGTGATTGTCGGCCCCTAACGATTCCATATTGGTTGGGTCGTCTACCAAAGTGAGTTGTGTGACAGCAATCTGCTCACCTAAGCGTTCAGCAAATGGCGATCTACCTTTGATCACTCGCTCTCCTGTCAATGCGCCCACCACAGTTCCAAGAAATGCTGCCGCAACCGATGGTTCTAAAACGACGGTCACTTTTTCGCTGGAAGGTTTAGTTGCCCCGAGCATTCTCGTTGCGTCTTCGACCGCTTCATTAACAACACGATCGAGATCTAACGCGTCTGGTCGCCGAGCAGCATCACCGGCATAGCCGATTTGGGTTTCGCTGCCTTGCATTGCAAGTGGTTGAACGCCAACCGAGCAACTGCCTCCCTCGCTCTGAACCGCGATTCCTGATGTTGACGCTAGAGCGAACTCTCCCCAACCATCAGACCATGCGGAGGAACGAACACCGGTGATTCGAGAATCGGATGAGAGGCACTGTCGCTCTAATTCGATTGCGACAGCCGCTCTGTCTTCCTCCGTCAGCCGAAGAACTGCCGGATCGGTGAGGTCAAGACCCGGGGGAGCTACTCCGTCCGGAATCGCAATTCCTTGGTCCGGGTCGCGTTCGGCGAACTTTAGGTTTTCTCGGGCTTCCTCGACGACCTCCTTAAGGACCTCAGGGTCAAGTGATCCCGCCGTTGCAAACCCTTGCCGGCCGTCGACCACTATTCGCACCCCGACGGCTTGGGATGCCCCTGAACGAACAGATTCGACTTTGCCCAAATATGCCTTGACCGTGGTGGAACGACCTCGAGAGAGGCATACCTCAAACTGTTCGTTGTCGCGCGCCCCCGCTAAAAGTCCTTGTGCGAGATCCGGGAGTTCTGCCGTCTTTTTCAACTTGCCGTACCTCCGATGGTGAGCGAAGCAACTCTTAAAGTCGGTTGCCCGTCGCCTACCGGAACGCCTTGACCATCTTTGCCACAGGTGCCGGGACTACCCATCGCGAAATCGTTACCAATGAGTTCAATGTTTTGTAAAACATCGGGGCCGTTGCCAATCAGGTTGCTTTCACGAAGAGGTGCCGTTATCTGGCCGTTCTCGATGAGATACGCCTCAGTCATACCGAAGACAAAATCGCCTGTAGCGGTGTTGACCTGCCCGCCTCCTAGCTGCGCTACGTAAACACCCTTTTCCGTGTCAGAAATGATGTCGCCCGGCTCCACTTCGCCATTCATCACGAAGGTATTGGTCATTCTCACCATTGGTAAGTGTTGATAACTCTGACGGCGTCCATTTCCGGAGGGTTCCCTTCCAGAGGAACGACTGCGCGAGTGGTCCCACATGTAGTCAGTCAACACACCATTCTCGATCAGAACGTTGCGCTGGGAGAGACATCCTTCGTCGTCAATCGCAATAGTTCCCCATTCGGATCCCATGGTTCCGTCATCAACAAGGGTGACTGTGGGAGAGGCAACAAGTTCGCCAATTCGATCACGAAAAACCGAAGCGCCTTTGTCAACTAGATCGGCTTCCAAACCGTGCCCACAAGCCTCATGGAAAAGAACCCCTCCCCCGCCACGTTGAATGACTACCGGCAGTTGGCCACTAGGAGCTGGGCGGGCTTCCAGTTTGGTTATCGCACGTTTCGCAGCGCGACGAGCCATCGCTTCAACGTCGTGTTCATCAAACAATTCGAAACCAACCGTGTATCCAACAGTTTCTCGACCCGTTTGCAAGCCTTGATCCCCACTCGCCACGCAGTTGACTGACAGCAATATGCGAGTTTGATCATCACCATTGAAGACACCGTCACTATTGGCAACCAAGATTCGTCGACGTCCCTCTGAATATCGGACACTGACTTGCGTAATCGCACCGTCGACCTCGCGGGCTGCGGCGTCGGTTTGTCTAGTTAGTTCGACCTTGCGGGCCTTTGAAACTGTCGAAGGTAGGATCTCGACGCGATTTCGCGAGGCTCCTTCTCCGCGGAGCGCGACCGGTTCAACCTGGTTCCCTCCTTGAGCAGCGGCGGCGGCGGCAAGGGCCGCTTCTTTTAGACCTTCCGGTGAGAGATCCGCAGTGTGCGCAAAGCCTGTTGCCTCGCCTACCGTCACCCGGACGCCGGCACCCAGATCTCGGCTGGACACCATTGACTCGACTCGTCCTTCGTCAAATTCAGTAGATGCACTTTGGCGATCTTCCACAAATACCTCGGCCCATTCGCCGCCGTTGCTGAGCGCGGTCGAAATGGTCTTTTGGATCAGATCGCGGTCCAGCAGCGGACCGAGCATTTTTTCACTCATGATTCGTTCTCTTTGGAGGTCATTTGTTTGGCTCTGGCGACACAGTACCGGCAGAGCGACCGCTTGAGGCTTCTCAGAAGGCTCCGAGCAGCGTATTCTTCGCTCTCTCGTGTCGCACAAGATCTATCGCTAGGTACGTTTGCCGAAAAGGGCGTCTTTGGGGCTGCGTATTGTCGCGAGTGCTGCGATGTTGGCTGTTCTACTGACACGCTTCCCGGCGACAGACATCCAGAGGTGGCCCAACTGGCGGAGTGAAAGCTGGCTGTGGATGGTTGCATCACTGACAGCCACGCTGGCTGCGTTTGGCCTGGCGTCGATTCGGTGGTTAGAAGTGTGTAGGACCTTGGGTAAGCCACAAAAATTTATTGAGGTATTTAACTATTTCGTGGCCGGTCAGTTCGTTGGGAACTTTCTCCCTACGACCGTTGGTGGCGACATTTTGCGGGTAAGTCGGATGGGCACCCAGATCCGTGATCACTCAAGCGCGTTTGCTTCGGTGGTGATCGAACGGTTAACAGGGTGGCTCGTCTTGCCTCTGATCACGCTGCTTGCTTTCGTTTTCAATCCAGGACTTGTCGACACAAAGGGGGGAAAAACCGCTCTAGGGCTCGCCCTCGGAACCCTCGTTTTGTTGTCACTCACTATCTACCTGGCCGAACACCCGCGCTTTGGGGGTCGCCTTAGTGGGGAGAGCAGCGTGACAAGGTCGCTTGCCGCTGTTCATCGAGGTCTCAAGCTTTATCGGCAGGCACCGAGCACAATGCTTCGATTGCTGGTTGTAGCAGTCGCCTTTCAAATGTGTTTGGTGATTGCAGTGGTCTGCATCGCGAACGCCGTAGATATCCGTCTCGGAGCTACCGTCTGGTTTGCTTTCATTCCAATGGTTTTTATTGCACAAGTGCTTCCTGTGGCAATCGGGGGAATAGGAGTACGCGAGGCTGCGTTGGTCCTCTTTCTCGATAATTTCGGGGTAAGCAGTGGTCAAAGCGTGGTGTTAGGTCTCTTGATGTATGCCATTACCCTCATTGCCAGCCTGATGGGAGTACCAGCATTTATTTTGGGATCACGTCATCTGAAGTCGAGGGTCAGAGTTTGAAAGCGTCCGAGATGATCGTCGCCAGGATGCGTTGGTGGAAGGAAGCTCTGTTCATATTGGGCTTCTATGTGGCCTATGGGCAGGTGAGAAACCAGTTCGGTTCTGACGGATTTTTCGCCGCGACGACAAACACCGCGGCCAAAAACGCCGAACATGTGATTGCATTCGAAAAACGGCTTGGTCTTTTCTTTGAGCAGGACCTCCAACGGTGGTTTCTGGACTGGGGGTGGTTCTTGTGGTTCTGGAACGTGTTTTACGGCAGTCTCCACTTTGTTGTGACTATCGCTGTTGGCTTATTTCTTTATCACCGGTTCCCCCTTCGCTTTCTTCGTTACCGCACTGGGCTGGCTATTACTACTGCCCTAGGTCTGATCGGGTTTGCCACATTTCCGCTAATGCCGCCACGGCTTCTTTCGTCGCCGCCCCCTTACGGCGGAGCAATGGACCAGTTTTCTTTCGTCGACACTCTGTCGGTCCACGGTGGGTTGTGGTCTTTTGACTCAGGGACTTTGCAGGCCATTTCAAATCAATGGGCAGCGATGCCAAGTCTGCATTTGGCTTGGGCCATATGGTGCACCATCGCGATAGCACCGGTCTTGAAACCTCTCTCGGCTCGAACAGTCATGTGGCTGTACCCGTTAGCCACTTTTTTTGGGATCATCATTACCGCTAACCATTACTGGATCGATGGCCTCGCAGGCCTAGTTGTATTAGCCCTAGGTATGTGGTTCGCTCATCGGATCGCAGACCGACAAATGCTTGACATGAATAACGCGATAACTGACGGGGGCATCGGACACTGAGCCGATAATGTGACCGGTACCACAGAACGCCAGTAACGAAACTTATGCACATTGAGAAGATCCAGAGTCCGGCAGATCTGCGTGCACTTGACGACGATCAGCTTCTAGAACTTTGCGAAGAGATCCGAGAATTTTTGGTTGACGCGGTCTCTCGCACCGGGGGCCATCTGGGTTCCAACTTGGGTGCGGTGGAGTTAACCATCGCCGTGCACCGAATTTTCGAATCACCTCGCGATGTGATTGTGTGGGATACCGGCCATCAGGCCTACGTCCACAAAATCCTCACAGGTCGGGCGGCTGAATTTGACACGCTGAGGCAACGTCATGGTTTATCCGGATATCCCAGCGGTGGGGAGTCAGAGCATGACGTAGTGGAGAATAGCCACGCTTCAACTTCGCTCAGCTGGGCATCAGGTCTCGCTGCTGGCTTCGATCTAACAGGTCACGAACACAGGCAAGTTGTAGCGATCATCGGTGATGGCTCCATGACTGGGGGTATGGCATTTGAAGCGCTAAATAATCTCGGTCATTACGGTCAGCGCGCTGTCATTGTTCTCAACGACAACGGAAGGTCTTATGCACCAACGGTTAGTCGCCTAGCTAGGGCGTTGTCTCGATTACGTCAATCACCGGACTACGTGAAAGGCCGTCAAGCAGTAACCAGTATGCTCAATCGCTTACCCCTCGGAGGTGAGGTCAAGCGAGGCTTATCCGGGGCTGCTGCAGCGATGCGTGAGATGTGGGAACCTCCGGCTTTTTTTGAAACGCTTGGGGTCCGTTACCTCGGACCTATCGATGGACATGATATCGAGGCACTTGAATCAGCTTTCCGCGACGCTTCTTCATACGAAGATGGGCCGATAGTGGTGCATGTCTTAACGGATAAAGGTCGCGGCTACGCACCAGCGGAGGCTGACGACGAGAAACACCTTCACGACATCGGTCTCTTCGATCCAGCGACCGGCAACTCGCCTTCTGCTGGAGGCGCTAACTTCACCTCCGAATTCAGTAGTGCTTTGTTAGACATAGCGGACCGCCGCTCAGACGTCGTGGCCATTACCGCTGCGATGCCGGGATCTACAGGGTTAATCCCATTTCAGGATCGTTACCCGGACCGCTTCTTCGATGTAGGTATCGCCGAACAGCATGCGCTGACGTCAGCTGCCGGTATGGCCCGGGCGGGGTTGCGCCCATTCGTCGCGATTTATTCAACTTTCTTGGCACGCGGCTTCGATCAAGTGATGTACGACATTGGATTGCATCACCTACCCGTCATTATCTGTATCGATAGGGCGGGAGTAACCGGTCCAGATGGAGCGTCACATCACGGGATTCATGACATCGCTATGTATGCCCGGGTACCAGGGATGACTATTTTAGCTCCCTCGTCGGTCCAAGAACTTTCTGCAATGTTGGAGCAGGCACTCGAAATAGACGACGGACCCGTTGCGATCCGTTGGCCCAGAGGCAATGCTCAAGAGTCACGCATCGTTGGAAACGGATTAAGTGCCCGACAAGTCCGAAAAGGGAGTGACGCTGCGATCTTGGCGGCTGGACCAATGTTGCAGGCGGCAGAAGCCGCAGCGGATCTCCTCACACAAGAGGGTGTTGACGCAGCTGTTTGGGATCCGAGGGTCCTCAAACCAGTTGACCGCGACATGATTCGTTCGGTAATTGATTTGCCTCTTGTTGTCACCGTTGAGGACGGCAGCAGAGTCGGGGGCTTCGGCAGTCTGGTTACAGACGCTTTGCAACGCCGGCAGGGTCAAATTCCTCGGTTGCTGCAGTTGGGCACTCCGGATGAATACTTGCCTCACGGCACCGCAGCCGAGTTACACGCCGAGTTTGGTCTTGATGCTTCTGGCATAGCCGCTGAAGTCATCAAGGCTCTTGAATCCTGCTGAAGTTGAAGTCGAGTTCAAAGGAACGTCGCTGCGAGCGTCAAGTAGCCGTTCGAACGCGCAACGACCGCTCATCCCCATGGCCGGGACAAGCGGTCGTTGGAATAATTAGCGTTCGGTTGAACTAGCCCACTTCGGAACCGACAACCGCAACAAAGGACACGCAAGCCCCGGGTTGGCCGCCGAGGTTATGAGTTAGACCAAGTGTCCTATCGGAGTCGATCTGGCGTTCAGGAGGTGCTTCTCCCCTTAGCTGCAACCAACACTCAAATAGCATTCGCAAGCCGGAGGCACCAATTGGGTGGCCGAAGCTCTTGAGCCCGCCGTCTGGATTTACCGGCAGATCGCCATCGAGGTCGAATGATCCGTTAAGGGCCTCTTTCCAGGCCGTTCCCTCTTCTGCGAAACCTAAATCTTCCATGAGGACCAACTCGGTCGGAGTGAAGCAGTCGTGGACCTCAGCCATCGCTATTTGACTGCGTGGATCACTGATACCGGCCTGCTTGTAGGCCTCCTCCGCCGAGGTGCGTACTTCGCGGAACGTCGTGTAGTCATAGCTTGGGTCCAGGGCTCCGGTTGCTGGTCCAGAAGAGAAGCTCAACGCCTTCACGTAGAGCGGCTTGTCTGTATAGCGATGGGCATCTTCCGCCCGAACGATTACGGCTGCTGCCGAACCGTCACTTACCCCGGAGCAATCAAAAATTCCCAAGGGGCCCGCAACGAGCGGAGAGCCAGCGATGGTCTCTTTAGCCACTTCTTTGCGGAATTGTGCCCGCGGGTTCAGAGCACCGTTTTTGTGGTTCTTCCAAGCGATGCGGGTAAGGACTTCTTTCATCGTCTCTTCGTCGAGACCGTGCTTGTGGGCGTAGGCGGGCGCGAGAAGACTGAAGGTTGCTGGCGCCGTAAGCGATGAATCGGTTCCGTCGCTTGGGGGCCGACTGCCGGTGAGTCCGGAGTATCCGCTGTCCTTGAGCTTTTCCACTCCGATAGCCATGACAACGTCATATGCGCCCGACGCCACTGCGTAGCAAGCATTTCTGAATGCCTCTGATCCCGTTGCGCACATGTTCTCTACGCGGCTAACCGGTTTGTAGTCGATTTGTAGTGGCTTTGAGAGAGTGAGTCCTGATACACCCGATCCCATAGTCCCTAGCCAGAAGGCATCAACGTCGTCCTGGGTTACCCCAGCTGAGGCATACGCCTCGTGTGCCGCGTCGATGAGCATGTCATCGGCGCCCTTATCCCAGCGCTCGCCGAAGGGCGTGCAGCCCATACCGACGATGGCGACCTGGTCCTTTATGCCATGAGAGGCCATGTCCCTTTTCCTTTGTCGTGTTCTACCAGTTTGGTAGATAAAGATGTACCCGTGCACGGATACTAGTTATTGCCGCTCAATCTGCGAGTGGGCGAGCCTTCCAAAAGTAGTTGTGAATGCCTTGTGCGGTGAACAAGCGGCGAAATGTCATCTCCACGCGGTCTCCGATTTTGACTTCGTTCGGGTCGACATCAGTCATCTCTGCCTGAAATCGTCCCCCTCCATCAAAGTCGATGACTACGGCAACAGTTGGAGGAGACAACGAAAACGCCAAGTAGTCAACGGTAAATGTCGTAATGGTGGCGGGCACATCCGCCATACTGATTCGTTCCATATCGTCTACCGCTCCACCATCCATCGAAACCCTCATTGGTGGCAGGTGGATGGCTCCGGACGCACGGTCGCGTGAGCCAACGAACGCGTACTTCCAATCTTCCGATCGAAATGTTGGAGGTGCGCCGGGACGGTCGGGATCTGGACGCCGTGGCGGTTCGCGATCAAGGAAACCACGCCATGTGAGATAAAGGTTGTATTCGAGGTTGTCGCTTCCGGCTTCGATTTGGGCTTCGACAGTAGCGAATGGTGTGTAGTCAGCTATGGCATCGGTTGTACGCATGACGCTTGCGTAGGCGCCATCGGCGAGGTGCACGCACAGAATGGTTTCGCCTGGTTCTGCTTGATCAAGAACTGATGCAACGAGAACCGGAAGTTGAGCTGCCCCTGGATTGCCAATGCGCCCAGTGAGGTCGTCAACCAACTTGTCACCGGCGATCCTTGACAAACCCCGTACTGCTCGCGCGTGCAGGCCAGCGATGACCACCTTGTCAATATCTTCCATCCCAACGTTCGCAGATTTGGTTGCTCGCTCTATCGCGTCTTCTGCTAACGCCAAATACGCCTGTTCCCCGAAGCGTTCCTCCCATATTCGGCTTGAGGTATCACCGGGAAGCCGGTAGCGATCGAGAAATTCACCCGTGGCAGCTGCAAATCCCAGTGTGTGGGCGAGAACTGGAGCATCTTCGTCATCACCGAAGATGACCGCTGCAGCTCCGTCACCACCGTTGCTCTCATCGTTGCTAGTGGGATTACCGGTACGTAGATCGGATACGACAGCCATTGATATGCCTGGGGTGCCCTTGGCACCCAGAATTGCAGCTTCCGCCGATCGAGCTGACCCACCTGCATCGACCGCCCATGTGTCTTGTGGAAGGTCAAGCGCAGCCTGAATAGCTGTCGCATTGGTTTTGTCCAGATAGGCAGGGTTTGCAGTAGCGAACCAAATCGAAGATGGCGTTACCGTGCCTCCACGCAGGGCATTACGGGCAGCCTCGACACCCATGGTGGTGGTGTCTTCGTCGTATCCAGCTACGGCACGATGACCGCGCCCTCCTCCTGCCCCCATTGCCGCCGTGATCTTTGAACGATCTAACCGGTAGTACGGCACGTAGGTGCCATAACCAATAATGCCTCTCACATCGCCCCCATGGAGTTCAGTCGTACCGTGAGTCTAGGCAGTGCCTACCAGGCGATGCCATGTCGCGTCTGACTCAATCTTTTAGGTGGCAGCGAAATATGGATTTTCTCCGGATGTGTGGTCGGTTATGTCGACAACGTTTTCAACTCCATCGAGGAGTTCAATCAAAGTTTTTTCAATACCAGCCGTGACGGTCGCGTTTGCCATGCCGCAACCTTGACAACCTCCGCCCAACTTGACCAGAACTGTGGAGCCTTCTACACGCACTAGTTCCGCGTATCCACCGTGCGCCGCTATTGATGGATTGATTCTTTTGACCAGCACCTCTTGGACCTGCTCTTCAAGTGTGCCCGACAAATCCAAGGTTGCGTTTGGGCCAAGCTCCGGTCGATTCGGGTTACGCAACACCAGACCAGCCTGGTTGGAGTTGCTTGGAAGGTCTAACGTCGCGCCCTCTAGTTTGGCCAAATCTCTTCCGGGAGTTAATACTGTTAAGCCTCCGCCCACGTGCGTTGGTACGTCATCGGCGTCCGCTTCGCTAAGCACTTCAAAGGCTAGGTCGTAGGAGAAATCGACTCCTTGGACTCCGGTGACTTCGATCCTCAGGGCTAGTTGTTCTGCGTCATCTTCACCGGCACGTAATTCAAGAACTTTTTCAAGCGCTGCTTCGGTAACGGTCACGATTTCTCGTTCAGACATACGGTCAGCCTACAGTTCTGACCGTGGTCCGACATGGGACACGCAGCCAGGACCCGAGTAATGTCCTTGGCTTATACCGATCCGACAATCGGGCGATCAACGAGTGAGGATTTATGACATTTCGCGCAGTGCTGTTGACACAAGAAGACCGGAAAGTGACAGCAGAGGTCACACAATTAGAGGATGCACAACTTCCTGATGGCGAAGTGACAGTCGACATCTCCTACAGCACGCTCAACTACAAGGATGGAATGATCCTCAACGGCGTCGGTCGCCTAGTGCGTGATTATCCACATGTGCCTGGCATCGATTTCTCAGGCATTGTCAGCAAGTCT
>Ga0206685_10000567_pt1 | contig 11160 bp, 17 predicted proteins | sample M220012015metaG_FD_161049 | JGI IMG/M metagenome (GOLD analysis project Ga0206685, IMG submission 161049) | Ammonia-oxidizing marine archaeal communities from Monterey Bay, California, United States - M2 200m 12015 | ecosystem: Environmental > Aquatic > Marine > Intertidal zone | place: USA...
TGAGTTAATTGATGATCTGCTATGGTCAAGGAGTTACCAAAAGAAATTCCCGTATCTGAGTCGGATGCAAAAACTGCAAAACTTTGAGCTTGAGTTAAACCATAATAATCTAGATTTGTGTTCATGGTTGTAGTAGTTCCAGCAGAGTCAATAATTGTTCCATGCAAGAAATCAATTTCCAATTCTCCAGATGGAATGTTTTTTATTGCCTCTCCGTCTGAAGTTGTGAAGATTGTTCCCAATTAATCACACACTCCGAAAGTTTGACACGCATAATAAACAATTAATGCGGTAATTCCTATGTATGAGCTAGGTATTCCCAGCTTTCTCAAATTACTTTGAGTTTTCTCAATATTCTTTTTTGTCATTCTTTTTCTCCTTCTTTGATTGTTGTTTTATGTTTCTTTTTTGTTGCATAATATCACCTCACAAATCCTTTTTTACAAATTTTTTGTAAGCAATAAAACCAGCTACTAAAACTAAAGCAACAATGGGTAAACTATAACCTAATACTTTTGGCATTATATCACCTTCTTTCCAGATGCAACTATGAGAACTCCAGCAACTAAAGCAACTGCTAAGATAATTGGAAAGTGTTGATTAGTTTTCCAGTCTTGAAATCTATCATTCATTGTTGGCTTTGTTTCTGCGTTCGGTTCAAAAGCATCATAACGTGGTAAGGGAACTGGAATTTGGTATCTTTGTGTCATGTATTGACTTGATGGATTTACTTGTTTATCAGTTGTTAAAACGGTCATGGTATCATCAACTCTATTTCCTTTAGTATCTAATACTAGTGGAGAATACAAATTTTGATTTAATGCCCAAAATTTATCTGGAGTTGAACAAAATGCCTTTTGTGAGTGAGCTTTACTTTTTACTGCATCCGCAACTTTGAAATTTTTTGGAGTTACTATATCGGTATCAAAATCATTGTTGATAGCTGTTCCGCTGGTTACGTGTTGTTTATCTATCAAAGTTTTTTCTATGTTTTTTGTATATGCACTTTGAACAATGTTAGGATTATTTGAAACGTTCATCCCTCCGTTATATCCAGCAATTTTAACTGGGTGAAATCTATAATCAAACTCTGGATGCCAAGCAACATTAGCTGACATTTTTGGATTTTGGTAAACGCTTAATGGGTTTTGGAAATTTTTGTTTACCGTTGCTGAACTCATCTGAGTTTCCGCATAAGGATCAAAAACTCTACGTGCTATTCTTAGATCCTTATCATGAACTATTCGTTGTTGAGTTGCTACGGATGCTGAGTCCATAGGATAAATATTTCCAGTCTTGGAAAATTTCTTGGAACTCCAGACGGTCATTTTTTGGACACACTCACGAACAAAATGGCTATTGATGCAAAAGCGATTATTGGCACGAACCAATTTGAATTATTTACCGTTTTGCCTTCTGGATAATTTGGTTGAACATAATGAGTCATAACTGGATTTAATGAATTGTTTCCAGTTAAACGCGTTCCTTGATAATCCATACGCATACGAGATCCTAACGTTGTTAAATTTTGGGCTTTAACTTCTTTGTAAATTGGCGATGTAACCATTTTTGGTTACCTTATCCTTCAACTGTACTCTGAATTCTACGCATTATGACGTTAACTGCGGTTTTATTTGGACTGAACACCAAATCGCCCACATTATATCCGACAGTTGATAGACCATCAATTTTTAATCCGCTTGCGGTTGGAATAAATGGTTGTTGATTGTTTGCAAAATCAATCATTGAATATCCAGCAACATTCCAAGCGTTAGGTGCTGGTGCTACTAGAACTCCGTTAACTAATTCTGCTATACGATAATTTTCATTGTTTACTGTTTTGTTTGCACGATAATTTACATTGGACATTAATGGGATTTGTCCAGACTTAACGGAATAATCTGTAATGATTGTATCAGCTCTTGCACCGCCTGCGGACTCTGTGCATAGGAATGATCTTGTTATCAATGCTCCAACTTGGAAAAATGTGTCTAGGTCTTGAACTCCTACTGCTCCATCTGTAATGATTTGTTTTGTTAGAACTGTAAGTAATGGGTTTGCTGAGAAATCTTCTGAGGCTTCTGGAATACCTTCTATCAAAGTTATTCCAGTTGTAAATGCTTGAGCGTTTACATTAGTTCCGTAACCTGTCGCACTTGCAACATAAGTAATTTCTAATTGCAACGTAGATAATAAATAACTTGGAATTGAAACACTATAGTCATCTGGATCTGATTTATTTATTCTAAAGTCGCAAGTCCATGCTGTTGATTGTAAGTGAGCTCCAATCGCTGTGTCAGTATTTTGTAATGCCGTTCCAGCTCCATAATCAAATAGGTTCATGTAATAAAGATCTGCACCAGAAACGTCAAAGATAGTTCTAGAAGATCCTTCTCCTACTGCACGAATTTTTATTGATGAAACACATTCCAATAATGCATCTTCAACTAAAACAGAAACTCCGCCTGCGATTGTTGTAGTGCCATTAAAGTCTAGAACAACTCTTTGAATCAAAAAGTCTCTAGGTAAATCGGTTGTGATTGTTGTTGCGGTTCCCGCATATGCTTGAGTTGCACTTAGTGTTCTGTAATTCTTTAAGACCAATTTATGCTCCTCCGTTCCTTGTGGTTAATTGTGAATACAATGGTAATAATGCTGATAGAATAAATGCTCCAGCAACTCCGATAACTATTGCTCTTAGTGTTGGCATTTTGAACATAGGTGCGATTGAAAATATTGCCATACCAGCTCCGAAAGATGCTAATGATTTATGGTCTTTCAATATAGGAACTGAGTCCAATAATGAATTAATTTTTGGCACTACGAAAGGAGCAACTATTGAAGCGGAAAGAACTGCAATTATTGCCTCATTCTTCAAAACTCCTTTTGATGATTTTGCTACTTGAGTTACGTACGACATCTAACCTTCTCATGAATAACGTCTACTTATGACCGAGCTTTCAATGGTTGCTCTTAGCCAAATTTGACCTTATGAGAATTGTTGCTTTGGCACGTTCAGTTTTTCTGACTTTGTAAGCTTTGTTTCTTCTAATTGTTAATTTATAATTCAAAGTGTGAGCTTTTGTCATGTGAACATTTAATCCGTTTATTGACGTAAATTTTCTGCACTTACACTCAGGACACGCAAATATCTTTAATTTCAAATTTTTCCTATTACTCCATGATCCGTATCCATGTTTCTATAATAGAAGGAATGATCTTCTAGTTCGGGTAAATCTTTTGCTTTGAGTCTTTTATCTAATGGAAATAATTGCCAGACTTCAGTTCCCATGTAAGACTCTAAGAATTTTCCATCTGACTCTAAATTTAATTTGAAAGCAAAACAATGTTTGCAATTTGATAAAACGTTATTTGGTAAACTTGCTGGTCTTGATGAAATTGATATGACAGAAATTCCGCGTGGACGTCCGCTTAAAATAATATCATTGTATTCTTTGATTAATTTTTGCTTCGTGCAATAATTATGAACTTCATCAATTATTACAACACAATTACCACGATTAAACGCATACTTGCAAAATCTTCTAAATTCTTTTTCTGAATTGTCATGACTTTGTAAGATACATTTTACAGAATGAAATCCAGCTTCTTTAACAGTTTCAATCATATCATCCAAGTTATGAAATAACATACTCCTTGAATCGTTAAACTGTTGGTTAATATCCCAAACGAAAACAGTTAGCCCATGAAAGTTTTGTAAAAGATTGTTAGCAAGATAACTCTTTCCACTCCCTGATGCTCCCAAAATGCAAATTTTTTCGTCATACGCCTTGAAGGAAAAATCATGGATTTGATCCATTTCTTTTTCTTCTTGGACTGGCTTATCATTGTCGCTAAGAGATTGATCTTCTTGATGGGATTGAACATCTTCTTCATCTTGGGATTCATCTGGAGCTGGTTTTTCGTTCATCTTGCTAACTTTAATTGTTCTTCAATGTCCAATAGTTCTTCATCTTCATCAAGTAAGAACATACTCGAATTTAGAAACCACTTGCAATATATTTCAAATTTTTCTGGACTGTCATTAATTGCCATCATGCAAGCTTGTTTCAATAATTCTAACGTTGTGTGCTGAGATAATCCAGTTTCAAGTTGCTTATCTTCTGGAGCTTTCAACGAATCAAAAAACTTGTTTACAACTAGATCAATCTTTTTTTTGTCCAATTTTCCTTATCTCCTTTAGCATTGTATCTTTTGTATTTGCAACTGCATTTTTGTAAGTCAAATCATAAAACCATAAGATTATTTTTTTCCAAATTAATTTCAATATTGGCTCAGGTGTCATTTTGATTTGTGCTTTCATAATTTCCATAGCTACAATATATTTTATATTTCCAACTCTATTTTCTTTCCATTCATCAATGCAACGCTCACAAAAATCGATAACATCCGACTTTGATAAATTTAATTTATCTGGATCTAATTCATCCCAGTATTCATCCTTGCTTAATCTATCAGTCATAACCTATCGCTCCAGTTTGATTTTTTATCATCTTTTTTCTTTTGATCTTTTTTTGCATCCTTTTTTTGTTGTGATGGATCATGGAAATCCATTTCATATTGCTCCGTTAATTGTTCTTCTTGTTTGTGTCTTTGATATTCAGAAACTCTCACTAGAACAATAGGAGCGGTTATGACTGCTGGTAAAATCCATTTTGAATTTTCTCCAGATAAGTATTCGTTGAATATTGGAAACCAACTTTCACCTAAACTCATTTTTTCCGCTGGAGATAATTTTGAGCAAGCTGGAAACCTTGAATGTAGAATATTGAAAACGGTTTCGAAGATAGTTCCTACTGCATTAGCTGTATAAGTTGATGCGATAGCTTGTTGCTGTTTGATTAATTCTTTTGATTGAAATTCTTTTGGTAATTCTTTTTTATTTTCCTTATCTTCTTTTTTATCTTCTTCAGATTTTTTTAGATTAGTGATATTTTTTTCATCTGATGTGAAATTAAATTGCATAGTGCCTGATTGTTTTTTAGATCTTTTTGGCTCAGGTTTTACGCCATATTGAGCGGTTGTTTTTCCGAACTCTCTAGAAACCTTATCAAAAGCTAAACGAAAAAATCTCTTATCACGACTTGAATCCCATCCATCTTTTTTATTCATGGGATCTTTTAGGAAATCATTGACAACGGATTTTCTCGCATCAGAATTTCTTAAGTCAATAGAATTTTCATTGAAGATTTTTCTCCAAAATTCTCTAGCGATTGCAGATTTTGATGCCATTATTCTTCACTATCAGGATTTGTCTTAAATTCAGTTCTTGATTTGACTTGTAGGACTGTGTCGCAACTGTCGCACTTAAACCATCTATTGCTCCAAGTACGATCATCAAACTCAACTCCACAAACTGCACAATACTGAACTATCGGATCTCCTTTAGTTTTTATGCGTTCTAATTCTTCACTCATGGTTTATCGTTTAATTCTCCAGATATATCATTTTTGTTTGCACAAAGCAAGCACATTTTGAAAGTTCCTATACACAATAAATTATATGAATCGTAAAATTCCTTATCGCATTTTTCACACACTAAAGTTTCTCTCAATATTGTTTTCTCCAACATACAAAACAAGACGGATGCTGAGATGATTGAGCGGATAAAATTCCATCCTTGATAAATTTAATTCTCCCTTTAATGAAATAAATTTCTGCTTTATTTTGTAAGATACAGTCATGAAACGCTTTGGTATCTGTTGTAACATTCAACAAAGCCAAAACATTGATATTATTTTTTTTTGATTCTTCATAAGCTTTGTAAATCCATTTAGATGCTTTTGAGTATGGACAGTTCATCCAACTATCAAAGAACCACGATTGTTTAAGACCGTCTGAATATTCATCATAATAAAATTCACACTTTCGATTTTTTTCAGTTGCACATACATCAAGTCTTGGAAAAACTCCAAAAATATCAGTTGCTAGATGGAAATAATCGTCTGGAGTTTCCCACACATCATTTTTTACTTTGGAAAAATTTTTGGTCATATTATTTCTCTAATTGGTTTGTTAAAACAGTCTGGACAGATTTGAAATTCACGCCATGAAATAGTTCTTGGATGCTTGCAGACTCGCTCACATTTTTTGCATCTCATTCCATATCACATAGTTGACACACAAGAATTTCTTCAAAGTTATTTTTGAATAGAGTATGGCATTTAGCAACTTTTTTGCAAACAAAACAAACTTCTTGTTTCTGATTAAAAGATGAAAAAATCATTAGCACCACTCCGAGTGATTTGTTAACATGGAATAATTTTCATTTTGATACTGATAATATTTTCTCCAGCAGACCATGCAATAATAACGGGGCATATTATCTACGTTTTTGTAACAAGCACGAATCTCTCCATGTTTGATATTTTTCTTGCAGATCCTACAATGAGTCATTTAATAACTTTCATCCCACACTCAACACACTTGCGATAAATTCCAGTTTCTTTTGAAGAAGCATAACGAACATTTTTGGATTTGCACCATTGACAAGATTTGAATTTTCTTTTGTAATTGGTCATTTTTGCTTGGAAACTCCTTGAAACGTAATTTTGCTGAAAACATCTTTTTCTATTGCATTTAATTCTCTATTGTGTTTTGCTACAATATGATTTTTGTATTCTAACATCTGATTTAAGAATCCATCCATAGATCCAAAAGGAAAAATTGTTGGACAGTCTACGCATTGAAATCTTTTGTTAGCTTCATCATAAGGAGATTGATGTTGATCTTCTGGAGCAACTATTTTTTGATGATTGTAAGCTCGACTTAAAATTCTGGTGCCTGAGTCGCTCAACGGTTTATTGAAGTTTGCAAAATAATCATTTTTCAACTGCAAATATTTTGTTTCAACTTTGATTTTTTCAAGTCGTGCCTTTAGTAATTCGTTGTCTAAATCTTCTTTGTTTTTTGCTGAACTATCAATGAAAAAGTTTCTAATAATTTCTTGAGCTAAAGCAGTTGTTGTAATTTGTTTTTTGTTAGCTTCTTTTTCCAGTTTCTTTTTTATCATGTTATCAATTCTAAATGATATAGTTGGAAATCTAGAATTATAATTATTCTGTATCATCTTCATCTGTCTCCTCATCATCAGGCTTTGGAATATCTGGATCTTCATCTTCATCATAACCACTTTTTTGCTTTGGAATATCTGGATCATCATCTTCATCAACTTTTAGAACATTTCCAGCTTTAATATCATCATAAAGCTCTTTGGCTTTTTTATGTCCTGAGACGGTGATAACACCATCATCAACTAATTGCACAAACTCATCAGAATGAGTTCTTGCATAATCAATTTTCATGAATTTCTCCAGTTTGTTATTTAGTGTTATTTGTTTAACGTATTGTCTTTTCTCCTCCGTATTGACGTAGGTTTCAACATCTTCTTCAGATGCTTTGAGAATAGCATTGTCAAACTTTTTCTTGGCTCTAGAAATTTTTTCTCCGTATCTTTTATCACTTGGTTTTTCTCCGTAGGAATTTTGAAGGATTGTTAATGTTTGCCAATGTCCCATATTTGCAACTTCACTATAATCCCAATTAGTCATTTCAAGCTGGTATTGTGCCATAATATGCCTAAACGCATGGAAAGGATGATTAAGAAAATATTGTCCTTTTGGCATATTTTGAACACCTATGGCAATATATGATTCTCTTATATCATCATAAAGTTTCTCCATCGCTAAACGCTGATCAGTTCCTTGAGTTCTAGTTCTTTTCTGGAGTTGCTGAATTGGATAATATTTGTTATCAGCTCCTACTAAAGCATGAATACCTAAATCAGTTCCTTCTTTGGAAATTCCCTTTCCTTCTGAAATTTGCTTTTTTCTTTTTTTGATTAAGTCAATTAAATCCTCCTCAGCAACTAATTCATCATTAACGTCTTTTCCTACCCATCTTGTTTTCCATGTCATAACTCTAATCTCATAATATTCTGGAAAGGCTTGAGGAGTTATAATGCCTGAAAATTTTGATCCCTTTGGTTTTTCAGCGTTTAGAGTAAAAGCCTCCGTTTTTCTCATCCCTAATTCTAATGCTAATAAAAAGAAAAAATGTGCATCTTCATTTCTTTTTAATAATTCTGCTTTTAGATCTTCAATTTTTTCTTTTGATAATGCAACATCTGCATAATCTCCAACCCATGCATTAACGGTTTGAGCTAATGGACTTTCTGCTGGCACTTTGCCAATACCAGCTAAAACAAAAGATCTAATGGCTTTAGCTACTGGATACCATGATGTACGTCCAATATTTTCATTTTGTAATGTATCATCAATTTTATCTTTGAGTGTTTTTGCATCCCACTCTATTTTTTTTCCATCTTTGTTCGTAAATTTAACTCCAGAAGATTTTGAAGGAGTTTCCCATTTTGGTCTATCAAACTTTTGCTTTGATTCATCAGAAAGTCCTTTTTCAAATAAAGCAAATTTTCCGTCTGTTAAATGTTTGATTATTGTATTGACTCTATACATTCTAGGATATTTCTGTAAAACTCCAGAAACTGCATTTTTTCCGATTAATTCATCTCTAGACATATCTCTTAATTCTTGAGCTCTCAAACCTGACACTAACAAAAATTTCCAAAGTTTTGGAGGAGAATCTTTTACTACTGTTAAAGGATCTTTGTCTTGTCTTTTAGCAATTAATCCTTCTATCCATTCTTGAACAGATGGATCAGCGAACTCTAATTCTCCAGTTAACTTTCCTTCTTCATCTCTTAATTTTTTTGCCCAAACATCATAAGCCTCTTGGGTTTCTGTTGGAGCTATTTTTGCTCCTCTCGTAGATTTTGTTCTTTCAATTCCCTGATCAGTTTCCATAGCTTCAATCAATCTTGAGAATTTTTGCCTTTGTTTATCTTTTAGAAGAAATCTATTAGCTCCTTTTTTTCCTTCTACTTGAAACCATGATAAGACTCCAGTTGCATCTCCAGTCTCTTTATTTTTTGGCTCAGATCCCCAAGTTTGTTTTTGAGCATAAAGTTTTTGCAGTTGTTCTAGAAATTCTCCTTTAGTTTCAACTCCAGCTTTTTTTCTTGCATGAGTCATTAAATCATTTGAAAAAGTTGGAACTTTAACATACTTTCCCATTTCATCATCAAAAATAATAACTCCAGATCCTTTTTCATCATCAGGCTTATACGTTTCGAATTTATCAATGGCATTTTTCTCTCTAGTTATGGAATACGGTTTACCCTTGAAAATTATTTCGTTAGTTTCAAAATCTGCTTTTCCTGATCCTACTGGCAATATTTATCGCTCCTCAAATTTTTCTAGATATTCAAGTTGATCAGAAATTTGCTCGAGTTCAATAATGGCACGTTTAACCATTATTCTTGCATCTTGTTTATTGTATTTTGCATGATCAAGATAGGATTTGATAAAATCATAATGATCAATTATCTCGCAAAAAGTTTGCCATGCCTCAAATTTTTCAGCTTGATTCATTTGTCATTTAGCTCGCTTGGAAATCCTTTGTCTTGTTCTTCTTCTATTTTTTGAAGTGTTTTAGCATACCAATCAAGCATAATTTCGTATCTCTCTAATTGATGATTTAATGACTTCTCTAAATCAGCGTAAAATTGACAGTCATGTATTTTTCCGCAAGTTTTGCAATTTCTTGAATTATCCCATCTACCCATGATAATTCTACGTAAAAGAATTAGAATAAAAGACTAACTAAGCTAAAAATAATCAATAAATAGCTAGAAAATATTCACTTTTCATGCCCATGTCAGATAAGGTTTTACGAGCTATAAACAAAGGTAGAAGGAAAGCTGGATTAAAACCAATTAGAAGGAAAAAAGGCAAAAAATCCAAAAAATCTTTACCTAAACTCGTGCCAAAAAATGAGATGGGTATGGTAAAAACTGAGAATGAATTTTATCGCGAATACAAAAGATTAGGAGGGAAAAAAACTCGTGCCAAATACAAAACTTTATTGAAAAAATTCTATGATCATACATTCGAAATTTTTACTGGAGGAGGAGATCCTCGTTATAAAACTCGGAATGAAGCTTTATACGGTTTTAAGAAATCTGCAAAAATTGATAATAAAGAAGTTGATAGAATTTTTGATAGTGTCAATAATATTCATGCCTATACTTAACTCAAAAATTGTCGTTTTGTGCATATTGCAAATCAAAAACTGACCTGAGAAGCTCAAAATTAATAAGAAATTTCGTGCCTAGATCATGTCTTTTACTGCAAAAGTTTGCGACTAGGAAAGGAACTGGAGCTTTCTAAGAGTAAAAAGACAAGATTTCCTTGATTTCGCATACTATGTTTTAGCACATTCAGTCATGGATATTCACTCGCAAACTTGTTTTAACGTGTCTTGCAAGCCTCCTATTTGTGCAAATTCCCAATATACCCCCCAATATGCCTACTTATTCGGCATATTCAGGCGTAAATTATACGTTCTTACTCTTTTAAAAAGTACGCTTAATCAGCAGATTCATTTAGGCTTTTGAATAACACTAACGTAAACCCTCCAGAAAATATACTGGAGCTTTGAAAGAGTTAGAATATTAACTGAATAGTGCGAAAATTTTTGAACAAAATAAAATGAGAGAGAGTTCTTCCAGTCTCTAATTCGATTTTTTGCCCGAGTCTCCTTATCGCTGTTAGCTCCTCCGATTCGTAATGAAATGAACTAGTATTTCTTTCAGTATGCATCACAATCAATCTCTCAAAGTATAGAATTAACTAGAGTATAAAAAAATAACTCAGGGTTTTACGCCTGAGTCTGAGTGATGATTGTTTTACTTGTTTGCGTTATGAACTTTCAGCATGGCTATTGTGCTAATTGGCACGATAATAGCTGAAAGGATAACTCCTAGTGTTGCAAGATCTTCCATAAAGTCTAAAAAATTCTATTGTTAATATGATGTAAGATGTTATGGTCTCTAGTGAATAGTAGATACCTTTTCTTCAAGTCTGGATATTCTCTCGCATAATTTGTTCACTTGCTTGAGTTGCCAAAATTGCAAACCTAGAATAAATGATGCCATAGTGCCAATTAAGATAAATTCAGAATCCATGATTAACATCTCTTAGCTTTTTTAGCTTTAGTAATACGTTTTTGAATATCGTTTTTTTTCTTTAGTAAATTTTTATTTAATTTATTATGTTTAAC
>Ga0206685_10000568_pt1 | contig 11156 bp, 16 predicted proteins | sample M220012015metaG_FD_161049 | JGI IMG/M metagenome (GOLD analysis project Ga0206685, IMG submission 161049) | Ammonia-oxidizing marine archaeal communities from Monterey Bay, California, United States - M2 200m 12015 | ecosystem: Environmental > Aquatic > Marine > Intertidal zone | place: USA...
GCGAAACGTGCCATATACCAGATGGGTTGAAGAAGGCGGGCGACATCCACGCTGGGGAACGCCAACACGTTTCCGCGGTTATCACATGTTCAGGAACACTGCAACGAAATTCGGACAACAAAAGCGAGTTGAAAAGATGATGCTCGTCGGCATCAGTAAGACGATGAACTGATGACCCGCGCAGGAGTTCTCTCAACAATCGACTCGCTGATCAGTGGCGTAAGTTCTCCGACATTCACGGCGGTGTATCAAGGCGAGCCGTTATCAATTCCAACCACACCAGTGGCGGCGTTCTGGTTAGAAGCTCACGACGAATTATTTACAACGCTTGGTGATTCCTCCACGACGGCGATGTTCACGATTCAATGCTATTGGAGAATGCAAACATCGCCAGATGTCCGCGAGACTATCGAAGCCGAAGTATGGGATGCGATTGTTAATATTAAGACAGCATTGCGCGGTGATTCTAATTTATCAGGGAACTGCACAGATTCCAGCCCGTTAGATGCAGAAGTGAGTTACGAAGAAATCGGTGGGAATGTTTACCGCATAGCGACTATTCCTTTCGAAGTTGAAATCTATGGAGAAATGAGTATTACCCCATGACAAGAAGAAGATCAGATAATGGCCAGTTCGTCGATGTCGGTAAATATCGTGCCATCGTTGGCATTAGCGTAGACGACGAAAACTTTGAAGCAGGGAAGAATTTTGACTTTCCTGCGAGTGTAAAAGAGAGCACGATAAAAGACTTGCTCAAAAGAGGGCGCATCGCAGAAGTCGATGAGGATGGAGATTTAGATGGCGAAAACTAGCGGACTAGGCGTACGAATTTATGCGAACGGCTATGACCTGAATACGGATGTCAACGCGCTTTCAGGTATTGGAAGCACTCAGACGTTGTTGGATGTGACTCCATTATCTAAATCGGCCACCGAGCGAATTATTGGATTAAAAGATTCGACGCTATCAGTTAATGGATACTTTGATAACGCAACAGGAATGGCGCACGATGCGTTCGAGTCCATCGCAGGTGATTCAGAAGTTATCATGACAATGGGAACAAGCAGAGGCGATGCGGCCTGCGGTATGGTCGCAGACCAATCTTCATACAATATAGATCGGTCACAAGGCTCAGCAATCGCTACAACTGTCGAGTTCTCTACGTCCGACGGTAATGGGCTGAACTGGGGAGTAGTCCTTACCGACGGACCAGAACAAACAGATTCATCGGCAGCCAGTAGCGCGTCGGTGGATAATGCAGCATCGTCGAGCAATGGTGCTCGCGCTGTGATTTCCGTCGAGTCGATTGCGTCTGGAAGCGCTGTTATCAAAATACAGGAATCAACGAACGATAGTGCATGGTCGGACATGATGACGTTCAGCACAGTGTCGGGTCGAACAAGCGAAGCGACGAGCATGGAGGGAACTTGCGCTCGATATCTTCGCGTTCAAACGAGTGGAACTTTCACGGATCTTGTATTCGTGGTTCAAATTGCAAGGCTATAGAAAAGGAGTTTACTAATGGCTAAACAAAGTGGATTGGGTGATTACTTAGCTGTCGACGACAGCGGCGGTTCAGCCCGAGATATCAGTAATGATGTGACGAACGCCACGTTCAACAATGGCACATCATTGCAAGAAATAACTGGGATAGACAAGAGCGCGGTCGAGCGTTTGCAACTACTCGGCGACGGGACTGTCAGCATAAACGGCGTGTTTAACTCGGCTTCAAACCTGAGTCACGACGTATTCAAAACACAGTCGGGAACCAGAACGGTCACATACGCCGTAGGTGGCAACACTGGTTCAAATCCAAAATTGGAAATGGAAATGCTCGTTTCGGCATACAATTTAGATCGTGCAGCAGATGGTTCTTTGACATGGAGCGCAGAGTTATCGCTACAGTCTGGAACCGTTCCAACATGGGGCACGGTGTAATATATGGGATTCATTATACCGAAGGCAAAACAAATCACTGTTAAATTGAACGGCGATTACAAAGGTGCGGAATTTACTTGCATCACTAAACCTTCTATGGCTACGATGATCGCTATCACGATGGGCGAAAGCGAAGATGTTGCCGCACCTATGATGTCGTTTGGTGATCTCGTACTAGTTTCGTGGAACCTCGAAACTGAGGATGGTGAAATTGAAGCTAATGGAGATGGGATGCTATCGCTTGATGCTGATTTGTCAGGGGCGATCCTGACGGCTTGGAGTGATGAAGTCGCAAACCCCACGGAATCCGTCAGCGAGTAGAAAAGTGGAAACACGTCGGTGGCGGAATAGATAAAGACGGGCGTGAAGTAGTGAAGCCGCGAGAGTTGGAAATGGCACAGATGATCGATTCGTTATGTGAACGATACGGATGTTTGCCGAGTCAATTATTGGCTGAGGATATAACTGTGTACCAGATCGCCTCGATAGCTGAGATGGGTAGATCCGATGGCTAGAGGCAGCGATATTAATGCTCGCCTGAATTTAGATTCTAAAGGCGCAGAGAAAAAGCTAGACAGCTTTAGTGGGAAGCTCGGTGGCCTCGCTAAACACGCCAAAGGACCAGCTGCGATAGCTGTGGCTTTGACGGCGATCGGAGTCGCAGCTGGAGTCGTTGGAGTAAAGGTATTTAATGCCACTGCACAGCTTGAATTAGGTGCGAAGAAAATTGAAACCGTATTCGGAAAGAATTTACCTCAGATTAGTCAGTGGGCTGACTCGGTTCGACTGTCGATGGGTTCAACTCGTCAAGAAACTTTAATGCTTGCAGCGGGGTTCCAAGACCTATTGGTACCAATGGGATTTTCAAGAAAAGAAGCTGCAAAATTAACTACTGAAACAGTTGGTCTTTCCGCTGCACTATCTGAATGGTCAGGCGGACAAAAGTCTGCTGCGGAAATAGCAGGAATCTTTTCGAAGGCAATGCTCGGTGAACGGGAGCAACTTAAAACTCTCGGTATTTCAATAACCGAACTAGATGTAAAGACCAAGCTACTGTCACGCGGTCAGGAGAAATTAACAGGTAATGCCTTAGCCCAAGCCAAAGCTATCGCTACGCAGGAACTTATTTTTGAAAAGTCCCAAGACGCTCAAGAAGCATTTCGTAAAGGTGGAGATTCATTAGCGAGAACTCAACAGGCATTGTTAGCCACTCTCAAACAAATGAAAGAAGATGTGCTGATCGCGTTAATCCCTGCTATGAAGGAAGTAGGCAATGTATTAAAAGATGAAGTGATCCCACAGCTGACCATAATGGGTAAATGGCTTGGCGAAAACTTACCTAGCAAAATCGACGCGACTGTTAACGCATTAAAGGGGCTAAAGAAACAGTGGGACATCAACACGTTAGCTCAAGAGTTAGCAACTGGCGGCGACACGATGTTTGGAAGCTCGTGGTTAGCGAAACAAAATCAGCTCATTGGTGAGGGAATCACGTTCCAAGCTCAAAAATTGGGAGCTAAAGTAATTAGCGGAGCGACTGGCGGGGCTATAGATGTAGATGATCGAGACTTATGGTACCAAACATCGTCTCGACTCGCTCGACAATATTTCGAAGATCTAGAAGCCCAAAATCTAGCGTTTGAAACTGCAAGAGATTCACTGCGTGAGATGAACGACGAGACAGGTAAACTTGCTCTAGGAATTCACGCCCTTGAACTGCCTGTTACACAATTGACTGAAGCAACACGCTCAACAGTACCGACATTGGTTGAGCATATACGAGCGACTGCCGCCGCAAGGGAAGCGTCTCAGTTACTAAAGACAGCAATGGAGGAACAAACGCACGCGTCAATTTTAGAATATGAAGCAACCACAGCTCAATGGGAAGCAGGGAACGCATTAGTTGACCAAATCAATTTAACAATTGCTGCCGAAAATACTCGAAAAGACGCGCTCGAAGCGTTCAATGATTCGCTCGTTATAGGTCAACAGAATTATCAGGATCGAATGATGAACGCGATGGCCTCTGGAGAAACTAAGCGATTCGACTTCTTAAAAAAGAATAATAAAAAAATAGAAGATAACGTTGTGAAGATGCTCGATGAGATGAAGGCGGCTGGATTTACTAATGAAGATATCGCCCGTGTAGACATCTATGGAAAAGTCATTGATCACATGTGGAAAACCCACCAAGCGGGAATCGATGCGGCGAAAAAAGCGGAAGATGAATTGGCCGCAAAGCGCCGTGCTGAAATAGGTCAGATGGGCGCAAATAATGCAATGCTTCTCACGGCCATGCACGCTTCTTGGGTAGCGGGCGGAATGCAAGGTGTGTTCAATCCCACGCAGCAATTCAATCTAGCTGGAAACTTAGAGGATATTCCGACAGCCCACAGTGGCGGGCGCATCGGTGGACCGATAGGGCGCGAGACTCCGATCATGGCTTTGGGCGGGGAAACCGTTTTGCCTATCGGAGCAAATCAAGGTGTAACCATTAATTTCAATGGGCTTGTCGCAGGCGACCCAGTTGCTATCGGTCGAGAGATTGCGGAGATTGTAAACAAAAGCTCAAGAGCCAATGGCGCGTTAATAAATAGCTCGGCGGTGACATCGTGACCGTAGATATGCCAACATTCACTACCGAAATTCGGTTTGCGGCTGGAGCCAGTTCCACAGGATTTGAGCTTGGCACAGCAATGCTCGGCTATTCCACATTAGGGGACGCAGCTCCATGGACTGATGTATCGAGCGACGTGCGAGATTTTTCTATCAGTCGCGGTAAGCAACGTGAACTCGATGAATATAATTCAGGGAGCTTTAATGTCACGCTCGACAACACCGCCCGAACCTATGACCCGAATAATTCAGGCGGTGCATATTACGGTCAGATAAAAGTTGGGCGATGGATTCGAATCACAGCCACCTACGACTCAACAGACTACCAACTGTATCAAGGGGTCATTCGTGATTGGGCTTTCAATTATAATTTCCCGAATGAGTCTACAGCAATTCCGACAGCAAACGATTTTATCTACGATCTCAATAACATAAATGTTACGGCCACAACATCAGCAGCCCTCAGTGGAACTGTCATAGCTGAGATATTAAACGAAGCTCTGATTATTCCGAGAGATTTAGACGCAGGACAGGAGACATTCCAATCTGTAGAGTTGGTGAGCGCCAATGCGCTCGGAGCCATCCAAATAGCGGACAAGTCTGAGGGCGGTGGATTAAGCGCGGTGTACGCAAATACCAGTAACCAAATAGTGTTTGAGGATCGTCAATCGTTAACCTCGAACGCCCGAAGCAATACATCACAAGCCACGTTCGGCGGGGCGGCGTTACCTGTTGCAGATATTCAGTTGGAATATTCAGGCACGTTGATTAAAAATAACGTATCACTCACACGCATCGGCGGTAGCGCTCAGGTGAGAACCGATACAGATTCAATCGACGATTATGGAAACAGAGCGTTCACGCTTACAGGTTTATATAACAACAACGACGGCAATACCGCTTCAATCGCTCAGTCTTACATCGATGCCTTTGCTGACCCAATTCTACGAGTCAGAAAAATAATTCTGCATCCACGACAGAACGATGCGGTTATGGTTCAGGCGTTGAGTCGCAAGATTCGCGACCGAATTACAGTGACCTATGACCCGCCACCAAGTGGAACAGTCACGGCAGAATATTTCATCTCAGGTATTGAACACCAAGCAAGCGCGCAAAATCTGCGCACGATATTTACATTGGAAAGCACTGAAGGCCGAAGTCCATATTGGGCACTCGGCACGTCAGAACTCGGCACAACGACTACACTAGGATTCTAAGGAGAGAAAAATGGCATGGACTGATGGAGCGGACCAAACTACTGGAACCGTAATTACGGCCACGATATGGAACAACTATCTGGGCACGGCAGGCAGTATTCAGAAAACAGCACCCGCTGTCGTAACGACCGCTGGAGACATCGTCTATGCGACAGGTGATAACGCCATCGCTCGCTTAGCAGTTGGCTCGGCGAATACTGTCTTACGTTCTACAGGTTCAGCGCCCGCATGGGGCACAGTAGCAGCAACAGAAATCACCGCGAATAATTGGAAACTGTTTTATTCGAATGGCTCAGGCGCAACTATAGAATTGGCACTAGCAGCCTCTGGTGTATTAACTGCGAACGGTACGAGCGCCGCCCCTACTTTTGAAGCAGCTGCGAGTGCTGGTAGCAGATCATTTACAGCCGATGGCGCAATAGGCAGCGCGGGTTTGCTCGTTGCACAAAACGCAGATGGCACCGTGTCGACTGTTGCTGATACGACAGCGGGGGGCACTCAAACAACGATGGCACTCACAGCACAATCAACGGTGATGCCATACGCTTCCACATCTGGCTACCAAACGACAGGCGGATCGCTGTTTCAGGTATGGCAAAAAACACCAGACGGCACAAACGTAGACGTCGTGGCAGCGGCGGGGACTATATCGGGATCGACTATTACTTGGGGAACTCAGGTGCTACTAAACGGGGCCTCAACAAATAAGGCGCAAATAGCGGCGACCTATGATCCTGTTGGAAATAAAATCTGGGTGCTGTGGAACACTAACGTCGGAATCGGCGATTATAGACTGGCGACATTTACGATTAGCGGAACGACTGTTACAAAAACAGCGGGCGAAACTGTCTTTGGGGCCAATATTGCATCGTCCGATCAAGGCAGTTGTCGACTCGTCTGGGACAGTACCAACAATCAAATGATCGCTATGAGTGCGGCGTATGGGCTAAACGAATTCGAGATCGCAGTGGTAACGGAATCAGGCGGAACGATCACGGTCGGGTCGGTTCTTTCTACAGCAGTCACATCAGGACTTAGCATGGACGCTGTCTGGGATGCGGTAACTCCACGACTCGTGGCAACCACTACTAACGGGTCGGGTACAGCTTACATCCATTCGTGGAGTGTATCGGGTACAACAATATCTGCGGACGTAACGAACGGTGCGGTCGGTACTGGTTGGACAACACAAAGCCCATCCATGAATTCGTCTATCCTATTAAATAGTGAAACAACTAACAAATGTACCTTTATCTGTGAAGATTCGAGCGGCTACATTGGGAGTCGTACATTCACGGTCGCGGCGGGATCAATCACTGCGGTTACTGCGAAGGTGGCATCAACCGTATCCATTGGAGCAACCTACTACCAACGATTTGGGTGGACGTGGGATTCTACCGCAGAGAAATATTCGTTCATCTATATCAATTCGAGCGGTAGCGTCTTTTTCAACACTATCACCATCGACAATACATCGAGCGTAATTACATTTGATAAGAGCGGATCGGCCGAATCAAATATGAGTCGTTATGTCAACTTTCGCGGTGGCTATCTAGGCTCGGGCAACAGTAACCAAATTCTAAACGGTGCGAGAAATACATCCACCTCAAAGCAAAACTCGCTCCTCGCTATTGTTCTTTCAGGCGGATCAAACGCTAGTAAGTTTATCGGTATATCGACAGCCGCAGTCTCAGACAGCGCATCTGGTGATTTTACAATCATTGGCGGAGTAAACACAGACGTCAGTTCATTGACCCCGCCGAACAATTATTATCTTCAGGGTGATGGCACATTGGCTCTCACTGCTGACTCGCCTGATTATGGGGTAGCTGGGCGAGCATTGTCCGCGACATCAATATTGGTTACTGGTGTAGGCGACACAACCGTATAAGCGATCACAGGTTAGGAGCCGAGTATGAAAATAGTTTATTTAACCCACACGAATCAGGTGTTGTATATGATGCCTGACACAGACACGGTAACTATCACCGCCGAGTCCGTGACGTTGGTGCGCTCGCTTAGCGGTGATGATGTAACGACTGTGCTGACTGATCTTAATAGTGATAACGCGACAACGGCAACACTGACAGCCGAAGAATTTCTGATGGGTTGCGACCTGTCGGCCTTTGTGTATCTGGGGGCTAAATGAGCGAAGAAATCCAAGACCAGATTGACGAAATAAACAACAAGCTGGAGACGGTCGCTCAAATTTTGTATGCAATCCGAACCCAATGGGCAACGGTTATACCAGAACCGCCAACGCCCGAAGCTGAAAAGGAGCCCGAAGGTGGACTTCAGTAATATCAAAATGTCGATCGGGATCGTGGTGGCGATAGTGGCACAGGCCTTCGGGATCATCTGGTACGTCGCTCAGCTGGATTCCACAGTTGGGAATCTTTCATCTACCGTTGGAGTTATTCAAGAGGAACAAACCACCGTCGACATCGCAGTATTGCAAAACGACATCGAAGCACTCAAGGACAAAATCGCCATGACACAGGAAATGGCTCGAATGTACACTGTCGGCAAGGCGTTCGATGCGTCAGATTTAGAGGAAGCGATTGACGAGCTAGACGAGCGTATTGAGGATCTTGAAAAGGAAGATGAATAATAGATACACTATTGGTGACGATTTTAGTCTTACTGATAGTTGATTGGATTACTGAACATGGCGCGTTTACGTTTTTCTGGAAAACTGGATGGAAGCACTTACGACGGAATGCCCGTCAGTGGGCGCGTCACTTCATTCTACGGAGTTGTCAGGCCAGAGCTAAGTCAGGGCAAGGGACATTCGGGTGTCGATATTGCCGCCGTTGAAGGCACACCGATTCTCGCACCAATGGATGGAGTAGTTAATGACAGATTCACAACAGAAGAAGCGCAAGCGTGGCGTATTAACGTGGCTAATATATTCGGTAATTGCGTCATGCTTCGCCATGATGATTCTAATGGCGACCTACTCGGGTTCACAATATATGCTCACATGGCTAGTGAGCCGCAAGTTGAACGGGGTGATTCAGTCGAAACGGGCGACCTCTTAGGCGTGATTGGAAGTACAGGACAAAGCACTGGTCCGCATCTTCACTGGGGATGTACAGTTGCGAATAATCCATACTTCTCTAGGTCAAAGGGACTGAATGATGCGTTTAACTTTTTAGAAACCGACACCGAATCAGTATCGACCAAGCAAGCAAATTATGATGAGCAACAAGCAAACGCAAATGACCTGATTGATTCAGGGCAAAGCATAATGAATGATCTAATAGACACGCTACAAGGCAAAGTCGAAGATATGGGAGCATAAAATGTTACAAGATAAAAAAGCATTGACTGATTTGGGAGAGCGATGTGTCATGACGTTCGCACAAAGTTTTCTGGCTATTGTTATGGCTGGACCAATGGTAGGAATGGATGCCGACATATTGAAAGCGGGGGCTGCGGCGGGCATCGCTGCCGTGTTGTCAGTACTTAAATCATTCATCGCTTCTAAAAAAGGCGACGGGTCTGGTAATATTCTTACATGAAAAAGTTCCTTACCTTTCTAGGGAAAACCTTTTTCATACCTCATGTACGTCTGGGGAATTTGCGTCTACCTACGTTCAAAACCCCCGAAGGCAGGTTACGATTCCCTCGAATCGGTGGCTACTCTCCAGACGTACACATTCCGTCTATCCGCTTAAACATTGGAGCGATGAAGATACATGGCGGGATTCTCCGTGTAGGTTTGACGGGAATGATTTTCGGTGCGGCTGTGATCACGCTCGCAATTTTCTTTTCTGTTAAAGGATTGAACGCGGCTCCAATTTGGCCTCAGCCCGCGTTGTATAACGCGAGTCTCGTTGAGCCCGATAGCTCAGTACAGGTCGGACAGGATTGGCAGCAATTTTTTGACGATCAGACTCCTGCCGAAGTTCGAGCACTTCAGACAATGACGCTTCAGTTAAATTTATCGGCTGCGCGAGCGTCTGACATTACGCTTTCAGGTCTTGATATTGGTAAGGCGTCAGGATTAACAGATGCGATTCAGATTGTCGGTTCCACAGGCGGCGGTCATAATTTGGTATGTGATGAGATTATTTTTGACGGACTTGAGGCGACAATTCTCCATCTTGGCAATTCGGAAATCTACACGCTAAATATCACGAACGTAGTTGCTGACGGATTATCTATCAGCCCGACGCTATCGAGCACTCCAAAAGATATTGTCGTTCAGTCCACCAGAGGCACAGTCTCCGTTCCTGCGGTTACAAATTCCACATATGACAGAATTATTATCGACGTGCAAACAGCCGACGGGTTCTGTCGCAAGCTCACGATCTCAGATGTAAGTGCATTTGGCGCAGGAATTAATCTCGACGATATTCATGCGGGTACGCTTACCATTCAGAATTCAATTATCGGAAACGGAACTGGTATCGACGTGGCAAGTTTCACAGTTGCCTCAACAACTAAAATTCAACAACTCAACGCCACAAACAACCTAGAACGCCCTGTCTCGGTACAATGACCTCTGAGGCGCCACAGGAGCCCATTGCGGAGACATCTGATGATGTGAAGAAGCCATCAAATGGCACAACTATCACGGGCTCTCAATTATTAATCGCAATACTATTTACTCCGTGCGTAATTACGTGGCTTGTACTCGCCGCTCGCATAATCTGGTCGGCAAGTTCAAATCCAGAAACGCTTGACAATATTGAGGGATTACTCACCGCCCTCGCGGTGCTCACCATCCCGATCAGTCAAGGCTTGAATAAATTATGGGAAGCATACGGTGAAGAAGGCCGCAGAGTAAATGACGATAAATAAAGGGAAACAGCGAAAAAACATCGCTCTGTGCGTGCGATAGCGCGGAGTTAGCAGGTGTAGACGTGTGTTTATACCTTTAGAAAGGATTTCAAATGTACGAATATCGAGTATTTCTAGATCGAGTGGTTGACGGCGATACCGTCGACGTGCATATCGATTTGGGATTTGACGTGCGATTAACTGGACAGCGGATCAGACTGTACGGGCTAGACACTTGGGAAAGCAGAACCAGAGATCTCGAAGTCAAGGCCAAAGGGTTGTTGGCAAAGGAATTCACCAAACACATGGTTGAAGATGCTGATCAGATAATTTTAATTTCGCATGAGCGGGGAAAATACGGAAGAATTCTCGGCGAGCTTATCTGTGATGGAGTAAATCTAAACGACGCGCTGATTGAGCATGGGCACGGGGTCAAATATTTCGGCGGGAAAAAGACGTTGAAAAGTTAGACAAAATAGGCGCAGCCAGTTGGGCGTGAGAAACGATGAAAAAACTCATCGCCCAACCAACTACTAGAACAAAAGCAGTTCGACAGAAAACGAACTGCTCTTATTGTAACAGTGATTACAGAAAGCG
>Ga0206685_10000570_pt1 | contig 11144 bp, 15 predicted proteins | sample M220012015metaG_FD_161049 | JGI IMG/M metagenome (GOLD analysis project Ga0206685, IMG submission 161049) | Ammonia-oxidizing marine archaeal communities from Monterey Bay, California, United States - M2 200m 12015 | ecosystem: Environmental > Aquatic > Marine > Intertidal zone | place: USA...
ATTAGTTGGCAGAAAGGCTGGAGCATTTCAAATTAAGTATATGCCTAGTGGTAAAAATACAAATGATATTAGAAGCTTTGTTAAAGAATATGAAATTAAAACAGGACTTAAAATTGATGTATTGTTAGTAGATTATTTAGACTTGTTAATGCCATTAAGTAAAAAAGTATCACCTAGTGATTTATATGTTAAAGATAAATTTGTATCAGAAGAACTAAGAAATTTATCAATGGAATTAGGAATTATATTTGTAACTGCATCACAGTTAAACAGACAAAGTGTTGAAGAAATAGAATTTGACCATTCACATATTGCAGGTGGATTAAGTAAAATCCAAACAGCAGATAATGTTATAGGTATCTTTACAAGTAGAGCTATGCGTGAGCGTGGACGTTATCAAATACAATTAATGAAAACTAGATCATCAAGTGGTATAGGAAGCAAAATTGATTTAATGTTTGATGTTGATAGCTTACGTATTACAGATCTAGATGAAGAAGAAACATATAGTGGTGCTACTAGTAACTCACCTATATTAGCAGGACTTAAGAAAACAACTACAGTAAGTGATGCATCTGATGAAACAAAAGAACCAGATGAAGGTACACCAGTACCAAAAGTTCATGCTGAAACAGATTCTACAAAGTTAAGAGAGTTTTTAAATAACCTGAATACAGATTAGGAGATCACATGATTAAAGATTTACTAATGCGTTTATGTTTTGCCATTCCGGTGTCAGGAGCGTTATATTGGATAGCGTATAACTTATGATTATTACCGTGGTAGGTGCTGGAACTACTGGCAGTTTTGCCGCGGCACACTTAAAGAAATATTTCCCAGAACATACAATACGATTACTGCATAGTGACAAAGTAGGAACTATTGGAGTAGGAGAATCTGTTACACCACCTGTTAAGTACTTCATGGATGACCTTGGAGCAGACGAACAAACATGGATGAGAGATACCGGAAGCATTTACAAATATGCAAATTGCTTTAAGGATTGGACTAATAAAACTGACGAACAATATTTTGCTTTCTCATATAACGAACCTTTAGACAAAGTACTTAGAGGAGATCCTATTACATTTCCTGACATTAAATCTGTAAGACCAAATCATATTCGTGCAACTGATGTTTGGTTAGATCTTTATCTACAAAACAAAGTTACAGATTACAGTAAAACATTTAATCCAATGTATACCTTTATGCGTAATATGAAGGCTCCGTTTATAGAAGATGAGTATCTTGGTAGTGAAAATTTTAGTTATGCGTATCATGTAGATGCTGAAAAACTAGGTCCTTGGGTTAGAGATAATATAGCATTTAAATTAGGTGTTGAAGAAATTAAAGGAACAATTAAATCTGTTGTTAAGCACGAAGACAAAGTATCTAAAGTAATCCTCGAAGGAGGAGTTGAGTTTAAGTCAGACTTGTGGATAGATGCAACAGGCTTCCATCGTTTGCTTATTAAAGAATTAACAGACAAGACTATAGAATATCCATATTGTCCTGCAAACGCTTCATGGGTAGGTCCTATGAGTTATAAGGATCAAGACAATGAAATGAAGAACTATACACAAAGTATTTGGCAAGAAGAAGGCTGGCTTTTTAAAATTGGGTTACGTAATAGAATGGGTACAGGACTTGTGTTCTCAACAGATTATATTGATGAAGAAGAGGCATTACAAAAGTTTATTAAAATACAAGATGGGAGAGCTTTAAAAGATCCTCGCTTAATTAAATGGCATCCTGGGCGTGTAGATACTCCTGCTAAAGGAAATGTAGTTGCTATTGGCATGGCCGCAGGCTTTGTTGAACCAATGGAAGCAAACGCTTTATTTGTAACAGTATCAACTATTTGGCAACTTAACTTTGCTATGCAACAAGGCATGGATTGGGATTCATATAATAAAAATGTAGGAGGTGCTATTGATGATATTGCAGATTTCCTTTCAGTACATTATACATTATGTCCAAGAACAGAAAATACATTTTGGAAAGAAATGCGAGAGTTAGGACGCCAACGTAAAGACGAAGAAAGAGTTTATGAAAAGTATATGAGTGTTAAAAATACTATTGAATCTAGTTCACAGTTTCTTACAATCTTTCCAGATTATATGTGGCTTGAACTTGCAACATCATGGGACGTAGATGTAAGTAAGTGGAAGAAAGAAATACCTAAAGACATATCAGAAGAGTACCATTCACATCTTAAAGATAGAAACTTTCATCTTAATCAAAGAACTTATAGTTGTCCTAACTATGTTGAATGGATGAGGAATAGATAATGCGTACTTTACACATCTTTGGTGATAGTTTTTCACAGCCATTTAAAGAAGACTGGGTATGGACTAACCAATTAGGTAACAAATTACAAGTTACTGCTTTAAGTAATAATTCTCACATAGGCGTTAGTAATGATTGGATATTTTCTAAGATTCGTGATGCAATACTAGGCAATCAAGAGAAGCCATTAGTAAAAAATGATGTTGCTGTAGTTGTTATAACATCTCCTTATCGCTATTGGTTCTTTAAAGATAAACCGCAATTTTCAAATTATATGATTAGTAATTGGGACGAGTTTGCTACAGAACATGACAAAGGCATAACAGAAGCTATAAAGGGTTATGTAAATTATATACAAAGAGACGAATTAGACCTAATTAGAACAGAATTTCAAATAGGTTGGCTTAAACAAATGCGTAATCAAATTGGGTTTGACTTAATAATCCTTCCTGGATTTGATACGATCATTGACTATAGTGGCATCATTAATGTACTAGGAGACTTAACTGGATCAGTATCTAATGCAGAATTTGTCACTCCTGATGATGATACTAATTGGTATAGGCAAGGTATTGATACTCGCTATAATCATTTATGTAAGGACAATCACGAAGTACTAGCTGACAAGTGTGTACATAGTTTAATGACTGGAACTACATTAGATTTGTGTGCAGGATTTAAACGACATTTTTTAAGAAGTGACGAAAGATATACAAATAAACAAGTAGGCTCGAGTTTAATTACAGAAGCTAAAGAGCTAAAAGCAACATCTCCTAGATACATTAATACCAAGCACTGGCTAACGGGTGATAAGTAATAGTATTATTAAGGATCACTAAAAATGAAATTAATAGAAAATTTTCAACAATGGGTCAGTCCATCATGGCTAGTGCATTGTTCTGAAAATAAGGGTACAATACAAAACGGTAATTATAATAAAGGTATTACTCCGGAACCATTTGGAGGGCTTACCTGGGAATTATTTGACCGACATAATACAGACTTTAATTTAGTACCACCATATGATTTTGGTACACATGAATGGCAATGGTGGATCAAAAAGTTATTACCCGGCAATGGATTTCCAGTAGTAACCTTAACTGAAACAACAAGACGTCTTTGGATGCCTTTAACTAATTACGAACTTGGTCATATTTTTATATACGAAGATCAAATGATTGCTCCTTTTGGTCAAGGAGATTTATTTGAGTTCGAACATAATGCTCCTTACGCCGCAGTTAATTTAGGTGTTGCTCCTTTTTACATGATGATGTTTTCTGTAAGTAAAGAACAACAATGGGATACTGGTAAAGTAATCGGAGCATAAATATCTAAGAAGGAACGGTTAGTGAGACAATGGCCTATTATAATAGCATCTTTATTTTTTCTTCAAGGATGTGCAATGATTCCCTGGCAGTTAAGTATTGCGTTAAACGGCGCTGACCTTATTTCTGCAACCACTACAAACAAAACCATGGGCGAACACTTAATAAGTTCTGCTACAGGTAAAGACTGTCAATGGTATAGATTATTAGATTCAGAAAAAGTATGTATGACCCAAAAAGAAGAAGAGGCATATCTTAAAGAACAAAATTGTAAAGTTCATGCTTGGAGCGTTTTTAGAATACACTTTTGTAAAGAATTATTAATGCCTATAAAAAATCCTATGTTGCCTAAAATCGAAGATGACGAACCCTATTGCGATCCTATGGGAGTGCGAAACTGTCCAAAGGAATTGGAAAAATAATGGTTGACTTTGTACACTAAAAGTTGTATACTATAGTCATGTTAGAGAATAAAACAAATTTAGAAAAGAAGCTCGATAACATTAATCATACTATGGAACTTGTTAGAACTATTATTCCTTTAATAATATTAGCTCTACAAGTAGTAATTTTGGTTAAGTTGTTTGCATAGAAAGGCGAACAAGATATTGTTCGAGCGAGGTCGCAAAAACACATTCAAACCGTTAAGGTACCGCTTTTTGCCCAATTGGATAAATATTACTTTAGTATGCCAAGAGAACTCTTAAATACTAAAAACCACAAAACACCAACACATACCATCACCAATACACAATTTAAAGACGTCGAACTAGTCAAACTTATGACCGACGCATTAACAAATACGAAAACGTATAACGTTCGTGTGGACGGCTGGAGTACGGAGTACAAATGGCATTGGAACTCAACTATTAAAGATATTAGTAACTGGGATAATTTAACGTTTGAATTTGATCCAAAAGCTGATACATTTAATTTCAAACACAGGAGAAATAACTAATGACCCAACTTATCAATCCAGAGTATTTTACCGAAACTGTCGGCCGTTTACGGTCGTTTTTTTTGGCTAAGGGATTTTACGAAGTACATACTCAAAACAGATTAAGCATACTAGCGGCTTGTGAAGATCCTACTACAGTTAGTACATACAATTACGCCGGCAATGTTTGGCCGTTACCACAGACAGGCCAAATGTGGCTAGAATACGAGTTACTTACACGCCCTTCATCGAAGGGCTTTTTTTGTGTCTCCACTTCCTATAGACAAGAACCAAACCCAATTGAAGGGCGACATGACTTAATATTTCCAATGTTTGAGTTTGAGTTTCCTGGTACAATTACGGAGCTTGAGATCATGGAAAAGGAGCTAATAGAATACATGGGGTTTGGGCCTAAAGATAGTGTAGTAACTAAAGACTACTTAGACTGGGCTGGCATATTTGATGTAGAAGAACTAACCCATAAAGAAGAAACTGCGATGGCAGAGCAATGGCAGGGTAGAGTTTGTATGATTAAAAACTTTCCAAATACTACTTCTCCATTCTGGAACATGAAGCAAAACGGAGACGGAACAGCGGCTAAAATAGATGTTATTATATCAGGACAGGAAACAATAGGTTCAGCAGAACGTAGTAGTGATCCCGACGAGATGCGTCATATGTTTCATACTATAAGTGATGGTATGTACGCAGAATTACTATACGGACAGTTTGGTAAAGAGCGTGTAGAAAAGGAACTAAACGAATTCTTAAGCTATGACTTTATACCTAGAGTCGGAGGCGGTATAGGAATAACTAGGCTACTGAGAGCAGTTGAAGAATATAAAGTAAAATAAAGTTAATCCGGGGTGGTGGAATTGGTAGACACGATAGCCTGTTTAGCTATTGCTTGGGAGAGCGTGAGGGTTCGAATCCTTCCCCCGGAGCCACTATTTAAATTTTATATCTGCTAATATTGATTTGGCATCCTCAAATAAAATATCATTTATTATTACATCTCCAGGTATTGATCCTTTACGAAGATCAAAAAATAATTTTGTTTTTTTATATGAATGTCTACGAATTAAAGTTTTATATGAACTTAATGGATAGTGGAACCCACAGGATTTAAAAGAAGTAATAATATCAAATTTTATTTTTACGTCTATTATTGGACGATCGGCATCTATAAATTCAAAATCTAGTTCACGCTCAAAATAAGATTTCATTAAATATGACTTTTCATTATAATATTTAAATGAACTTGCTTGACCAAAACTTACATCTCTGAATTTTAGTTTGTCATTAGTTTCGCTATCACCATCTAGTAAATATAATTTTGTATTATATTTTCTCTGAAACATCTCAGGTACAAAAGCCAACCCACATCCTATATCCAATAATTTTCTTACATTCTTTTTTCTGTTGATAGTTGCGAAATAAGATTCTAAACGATTATCAATAGACAAAAATTTAGTATTCATGTCTTCTTTATCAATAAGAGCTTGATGATCTTTCCAATGGTCTTTCCAATCATTCGCATATTTTAGTCCAATAGCAAGAGCAAATTTCTCTTCTCGCCTTTTTTGTTTGTCTCGTTTTTTCAATGCAAATGTCACTTAATTTCGTCCCGTGGTTTAGTAAGAAGATCAAGCGTGATTGTTTGGTGTAAAGGAATCATATTAGGATCAACTTTTTTAGGTTTAACAAACTGATGTTTAAGTTGTTTGTTGAACTTTTTTTGTTGCCTAAGTATATGTCTATCTGAATGTTTAGCCATCACTACTTTCTATATACGCCCATATTTTTTTAAGTAATTTTTTTATAACAGGATGATTAGTGTCAAAGTCAAAAGCCGCAAAGTATCCAAACAAGTTAGGAGATAATAAGTTCTTCTTCTCTCTATATTGTGCAGTCTTTCCTGCCATACGTAATAATGTAAGTGCAGTTTCTTTATCTGATTTACGTATTAATTCACTAGCAATATTTTTAGCATACGCTTCTATCTCATCATCATTTCCTAAATATTGTCTAGTCTTTGTTATTTTATCTGATAAGCCTTTTTTAGGTTTAAACTCACGTTGCTTTTTAAATCCTCTTCCGCGATATTGATTCTTATGAATTAATTCATGTTCTAAGACATCAACAATTCTATGCTTAATATTTTCAACACCTTCTGGACTAAAAGCAATTGTTTTATCTTCTTTAGAAAATATTAGATCAAGTTCAAAATGATCAAGCCCGTCTTTATCATCAATAGGATCATAAGCGGCATTCATATTCATATCACCTACTTCTACATTTTTGGATTGTAAAATATTAACTTCATCAACACCTATTGACTTTGTAGCTTGTTCTAATTTTTTAGCAATACTTTTAAGAGGAATTTCTTTTCCTGATAATAGGAAGTTAAGGAAGGGTTGAATAGATGCTTCTATTTCTTTTCTATTAGCCGGTTCTGTAAACTCCATCATTAACATTATTACTTCCTAAATAATTTTTTAAACTTATAGCACCAGTACCATATAAAGTTATATACTCTGGCCTTAATGATCCATAGTTTCATAATATATTTATTCTACCCGTTAGTACCAGCGTCATCTTCGAAATCAAGCATTTCCTTCTTTAAATCGTAGGAAATTGTTTTATACGCTGATGCCTCTTGTAGTTTTTTAATAATAACATCCTTCTTTGTCATATCTGTACGCAAGTTACATATTGTAGCATCTCTCATTCCAATGTCCGATTCTAGTGCTTTAATTCTTTCATCACGCACTGAAAGTTGAGATTCTAATATCGCAACCTGTGTAGTTAACATACTTTCGTTGTCTTGTTCGTACATAAAGCTACTCCTTTGTACAAGCCCACTTATCAACCCAACTCATTATTGGGTTATTTGTAAAAATTATTAGAACGAATAATGGATATAATATAAAAATAAGAATATCCATTAGTCTGGAGGCGTTATTGATGACAGGTACTCACACCCTTTTAAAACTCCATCAACAAATTCCTTTTCACTATCATACTTGTGATGACAGGTATTAAAACTAACTTTTAATGATACACCATTATTAACATACCAATGATTTTTAGAAATCTCTTGTCTATCTATTTCTATACTTTGTGTTTCAGTTTCTATTACAGAATCAGTCCAATCACGTAATTGATCTGAAACCAATAATGCATTAATCATAGGCATTTTGAGAATATATGTTTTAACTAACGGATTACCCGTTAACGAACATTCCATTTTAAATCCCCTTAATATGATTCAGGATACACATCAGAAGGCGTTGACAAAACAAAGTATTGTGTCTGCTGTTCTGGTATATTATTAGAAACCCTGCAATGATGTTCCCCACACTCATTGCAAGTATAATCTTGCATCCATTCACGGCCGCCAAAGCCTTCAGATGTTAATTCATGTTTTGTTCTTTTATTACACTTGCTACACTTCAACACTTTCACTGGACTTATACTCCTTATCAACGACGCACATAACCATATGAATTCTGTCTGCTTCACTACCATTAAACTGCGAATGATAAAAACGTGTATCAGTAAACCAACAACTTCCAGTCTTCATATGATGCACTTCATCTTCAATAATCATCTTTGATCCAATTAATGTTCTTACTGGAACGTGTATTCTTGGCTCTGGATCACGGTGCCAAGATAAAGCCCTTCGTGGCGCAGAACGTACTAAACGTACTCTGCCTATTTTCCAATCCTCTGAGATTGCATCGTATACGTGTTTAAAATATGTATGAGCAAACTCAGGAATAAATTTTGTGTACTCACTTTCACATATATCTTCTAAGCGACTTACTTCTTTGCCTTCAGCATCAAACGTATCATAATGCCCACCTTCTCCACCATGATATTCATGTTCTTCGTTTTCTTTTTCTGTTAAACAAATTTGTGGAGAGTAAATATCATTCTTGCCAAACTTGTTTACATTTCCTCCAGACATCTTATCGCCCCAAGGACAAATCTGCAATACATCATGTAGCCCTTGTTCTAGCTTTTCGTTATCAAACTCGTATGTTAATTTTTTAAAATATTTCATTAAAAGCACCCGCCTCGAATTGCACATAGGAATAACATTTTTGCTTTAGTACCGAACGGAGCCAATTCAGCACATCCTAGGTTTATACTATAAAACCAAACTGCACCTATACTTGCTCCTACAATAAAAAATCCTATTCCTATTTTCCAAAATATTGTCATTGTATTAAACTCAGTAAAACGAAAGTACCAATAATAAACACTATGTATCCAACTGTTACTAGTATTCTTTCTTTAGTTTTTGACTTAAAAAGATAATGATGTTCCATCTATCTATTCATTATAAACATACTTCCAAAAGTTGTTTCTACTGCGTCACTTAACGCAACATCTTCTTGCTTATAATAGCCTTTCTGTTTTAGTTTGCCCTGTAAAAATAGTTCGACCATAGTAAGCAATCCTGATGCTGTAGTCGACTCTATTGCTGTATAATATCTACCATTTTCTCTAATAGGATAAAAGAATTTTTTATAACATCTTTCTTTTTGCTTGCCATTAACTATGCCGCCAACTACAATATAAATGATTACGAGATCACGTCTAGTAGTTGATACACCTCTTTTAATAATTTCAATTAACTCGTCTTTAGGAATTCTTAAATCATTCATTAAGAAATCTATAAGATTGTGATGTCCTTTATATCTTATTGTTTTATAAGTTAGATTTACATTTTGAAAGCGTTCATATGGATGAGCATTAGATATTGTTTTTGCAAACGATCCTAACCCTCCACTTGTATTAAATGCTTCATATGTATCACCATCAATCATTAATGTTTCATATCCAGTAAGTGTTGGCACTTCATAATATTTGCCATCTCTAACAATTTGACAATCGCCACTGTATTCGTTTATTAATCCATCAGGGCTCCACATCAAATGATACTTTAACTTGTTAGTAGAGTCTTGTGATAATGATCCTACACGTATTTTAATATGATTAACTGTATCCATATCATGCATTAAATGATTAGCAATTACTGTACTCATACCAGGTGCTAATCCACAATGTGGCATTGTAAATGGTAATGATTTGTTTAGATCAATATTATGAATAAATTCATTTAATTCAGCATCTTCTGAGAAATCAAAATATGGAATGGCGTTTTCTAAACAAGCACTATAAACAACTACATTTTCAGTATAAGGAAGTGCATTAATAATAAGTGTCTTATCAGCTACAAACATTGTAAGCATTGAATTGTTTGAGCCTGGATGTCTAGTATCCAATTGTTGATAATGTTCTTCTGCAAATGCTTTAGGATGAAGCTCGCTATATGGCCGTATGTCAGCTACTGTAACGCTGTATGCTGTACGATCTCTTAAGAGGTCATATACTGCACTACCTATTGCTCCTGCACCGAATATTCCTATTTTAACTTGATCTGACATAATGTTGTACTTATCTAACTTTGGACAAGAACTCCTTTAAAACATTAATGCCAACAAACCTAAGATTTTTAAACTCCATTAATCTACGAACTACGTAAGGCATCCAGTCTGCTCCGTATGGTACGTATGTCCTAACATTGTACCCTTCCCCGATTAAACGTTTAGCTAAATCTCTTCTAATACCAAATAGCATTTCAAAATAAAACTTCCTTTGGCAACTGTACTGTTTTGCTAGTTCTTTAATTCTATGTATTAGATACTCATCATGCGTTGCTAGTGATACTAATTGTTGCTTATAACTCTTATCATAAAAGAAACCACTTTTAAAAAGCTCTTCTACTATAAAAAGATACGACGCTCGTATCTTATGTTTATTACGGATATCTCCTTTATATGCTCCTTTACAAATCCTAACCCTACGTTGACTATTAATAACTTCAGCTATATCAACACTACTCCGTTCCATATTAGCTTGTAGTACAATACCAATATCTTTATAGCATCGTGAAAACTTTAATGTATCATCAATTAACGATGCTTTCTCCATATCAAATTTAATTTTAATAAACGGTATATCTTTTACTATATTAACTATTCTATCTACAGGTTCTTTCCACAGATAAGGTAACTGTCCAAATTGGGTTAACTTGATAGAGATTTCATATTCTCTATGTGGAAGGTCATATAATTTACTAATTAGATCTAAATACGCTTTTAAGTTTGCTTTAGTTTCACAAGGCGCATAAGCACTTTCGCCTACATAATTAATAGTCACTAGATCATATTGTCTGATATTGTATAACATTGATTCAATATCATCACCAGCAATAAATCTCTTAGCTAACGGAAATAATAGTTTCATAATCTGTCTCTTTATAATAAGATAACTCGTTATCATGAATGCCAAATCTTAATTGCATTTCTTTTAGCGAACTATTCCAATCTTCTTTTGTCCAGTTTACTTCACCTATACGTTTAAAATTTCTTGTACGTCCGTAGGCAAACCCACGTTCAAAAATGTTTATTTGTTTTTTAGTAAATTTATTTTTTTTAGGATATAGGAAGCGTGAAATGAATTTGAATAGCTTAACTTCCCAAGTTTTAGTTCTGTCGTCGTTGCCCATTGTAAAGCCA
>Ga0206685_10000574_pt1 | contig 11107 bp, 15 predicted proteins | sample M220012015metaG_FD_161049 | JGI IMG/M metagenome (GOLD analysis project Ga0206685, IMG submission 161049) | Ammonia-oxidizing marine archaeal communities from Monterey Bay, California, United States - M2 200m 12015 | ecosystem: Environmental > Aquatic > Marine > Intertidal zone | place: USA...
GCCCATGTGGCGGCGTGGGAGTGGAACGGTGACGGCACCGCCCAGACCCGCCACCGCGAGGAGTTGGCCTTCGAGAACGTGGCGCTGGCACAGCGCTCCTACAAGTAGGGCTGCGGAGCCGGAAGGGAGTCCGACATGTCCGGAGGACGCGGCGAGACCATCAACGTAACCCTGAAGGTGTGGCGCCAGGAGGGCCCCGACGTCGCGGGCCGGTTCGAGGTCCACCGTCAGGCCATCAGTACCGACGCTTCGTTCCTGGAGATGCTCGACCTGTTGAATGAACAACTCAACGACTCCGGCCAGGAGCCAGTGGCCTTTGAGAGCGACTGCCGGGAGGGCATCTGTGGGACCTGCGGAGTGATGATCAACGGTCGGGCCCACGGGCCGCAGAAGGCCACTGCCACCTGCCAGTTGCACATGCGGGAATTCCGGGACGGCGACGAGATCGTTATCGAGCCGTTCCGGGCCGCCGGTTTCCCTGTGGTCCGCGATCTGGCCGTGGACCGCTCACCTCTGGACCGGATCATTGAAGCCGGGGGGTTCATTTCGGTGAACACGGGGGCGGCGGCGGAAGCCAACTTGACCCCGGTTCCCAAGGAGGCCGCCGACCAGGCCTTCGACGCCGCAGCCTGTATTGGCTGCGGGGCATGCGTGGCTGCCTGCCCCAACTCGGCCGCCCAGTTGTTTACCTCGGCCAAGGTCGGCCATCTCGGCCTGCTGCCCCAGGGTCAGGCGGAGCGGTGGAGCCGGACCGAGTCCATGGTGGAGGCCATGGAGGAGTTCTTCGGCTCATGTACCAACCATGGAGAGTGCTCCGAGGCGTGCCCCAAGGAGATCTCCCTGGACTTCATAGCCTTCATGAACCGTGACTACATGAAGGCCAAAATCAGGAACCGGTCCCTCGCTGGCCAGCATTGAGACGGCGGACCAAGACCCGATCGACCACCGGTAGTTGGGGTGCGCATGGGGTGTCATTAGGCCTGATGTAGCTACCCCGAATCAACCAGATCTCTCCAGAACGGTGATTTGTAAATGCCGACCAGCGGTTGGGATCGGAGGTCATCGGCGGAGCGTCTCGATAATCGGGTTGGGTGCCGACCAGGCTTTGAGCACAGTTTCCCGAAGAGCGTCGCGCGAGACGGGAGCGACCACCAAGTAAGTACCTCGGAGCAGATCGGCGTAACGAAAAGTCCGGGGCTGGAGGAGTTCGACCACGACCGGGTTCTTCGGATGGCGTTGACGCATCGTCATAAACGCCTCCCGACGCTGGGGGCTGACCTCGCGGAATGAGAAGAAGATGACATCGTCGTCAGCTATGTGCTGGTCAGCACCGTCGGTATTGATTCCCGTACATACCTCATTGCCAGCCTCGCACTCACAGCCCACGATCTCGAAACCGATGCCACGAAGATGGTCCATGACGGCATCGCGTAGCGCGTCGTCCGGGCCGACGACAATGATCTTCGGCCGCCGGCTCTCGCCGATATCAATAGCCGGATTCGAAACAGCGCTGCTCTCTGCGGAATCGGTCGAGGAGGCGTAACTAAATGCGGGACAGTCCATCGGATTCATCATCTCGACACTTGACGCGAACCTGTAGAGACCTTCGTCCCGATCCTCCAAGCCCTGATCGCCCGCTATGGATTTGGGACGAAAGTCCCGTCGGTCGACAGGCCACCGGACCCCGCAATCCTTTACGATCCGGTCGTGGGCCAGTCGGTCAATCAAGATACGGACTTTGGCGTCTCAGCCGAGGAACTCTGGGAGAGCTCCCCCGATGCCCTTCTGGTGGTAGAGGCTGGCGGACGTATCCGGTCGGCAAACACCGCTGCCCACCTGCTGTTCAGGGTGCCGCCCCGAAGCCTGATCGGAAAGACGGTTGAGGACCTGCTTCCCATCTCGGCTCGCGAGCGACATCAGAGCGAGCGGGCCTCCTTCGAACGCGATCCCCGACAACGACCCATGGGAACCGGGAAGCGCCTAGCGGGCCGACGAGCCGATAGCACGGAATTCCCGGTCCATGTAAGCCTCTCCCCGCTCAATGGTGTTGGCCACACGTTGGCCGCAGTACGCGACATGACCGACTGGGTGGCAACCGAGGACCTACTACGCGACACCGAATGGCAACGTGATCGCGCCGAGGACCACGAGAGGATTGCCCGCGAGCTGCATGACACGGTGATTCAGGAACTGTTCGCTGCCGGGATTGGTCTACAGACCCTGCAGGCCCGCAGTGAGGAGCCGGAAAGGCTTGGCGACATCGTGGGGTCACTGGATGCCACGATCCGAACTATCCGGTCGGTCATCTTCGACCTCAGTTCACCGGTGCACAGTTCGTCGGGCCTACGTTCCCAGGTCAACGAACTAGTTGCGATCATGTCGAAGACGGTCGGTATCGAGCCCCGGTGCCACTTCACAGGTCCGTTGGACACCGGAGTTCCCGACCACCTCGTCGAGGAGGCTTTGGCCGTCGTGCGAGAGGGCCTTACTAACGTGGCCCGGCACGCAAAAGCGTCCACGATCGACCTTCGGGTGGATGTTGGTGAGTCCCTACTGATTGAGGTGCTCGACAACGGGGTGGGCCTTGAAGACGATCCAACCCGCAGAAGTGGCCTAGCCAATCTTGGAGATCGGGCCACCCGGTACGGCGGGACTTTTCTCGCCCACCGGGGTCCGATGGGAGGGACGATCCTCGAATGGAGTGTCCCTATGGGTGGAGAGTCCGACTAGTAGCGGCGCCGTTCGGAAAGCCGGGCAGCGAAGGCCGCCGCCTCGGTGCGCCGCGACATGCCGAGTTTTCTCAAGAGGTTTGTGACGTAATTCTTCACCGTCTTCTCGGCGATATACATCCTTTCTGAAATCTCACGATTGGAGAGGCCGTCGCCAATCAGTTCAAAGATGCGTCTCTCCTGAGTAGAAAGGTCGGAGACCGCCGCCTCACCAGACTCTCTGAGTCGCCGGAGCGCCAGCCTCGTAGTAGCCGAGTTCAGCGGGCGCCTACCTTGGGCAACGAGGCGGATCGCCTGGAGCAGCTCGTTGCCCTGCACCTTCTTCAGCACGTATCCGGCGGCGCCAGCCAAACTGGCCTCCACCAGAGCCTGGTCGTCCTCAAACGACGTCAGAATTAGGCACGCCACCTCGGGATAAGCCGACCGTATGTCACGGCACACCTCGACGCCGTTACCGTCCCCAAGTCGCACGTCGAGAATGGCTACGTCGGGTCGGCAGGCAGCGACGGCTTCCACGGTCGTAGCCGCCGAACCGGCAGATCCGACCACCTCCAAGTCGTCCTCAGCGTCGATTAGCGCGGTAAGACCGTGTCGGACCACGTCATGGTCATCGACAAGAAAGACGCGTGTCGTCACGTTGTTGACCTATCACACGTGTCATCGCTGTGCCGTCTCATCTGTCACTTCGTTCTGCTCGGTATTCGTGGATGCCATTGCCAACTACCGCTCCACCAAGAATCGCGACCCAGATCCCCGATACTCCCCCCAGGGCGAATGCCGAAACCCATCCATGTTCGGGCGCCACCAGATAGGTAATGACCGCGAAGAATCCGGTGATAGCGATGCCTGACGCCAAGGTGGCTACGGCAACAGTGCGAATCCGTCGCTCACCGTCACCGTCTACGAGACGGTGTTCATACACGGGTGTGGTCAAGGTCTCCTCCGCTGCAGGGAACGAGATTGTGGGGGCAACGAGTGATATCGAAACGATTCCCTCAGTTGGCCCAACCACTCCTGAGGCGAGAGGGGGGGCCGCTTCGACTCCGAACACCGCGCCCATAGCGCTACTGGCAAACACGAACTCATGTCGAGAGGGAGGAATCAAGGATCTGGTTGGGGTGTAGGGGGTTCTGAGCTGACGGTACGGAACCAGGCCGGCGACGATCAGGGTCGAAGGTCCTGTTGTACGGAAGCCATTCGAAGGAGCCCGATGAACGGGACCTCTGGCCCTGACGAACTCCTAGGGGTATCCGTACCGTCAAAGCATGACCAAGCAGAAGCGTCGTCGACATGCCCGCGGGAAATCGTTTCGTGCCCCGCGGTTCAGCCCGTGGCGGACTGACCCCCGGGTCCTCGTCGAGGAATCCGACGGAGCAGTGCGGTCGTCCGTCGTCCGACTCCTCGAAAAGGCGGGCTTTCAGGCGGTCGGATGCGGAGGTCCGGACGACAATGCGGGATCACGATGCCCGTTGACGAAACCGGCTAGTTGTCCGGCAGCCGCCGAAGCCGACGTGATCTTCTTCTCGTTCCGTCTAGCCAACCCGACCAACCGGGAGATCCTCCGGCTACTCAAGTGTCGGCATCCGAACACGCCGATCGTCGTCGAGGTCCCCAAACCACAGGTCGCGGCCCACGGCGAACTTCTGGCCGGCACCCACCCCGTCTACTCGCCAATGACCCGGCGAAGCATCACCCATGCGGTGCGGAAAGCCTGCCTGGGTGTCTCCACTACGGACCGTTGATTCAAGACGTTCCTCCGCGACCACCGGGCCCTAGCGCTCCGACAATGGATTCATCAGACCCATCGTCCGTCGACACGGACGATCCGATCAATGGAGGACCTTCAGTGCAGACATCAACCACCCGCCATCTCATGGCACGAATTCTCATTGCGTCTCTGGCCTTCGCCCTCTTGGTGACCAGTTGCGCCACCGACGACGGCCCTCCGGCTTCCTCGACCTCGGCAGCCGTCTCCGGAAAACTCCACTCCACCCCAGTGGTCGACGACGGGGTCTTTGTAGCTGAGATTTCGCTAACCGAGTTTGCCATTACCGGCACCCTGACCGTGCCGGCAGGTCCGGTCGTTCTATCCGTAACCAACTTCGGCTCGGCTGAGCACAACCTCCAATTCAACGATGGACCAATCACCCCGATGTTGGGCACTAACCGTTCGGCTGTTCTGGACCTGGGAACGCTGCGTCCAGGCACGTATCCCATGACGTGTGAGATCTCCGGACATAAGGAGGCCGGAATGACTGCCACCCTGACCGTGCTTGACGCCGATGACCCAGAGCTGGCCACGGTGGCCTCCTCCCATGGAGACGGTACCCACGGAGGAGATGTCGACTGGGCCGAGATGGACCGCATCATGCTGGAGTCGATCCGAGCCTTCCCGGCCGAGACCACCGGTATCGGTAACCAGATCTTGGAGGCCGTCACCACCGCCGACGGGACCAAGGAGTTCCATCTGACTTCTGCCATCACGCCGTGGGAGGTCGAGCCCGGAAAGATCGTCGACGCCTGGACCTATAACGGCCAGGTCCCCGGCCCAATCATCCGGGTCGACGTCGGCGACCGCGTTCGGGTGGTGATCGACAACCAGCTCCCATTGGGAACTGATGTCCACTGGCACGGGATCCCCACACCCAACGACATGGACGGCGTGGCTCCCCTGACCCAAGACCTGATTCAGCCGGGTACCTCATTCACATATGAGTTCACTGCCGGGGAACCCCGTACCGGCATGTACCACGCCCACCACATGGGCCATAAGGCAATTCCCAACGGGTTGTTCGGTGTCTTCACCATTGGCGAACCTCCAGTCCCCCGCGGAAAGACGATCGGGGGGACGCTCATTCCCGCCGACCTCCAGATCTCGAGGATCATCCCGATGGTTCTCAACGACGCTGGGGTCATCGGTTACTCACTAAACGGCAAGTCCTTCCCAGCGACTCAGCCCTACGTCGTCACCGCCGGCGACTGGATTGTCGTCGACTACTACAACGAGGGGCTGCAGGTCCATCCGATGCACATGCACCAGTTCCCCCAGTTGGTATTCGCCAAGGACGGCTTCCCCCTCGACCACCCGTACTTTGCCGACACCATCAATGTGGCGCCTGGCGAGCGCTACTCGGTGCTGGTCCGCCCCGACGAACCTGGCGCCTGGGTGTGGCACTGTCACATCCTCAACCACGTGGAACGCGACGACGGGATGTTCGGCATGGTCACCGCGGTCATCGTGGAAGCTGCCTGACCGAACCTCCCAACGAGGTGACACCCATCCCCCCCATAGGAAGGGTGTCACCTCCACGGCCGGGCTCTCCGCCCGGTCAGTTCCGGCCCAGGTGGGTGAGTAGGCGGGGTAGGAGGTCGGAGACCAGCCCGTCCGGGAACTCGTGGCCCAGGTCCTCGACCAGCCACAGTTCGGAGTCCGGGATCCCTTCGGCCAGGGCCAGGGCGTGTTCCACCGAAAAGACCGGGTCAGTAGTCCCGTGCACGACGAGGGTCGGTACCGTCACCTCCCCGAGACGGTCAAGACGAGACGGTGAGGAATTGACCGCCGGGCCGTGCCCCGACTCCGGGTACCAGCAACGCTCCACCTCATCGATGGCCACCCGTAGCCGGTCGCCAGTGGCCACCGGATAGCGGCTCCCGGAAAACATCTCATCCATCTCGACTATCCAGGCCACCCGCTGCTGCGGGGTAGTAGGTGGTGGGGTGAATAGTCGCTCGGCCATCTGTTCGACCAGCCAGTTAGTGGCCGGCGGGAGCCGGTCGTCACCCAACCCGGGTGTCGTGGACACCAGGGTGAGGGTGTCGACTCGCCTGGGATGGTCGAGGGCTAGAACCTGGGCCACCATTCCGCCCATCGATCGACCGACCACGTGGGCCCGGTCGATCCCATGCTCATCGAGGACGGCTAGGGCGTCGTCGGCCAGGTCGTCGAGGGTGTAGCCGATCTCGGACGACACCTTGGTGGAGAGGCCGGAGTCCCGGTGGTCGTACCGCACCACCCGAAGGCCGTGGTCCGCTAGCGGACCGATGAGGTCAGGGGTCCATCGGGTGCAGTGCGAGTCGGCGCCCGATACCAGCAGCACGGCAGGGTCGCCGGACGACCAGGTCGAAGCGGGATCGAACGCCTCGGAGAACAGTTCGATGCTCTGCGGTGCCGCGGTTTCGGCCATCAGCCGAGGGTAACGCCGGTCGGTCGGCCAGCCCGGGGAGGGCCGTGACGCGAGGTCCCGACACCGGGCACCCGTCGAACACCGCCCCGGCTAGCGTCGCCGCCGTGCCCCACCTCCATCCCGTGAAGGTCCGCTTCTACGAGCTCGACCCTTATGGCCACCTCAACCACAGCGTCTACGTGCAGCTATTTGAGACGGGGAGGGTGGAGTTGCTGGACGAGGCAGCCCTCGGCCTCCACGACCTGGAGGGCGAGGGCTACCGGTTCGTGGTCACCCAGATCGCTACGAGGTTCCTGGCTTCCGCAGTGGGCGGTGACGCCCTGGTTGTCGAGACAGAGGTACTGGAGATCCGGCGGGCATCTTCACGGTGGGGGCAACGCATCATGCGAAATGACGAGGTCCTGGCCACCCAGGAGGTGGTGGCCGCGGTCACCAGCACCGGCGGGAGGCCGGTCAGGATCCCGGAGTCCATGGTGGAGCGCCTGACCCCGTATCTGGTCGCCGACCCGACAGACTCTCCGGACCAGGAGGACTGATGCCGGCGCCCGAGGCGCAGGCCCGCCTCCTCCGGCTCGCCCTCCAGGTGATCCGGGGGGCCCTCATGGGAGCCGCCGATGTGGTCCCCGGGGTCTCGGGCGGCACCGTTGCCCTGCTGCTCGGCATCTACGACCGGTTGATGCAAGCCATCTACACCGGGGCTCGTGCCCTGGGGTGCCTGGTCCGCGGCGACCTGCGCGGTACGGCTCGCCGGTTATCCGAGGTGCCATGGGGCTTCGTTCTCCCTCTCCTAGCCGGCCTGCTGACCGCCGTCGCCCTACTGGCCGGGCTGATCGACGAGGCATTGGTCGACCATCCGGAGTCGATGGCTGGCCTGTTCACCGGTCTGGTGTTCGCCGCGATCCTCATCACCCGACGGGACGTGGTGTGGACCGGGTCCCGTACAACCACCGCAATCCTCGTCGGAGCGGTCCTGTTCGCCGTCCTCGGTCTAAAAGGGACACCGGTCGCCGATCCCTCCCCCGTGGCGCTGTTCGTCTCGGGAGCCGTGGCTATCTGCGCCATGGTGCTTCCAGGTATCTCTGGCTCGTTCATCCTCCTCATGGTGGGCATGTACGGCACCATGATCCAGGTCGTCGATGACCGCATGGTGGTCGGTGCAGCAACCTTTGGAGCCGGAGCCCTCATCGGTCTGGCCTGCTTTTCAGCGTTACTGGCCCGCTTGTTGGCGCGAAGGCACGATGACGTAATGGCCGTGATGGTCGGTCTGCTGATGGGCTCGCTCCGGGTGCTGTGGCCCTGGCCCCATGGGGTCGGCGTGGTCAGCCGCCATGCCGAAGAGGTGGTGAATGGCGCCACCCTTAGTTGGCCGGAGGCAACCGACGGCTTGGCAGGGCCGGCGCTGCTAGCCGCCCTGGCCCTAGCCGTCGTTCTTCTCGTTGACCGCCTGGCCCGTGGTCGGATTCAGTCCGCTGAGTGAGACATCCCATCGGGGTCGGAACCGTCGTCCCGACCAAATCGCGTTCCGAGTCTCAGCGAAGCGGCCTTTGGAACCCCTTCGTTGCAGGGGTGTGGGGGTTTCGCGCCACCCTCTGCCTCAACCGAAGGATGGATAGGGATCGGCATCCGGATCGGGCCGCGGGGTCTCGACGTCTGCGGTGACGAGTGGGTACAAGTCCTCCGGGGTATCCCGAGGACAGGTCCAGTCAATGTCGTCGGCCACCCCGGCCAGCTCGGCGAACGGGCGCAGAAAGGTGAAGTAGACATAGGCCCCGCAGGCGATCCGCTGGTCCCGACCCATGGCCGCTATGTCCCGGTAGTGGCGGCGTTGCGCAACCCGTGCTGCCGATGCCACGGCGTCCATTTCGTCGTCAGAGAGCGGTGTCAGCGGCTGGCCGGGTCCCACGCCGTCTGAAGTGAACAGGGCGAACCCCGACAGGTGGTCAAGGTAGTCCTCGGGCGTCGAAACCGTAGTCCCGAAATCGGTGATCCGGACTTCAACGCCGGGGTCCAGGACGAGGACTGCCGTGAGGTTGCCGTAGGGGACACCACCCGCCACCGGAGACCAGGCCAGGTCGCTCTCGGCCAACCGGTAGTAGTCGCGAATGATCACCTTCCGGCCGTCGGCCAGAAGGTACGGACCAGTGTCTCCGTGCCCAACCCGGGTGTCGAAATAGAGGAGGAAGAGGTGGTTGATGATGGTGGCGTTGGCCCGCCGGATTCGGTCCCGCCGCCCATCGTCGACCGGGCTAGCTGTCGCCACCAGGGCCGACACCGTGTCCTCGTCGAACACGTCCAGGCGGTCGTCCACCTCGGCGGCGTGCAGGTGGTCGCCGCCCCGGTAGGCCCGTGAGGTTCGGGCCCAGAAATCCAGCACAGTGTGGGCACGGTCCAACGCGTTCGGGCCGTCATCCACCGCGGGATCCACCGCCCGTAGGACGTTTCTTCCGATGAGGAAGAAGTTGGCCACGCCCCAAAGAAACACCGAGTTGGCCTGGCAGCCGGGACGCCGGGCCTCCATCCCGATCTCTTCCGGTTCCATGGCCGCCGTGATGGTGGCCACAGCGTCCGGGTAGCGGAGGAAGGCCTCGACGCAGGACACCATCACGTAGGGCGTGACCGGGATGAGCTGCGAGGAGTAGCTGGTCCGCTCGGCGACCAGCCGCTTAGTGATCGGATTGATGGTGGCCAGCCACCCGTTCACCCGGTCGCGCCGAACCGGGGCGTCCTCGTCGGGACCACTGGGGGTGACGGCGGCGGTCATCCCCCGACCAGGCGGACCACGCCGTCGGGACCGGTGGCGTCCAACTCCACCTCGACACCCTCGTCCGGCTCCTCGGACAGGACGGTGGCCACCACCCCTGGGACCCGGTATTCCCGGCTGATGATCCCGATGTGGCTGCGGATCGTCCCCCCGGTGCACACCACGCCGGCCAGCTCGTCGAAGATAGGTCCAAGGAATGTGGCACCGGCGTCTCTGACAACAACCACCAGGCCGTCGGCTCCGGCGTCCATCAGACCCAGCACGTCGTCGGGCCCCTCCAAGCGGACCCACCGCCCGCGGGCCGTGCCGAAGTCGTAGGTCTTCTGCCCCCGACCGACCTCCGACACTGTTGCCCTCCCGCGGTTCCACCATGGGCCGGACCCGTGGAGGCCCACCCGAGCGGTGGCCGGCACCGTAGCGTCCACCACGCGGTGCACGACCAGTGGGCTCGTCGGGCCATCACGGCCCACCAGGTCGGGACCTAGGCTCCCGGACCGTGGCTGAACCGTTGTCCGACGCTTGGATCGCCGCCCTGGACACCGCGGTCGCCGAACACCCCGGTCTTCGGGAGGCCGCCGCCGCCATAACCCTCGTATTGGAGTACTCGACCTCCGGTGGGCCCACCTGGCATGTGGTGTTCGACCACGGTTCGGTCCGGGTAGTCGCTGGACCAGCCGACCATCCCGACCTGCGGTTCGCCACTGACCCGGCTACAGCCCGGGCCCTAGCCGCCGGCACGCTGGATCCCCTACGGGCCGTGATCGACGGGGACCTGACTCTCGGAGGCGACCCCCGCCTCCTGGTTGAGCACCGTGCCGTGTTCGACGGCTTAGGCGACGTGTTCGCCGTCGCCCGGGAGCCCTGAGCCGAACCGTTGCCCGGTTGGCGGGTACCTTTCATACATGGCCCAGCTCATGCGAATCTGGTTGAAGCCCGTAAAGGGCGAACCCCTGCAAGAGGTGGAGCACGCCTCCGTACGGTCGAACCACGGCCTGGTCGGAAACGCCGAACGGGGTGGCCCCCGTCAGGTCACCGTGCTGTCCGCCGAGGACTGGGAGGCCGCCAACGCTGAGGCCGACGCCGAACTGGACCCGTCGGCCCGCCGGGCCAACATTCTGGTCACCGGCCTGGACGACCTGGTCGAGTCCACCGGGCGGGTGCTGCGAGTCGGCGGGGCCCGCATCCAGGTAACCGGCGAAACCCGGCCGTGCGGCCTCATGGACGCCGCCCATCAGGGGCTGCGGGCTGCCATGGAAGTCGGTTGGCGGGGGGGCGTGCACGGCATCGCCTTGAACGACGCTGATCTGGCCGTCGGTGACGAGGTGTCCTGGGAGAGCTGAGGCCGACCAGAACAGGGTCCGACGGCCTAACCACTCAAATCAAGCCGAGGCCGCGCACCATGTCCCGTTCGGCGGCCAGCTCGGCTACCGAGG
>Ga0206685_10000576_pt1 | contig 11105 bp, 6 predicted proteins | sample M220012015metaG_FD_161049 | JGI IMG/M metagenome (GOLD analysis project Ga0206685, IMG submission 161049) | Ammonia-oxidizing marine archaeal communities from Monterey Bay, California, United States - M2 200m 12015 | ecosystem: Environmental > Aquatic > Marine > Intertidal zone | place: USA...
TAGGACGAAGGCTGCACCGTGATTGCCATGCGCGATCTCGCCAAGTATGTTAATCCGAATCACCGCCCCCATAAAGCAGACCCATACCAACCGGTTCGCAAACGTGTCGCGGAGATGAAGAGAAAGGCTGCTAAAAAGGAATAGATCAGATACCAATTCCTTATTCTAAGACCTATTGTTCGATGTTCATCGTTTTTGGTCACAAGGGAGTCGTTGAACTACTCATTGCTAAAGGTGCGGATGTTAATGCGAAGGATGGGATTGGCGGAAAAACGACTGCTAGGATGGGGAAAATCAAAGATCAGTATCTTGTGTGAATTTTTGAGCATGAACTAGGGCAGGTGCCCATTCTCCCCTTGCCCTGGCGCATCGCCTCCCCTATTTTCCAGTGAGTTATGAACACAGCCATTACCTTTCTCCCCCTCCGCTCCGGTCCAAAGGGGGCTTCAAGGCCCTCCCGCCAAAAGCAAATTCCTAGCAGTAGTATTATGAAACGTCGCGATATGTTGAAAACCGCTGGCTGCATACTTTTCCTGCCGTCTCTTGAGAGTTTCGGGAAGAATCGATCTGCCCCGGCCGACGCTGATGTCAAAAGGCTTTTCTGTGTTAGCATGGGCTACGGCTTGTTCACCGACGTCCTGCCGCAGACTGATGGTGCGGACTACGCATTCAGCGACCACATGGAGCCTCTTAAAAAACACAGAGACCATTTCACGCTCTATTCGAAAATGAAGTTTGGAGGGAACCATGAAAATGACCACAAGTGCTTTGTCGGAAACACCACGACGAACCCGGACTCTCTGGACCAACTTGTAGCGGACCACGTTGGACATTTAACCCGCGTCAGAAACGTGGTCACTTTCATCAGCCATGCCCATCACCACATCGTTGCTTCCTGGCGTAACAGGCTGCCCGTTTCGCCAATTCAATCGACGAGGGTGCTGTTTGAAACTCTCTTCGCCAGGACTGACAGGAAGACGGAGGAGCGACTACTGGCGAATAAGAAGAGCGTCCTTGACGGTTCCCTTGAGGAGGCGAAATCACTGATGGCACGGGTCTCGGGCCGGGACAAGCAGAGACTGGAAGAGTATTTCGCGGCATTACGTGAATCGGAGCAGGAACTCAACAAATCCATCGAGTGGCTTAGTCGATCTCGCCAGGATGTCGAATTCCCTGTCGCCCCTTCATTTGAGAATGAATTCCTCGCAACCGATGTTGACAAACAAAGATTCCTGACAAACCCACGTCAGATTCAACGCGGTATTGCATTCGACATGATTTACAAGGCCTTCAAGTTCGATGTCACACGCGTGGTCAATTTCTATATGACAGGACTCGACAATGATCATCACATCACGACGCACAACGTACCCAAATCCGAGGAAGCACGCACAAGTCTGACGAAATATGACTCCTCGTTCTTTTCACTGATGGCAAACTTCTACGACAAGCTCTCCAGCACGAGAGTCGAATCCGGAGGCACGCTGATGGATGAGACGATCACCGTCTCCACAGCAAACAACAGCGTGAGCCAGAAAATGGGGCCTCACAACGGGAATGAAATCCCGGTATTCGTTGCGGGCGGAAAATTCGCAAATCACGGCGGCCATATCATTCGCAAAGGCGAGACGACCTGCGATATCTACCTCTCAATACTTCAGCAATTTGGCATCGAACAAGGCCGGTTCGGCAATAGCAAGAAGATCATCGAGTTGTGACATCATATTGAATCACAGAATCACAAAGGTTGCAGCGTTTCTACTGCTGTTTGCCGATGCCCATGCTTCGTGCAGCATTGCAGATGATCGGATGCAATCACAGCATTTCTTCAATACGTTTTGCGTTTCCTGTCACGGAATGGAAAAGAGTAAGGCTGACCTCCGTCTGGATCAGATTGACGTGCAGCAATGGAACGACCCAAGTCTGTTGAATGATATCTATACGGCAATCGAATCTGGCGAGATGCCGCCGGAAGATGCACCGAAATTTCCAGAACCCGATCAGTTCAAAGCATTGCAGAAGGTATTGCGCAATCAACTGCACCTACTCGCAGAAAAGCAGAAACCAGGAATGCTGAAACGGTTGAGTCGAGTCGAGTATCAAAACACGGTAAATGATGTCTTTGGAAGCGACTTCTCACTGCTCGACCGGCTGCCACTTGACAACATCGAAGCTGGCTTTAATAACAACGCCGACAACCTGCACATGTCGGTTTTCGATATGGAGTCGTACTTCAACGTTGCGAACCTCATTGCCGAGAGTGTTGTCAGCGACAAACCTGCTCCACGCGTCGTTGTCTACTCAACGAAAGACACAGATATTGATACGCACAGCCACAAGGACAATACCAATGGGTTTGCCCCGTCGCTGTCCCTGGCTTCACGACCCCTGGTTTTTGCGACTCAGTCCATCCAAATAAAAATCAATCCATCGGTCAAAACGAGTGGTGTTTATCGGATTGTTCCAAAGGGGTTCTATATCCAGGCCAAGTTTGTTGCAGGAAGCCGGGTTGAAGAAAGATTGCCTGCCGTCACGGACATTTCAGAGATTAATACCAACGATACGCCGCCAACCGACCACTCGATGAGCTACTTCCTTCGGAAAAACTCTGGAGTAGGACAAAGCATTGTTACTGTGATTCCCAAAAATGCTGCGTGGAAAGACTTCAATCCCAGCATCGGGTTCACGACGCAACTGTCGTCCGATGACACGATCGTTCTCAGATGCAATTCGGTCAAAGGGGGGGGGCCTCAGCGGATGTTCTGTATTGAGACGGCGACCATTACGGGACGAGTGTACGAGTCATGGCCACCAGATACTTACTTTTATAAAACCTACTGCAAAGACATAGATGCATCTGCTGGCTATGAGGCATGCCAGGCCATTTTGAAGAGGCTTGCACGGAAACTGTTTCGCGGTCCGGTCTCCGACGCTGAGATGCAGCAATTCTATAAGCATGCCATGAAAGCGGTTGCCCAAGACCGAAGCATTTTTTCAGGTCTGCAGGCAGGCATTCGCGGAATGTTATGTTCCCCGAAGTTCCTGTTTAAGCAGGAAGGCGAATCAGGGCCTTTGGATAATTACGCGATCGCTGCACGTATGTCGTATTTCCTGTGGAATTCCTTGCCCGACGAGATGCTCTTCGAGCTGGCGAGACAGGGAAAGCTGAAGGACCCAAAAGTCCGTCGTGAGCAGACGCTCCGAATGTTACAGGCCGCAAGAACTGATCGCTTCGTCAGAGACTATGTTTATCAATGGCTCGATCTTGAAAAACTCAAGATCATCGAACCAGACCTAAACATTTTCACTGTTGATGAATTTGACCTTGTCCGCGATCAGATCAAAGAAGAACCGGTTGAGTTCTTCAAGGAAGTACTGTCGAGCAATTTGAGCTTGGTGAATTTTATTGACTCTGATTTCGTGATGATCACGCCGGAGCTCAACTACATCTATCGGATCGAAGGACATCCAGTCGCGACGCCTAGCAAAAGACCTGGTGCAAGTAAAATATCACCGAAAGATTACAGGCCTAAAGAGATCACATCAGAGTTCTCTAAAGTGATGCTGGACGAAAAAGACCGCTATCGCGGAGGCCTACTTTCACAGGCAGGTTTCATGCTGATGACGACCAACAACGGGGAATATACCAACCCGTTTTATCGCGGGGCCTGGGTATTGAAGAGTTTTTACGGAGATCATCTGGAGACACCGGAGGACCTTGAGATCTCTGCACTCAGCCCCCCTACGAAAACGGAGACTATCAAAGAAACTATCGATGCACATCGAGCGGATGCCAGTTGTAACATCTGTCACAAGAAGATGGATCCCCTTGGAATCGCCCTGGAGAACTTCGACGTAATAGGACGCTGGCGGGACCAATACACTGACGTGAGCAACTATGCCCCAAAGGGCAATAAGAAGGGTGGACGTTTTCCAGTGGATGCGAGAACTGTCCATATAGACGGCCGAGCCTTCGAAGGTCCCCAGGGTCTGAAGACAATTCTGATGGAAGACAAAGAGAGGTTTTCCAAAGCGTTCGTGGAGAACATGTTGTCCTATGCAATGGCTCGTGAGCTCAACTTTCTCGACCGTGAGCATATTGAACAGCTCTACGAGCAGTCCGCTAATACGAACTTCAGGCTGCGAGACATTTTGTTGGAGATCGTGTCGTCAGACTACTTTACCAGACGATAGCAATGAGCCATCAGAACAACCCCCTTTCACCGTCAAGCGGTCAGAAAAAAGGGTCGTTTTAACTGTTGCCCCCGAACAACAACCCTGCGGCGTTCAAGTGGTGGAGTGGGTTGGTTTAGTTGCCAGCAGCTTTCAATTCTTCACCCGTCTTGCCGCCGTGTTTGCGGAGGAGGCGGTCGTTAACGGTACGGCGGGACAAAATTGGTTCAACATCATTCGCCGGAATCGTTCGAATGCGGCTCAAATCGAATCGAGCGCAGGTCGATCATCTCGCCTTTGAGCGTGCCGGCAGGGCGCATGAGGATGCGGTTCGAGCCCTTTTTCAGTTCGATGAATCCCACTTCCTTTTCAATGAACTTGTCGAAGCCGCCGGTAGTGCTGACCTTGCCCTCGAGTACGCCAAGGTCGGATTTGATCAGCCAGGTGTTCCCAGCGTTATTGTCGTCCATGGCGTGAAGGAGGTGGACCCGGTAGCGGCCGGCGGCCGGAAGGTCGACTTGCCACAGGGCGGCGTCGCTCTCGTTCACCCAGGGACCGATCAGGTCGAGGTCGGGGTGATAACGAAGTTGCTTTGCAAAAAGCTGCGCCGTCTTGGAATAGAGAGTGAATTGGCCCTTGTCATCGGGCCGGATAGGTTCGGGTCCACTCGGGGCGTCCTTGCCTGCCAGTTCCGGCGCGGTCCAAGGGAACCTGCGGTCGGCGGATGCTTTGCGCTCACGGGCGATCAAGTCCGGATCGACTGGATCAGCGGTATTGCCCCAGGCGCGCCGGATGAACGTGAGGATGGCAGCAAGGTCGTCATCGTCCACCGCGCCTGAACTTCCGATCCCTGGCATGTGGAGATTCCATTCTTGCCCGCTTACCTCGATGGGTCCCACCAAGCCGCGCAGGACGATCTGGGCGAGGCGTTCGGGGGATCCGGTTACCCATTCGCTCTTTGCCAGCCGCGGTGCCACTCCAGGCGTACCGAGCCCGTGCGGGTGGTGACAGGAGGCGCACAACACCGTGTACTTCTCAGTTCCGAGTTTGGCCCGTTCCACCTGATCAGCAGTGAGCGATTCGTAGTTCACCTTCGGCTCCGCTGCGTCACTTCCAGTTCTGGTGATCTCAATGAGCGCAGTCAAATCGCGGACGAACTGTTCTCGCAAGACTTGCGGAACGCCCTCGACCGGTTGCATCGCCACCTCAATACAATCCGCTTCGCGACCCGCAATGCCGGTAAGAGCGGCGGTGCGTCCGAGGTCATCGGGTCTCTTGGCGACGAGTTGGAGGAGCAGACGGAAGTCATCCGGCTCGGCAGCGGCGGCACTGAGCGTGATGAGCGCCTGTTGGAGCACCTCCGAATTGGACTCTCCGCGCTCTCCGGTGAGCACCGCGATCTCGGCCACGGTCTTAGGCCGCAGCTGATCCGTCATGATCTTGTCCATGACCCGCAGGGCCGTGGCGCGAACGTGGCCATGTTCGTGTTTGAGAGCCTCGCTAGCAGTCGACCAATCGAGGGCACCCAATCCCTCCAGAGTCCAGAGCGCATGCATTCGTCCGAGATAGGACTCGCCTTCCAAGGCGAGCTTCTTGAGTGGTGGCACCGCTTCGGTGAGGCACCTGTCGACGAGAAGGCGCTGGGCGGTGTCTCGCCTCCAGCCGTTGGGATGGCTCAAAGCCTCGACGAGCTGGGGGGCACTTCGTTTGGACAGGACGGGGGACTCGTAGGAGATGGGCCGATCGGTTGCGACGATTCTCCAGATCCGGCCGAGGTCAATGCCGGACTCGAGATTGCGCGCCTTCACCTGGTCGGTGATCCAGGGCACGAGGAAGATGACGTGTTCGATGACGCCCTTGTACATGTCGGCGATGTAAAGGGCGCCGTCCGGGCCGGTGCGGGCATTGATGGGTCGGAACCGTTCGTCTGTGGAAGCGAGAAGTTCCTGTCCGGCCGGATAGTGGCGCTTGGCTTGTGGGGTAAGTCCATCTGCTACGACGAGGCGTCCGATGAGATGGCCACCCGCTTCGGGCACAAACAAGTTCTCTCGTGCGTCGTCGGGAAACTGATCACCACGGTAGACACAGGTGCCGGAGGCTATCGTGTAGGTGCGCAATGTTCCGTCGTCGCGCAACTCCAAACCTCCGAGAGTGATCTGCGGCGTGGGGCGGATCGGAAACACTTCCTGAGCCTGGCCGGAGATTACGGCGCCCACACCCAGCCGACCCGGCCCTCCGTTCCGGTTTGCAAAGTCGCGGAGACCAGGATGGCGGCGTGCGTATTCCTCCGGCATGTAGTCCATCATGGCGGCCGTGCTTTCTCTGCAGGTGTAGAATCGTCCGAGGTTGTCGAAACTCACTCCGAATTGCCCGCGGTGAATCGCGTCTTCCTCGATGAGTTCGCCCTCGCGTAAGCGGTGCCGTTTTGCCCAATCGGCGCTGTGCAGCCAGTTGTCGATTCCCCGCCGCAATCCGTTGGCGGTATGCTGTGGGTTCCCTGCCACGCCGTAGTTGCCCACCTTGCGCTTTCGATCGCACACCAGGTCGCCGTCGTGGTCTTGGCAGAACCAGAGGTGGGGAGGTTCGGCGAGAAGGACGCCGCCTTCTACGAAAGCGAAGCTGCGGGGCATGACGAGTTCGTCGAGATAAACGGTGCTTTTATCCGAGCGACCATCGGCGTTGGTATCCTCGAGCACCATCAGCCGGCAGATCGGATCTGCTTCACCGGTTCCTGCCAGGTCACGCATGTAACCGCGATACTCGAGCACCCAGATCCGCCCATCGGCATCGAACTCGAAGAACACCGGATCCGCAATCATGGGCTCGGCCGCCACCAACTCGACCCTATATCCAGGTGCCATCTTGAACGTCGCGAGTTGTTCTTCCGGCGAGAGCGGTGGGGCGGGTGGAATCACGACATTCTCGAAGATCTTCTCGCCGCGCTTCCAGTCGGCCCAACCGTTCAGTGCAGAAGGAGGACGAATGGCTGGACGTTCTGCCGGGACCGCTCCTGTGCGCGACGGCGGCGGGGGCGGGGGAGCCTCTCCCGAGAGCCGGTTGAGCACATTGCGCGTAATTCGGTCGACGTGGTCGGTGCTGCCCCATCCACCGCAGTCGAACTGGATCCGAAAGCCTGACTCCGAATCCTCGGGCCCGGTGACGCGCGCGATCTGAAAACCCATGACGTCCGAAAAGCTTTCGTCGAGATTGTCGTAGAGCATCGTCAGGGCATCCTGCGGATTGGAGATCTGCACCCTGGCGCGGGCATAATTGCCGGCTTGCTGCGGGGTCGCCTCCTCCCACTCGGTGCGGCTCCCACCGCTCGCGGTAAAACCATTTCCCTTCACCCGGTCCAGGTCGATTCCGATGGCCCAAGCGTAGCGTTGTGACTCAGCCGCGAAGAAATGTCGCAGGAGGGCGAAAACCTCGTATTCTCCTTCCGGCAATCCACTCACGCGGACACCGGCCTGTTCTCGCGGAACACCGCTGCTGTACAACATGTCGTTCATGAGGGCGTTGTTGCCGGCACCAGGCGGGGCTTTCCGATTTATGTAGCTCGCTTGCGGAGCCTTGCCCCAGTTGGTGATATGTGCATCGGCGTCAGCCGCGCCGAACTCGATGGTAAGCGTGTGAGAGAGGGGCTTGCCGTATTCATCAACGACCTTCCCCGAGAAGTGGTTGCGAAGGATGTTCCACGTCCCACCCTCGAACACACCCGTTTCGTGTCCCGGCCCAAGTGGACCGTTGGCATTGGCGAGACCTCCCCTGCCCGCCCCGGGAGCGAGCCCGTGTGACCAGTCGGTAGTGGCTGCAGTGAAAACAGTTCCGCCACCCGGAACGGTGTAGATGCCCATACATCCGTGTTCGTGCTCATTCGTTTTCCAGAGTTCATGAGCCGGCTTGTACCAACCGAGGTCACCCTCGCCCCACCTCGCCGGGGCAGTGGCGAGGATCGTGAAATTCTTCGGTGTTCCGTCCCTGCCGGTGGGAACGGGGCGTCCATCGACCATCGTGAACTCGCAACCGTCGCACTCGTAACCAACAATCGTGTTGCCCCCACCGAATTCCATGCCTTCCTCCAAACCGGTCTCTTTAAAGACCCAGTGGTCGGGCCGGTGCACCTGATACGCGCCGCTGCCGTTCGGGATCCCATCCCGAAATCGGTGGAAGCCACCGCGCAGAAATCCCACACCGGTTAGCTGGTTCTCTGGCCGTTTTACAAGGTGATGGCTCCACAGCGTGCTGAGAAGCGGCTGTCCATCGGGTTTGTAGAGAGGATCCTGCTCGTAAGCTTCCTTCCAGCACACCAGGTCGTTGCCGCCGTCTTCGCTGCGCACCTGCCAGCAACACGTGTTGCCACTAAAGAATGCGACATTGCCGCCATTCGCGATGTAGGCCTCGAGATGATCGCGCATCGGCGCCGACCAGTACTCGTCGTGACCGACGCTGAGAACGAGCTTGTAGTGCTCGAGGATCTCGGGATGAAACTCAAGGTCGCTGTTAATGGCGTAGTCGATCTTGTAACCGGCCCGCTCGGACCAACGGATAAAGGGAAGTTCCCAGTTTCGGTCGATCCCGCTAAAGGGCCGTTGGAAAGAGACCCGCCGGCCCAGCTCATCGCCAGGTTCGTGCTTCTTGTCCCAGTGCGCCGGCCCCCAATAGGTGTAGAGGCTGAAGCCGCCAAAGCCGTTGTAGGCATTGTAGGTGTTAGTCGCGAGCTGGAGAAGAATTTTGGCCTCGCGGCCGGGATGCGATGAGCGCACTACAAAGAACATGCGGTTGCCTTGCGTCTCACCCGATCGCGTCCACGCCTCGTAGCAGCCGCTAGCCCACGACTCGGGGATCTTCACCGAGAAGGTCGCCGGCCAGTCACACCCATGCGAACTGGCGTGCTTGGGAACAGGATGCTGCCAGGCAGGAATTCCCTTCTTGCTCCAGACTACTTTGCGTTGCGAACCGATCCGAGCGATTTCGACATCGACTTTCGCGGTGTCGGTGGAGAGATGGAACGTGACTTCTTCCCCCGCCACGTAGCTGCGCTTCCCGGGATAGCCGTGGATGAAAGGCTCAGCCGTCGCAGAGATGGGCGTGACAAGGAGAATCGCCAGTATGGCTATGTAGAATGAATCCATCCTCTTAGACCACTTTGGACCAACCGTGTGAATGACGTGCTTTGCCTTTAGATTGTGCCCGCCGGTTATTCTTGCCTCTCCTGTGGGACAGCCACCGAGGGTTTCACACTCATCTGCAAGTCCCGGGCCTGCAGCAGTGTGAATGGCGCCATCCACTCCAAATCCGGGGCTAAGTTGTTCATTGGCTGCATTTACTATGGCATCAACTTCAAGTTGGGTTATGTCGCCGAGTTGGAGGTTGATACGGTTCATTTCTGCCTAAGAGGGACTCGATTTTGGCCCGGGTAGAGGGCTTCAGGTCGGGTCGCTGCAGGGCAGATTGTAGGCGGGCGCGGAGCGCTGGGTCAAGGTGCGGGATGGGGCGGCAGTTAAGACGCATCTCGCTAACCTTTCGCTAACCGTTTTTGCCAGATGGAAGCAAACGGAAGCGTTTACGAAAAAAGGGGCTTGCGAGAAAATACAGTTTTCGGAAGAAAAATGGTACGCGCGAAAGGAGTCGAACCTTCACTCCCGAGGGAACCGGATCCTAAATCCGGCGCGTCTACCAATTCCGCCACGCGCGCACCACGGCCGGCAGCGCTTGGCCACCGGTGGCGGCATACTGCTCAGAGCCAAGCCGCTTGGTCAATGTAGAAACGTGCTTGGCCAGGTGCTTGGGCTGGTGATCATAGTTCGCGGCCGGCCGATTCGGCGATGGGGCGCAGTTCATCCATCAGCGCGGCGAAGCCGTCGAGGTCGATCTGTTGTGCCGCGTCGCTCATTGCCTCGGCCGGGTTGGGGTGTACCTCGATGAGGAGTGCATCGGCACCCATGGCGACTGCGCCCCGGCACATGGAGCACACCAATGATGCCTTGCCGCAGCCCTGGCTAGGATCGACGACGATTGGGCAGTGGGACTCGGCCTTGACGATAGCTACCGCGGAGAGGTCAAGCGTGTTGCGGGTGTAATCCTCGAAGGTCCGGATGCCGCGTTCGCAGAACAGCAGATTCGGGTTGCGGTTGGCCAGGACATATTCGCCGGCGAGCAGCCACTCCGTGATTCGCATCGACATACCACGCTTGAGCAGCACCGGTTTGCCAGTCTTGGCGGCGGCGATGATGAGCTGGAAGTTTTGGGCGTTGCGTGTCCCGATCTGTAACATGTCGGCATATTCAGCCACCAGTCCTGCCTGGTCCTGTGAAAGCAGCTCGGTGACAATCGGCAGTCCGGTTTCCTCGCGCGCTTTGGCTAGGAGCTTGAGGCCCTCCTCGCCGAGTCCCTGAAATTCGTACGGTGACGTGCGCGGCTTGAACGCCCCACCGCGCAGCATGCTGGCGCCGGCCGCCTTGACGGCGTGCGCGGTTTTCATCAACTGCTCCTCGCTCTCGACGGAGCAGGGGCCGGCCATGACCTGGATTTTTTTGCCGCCCACGATCGCGCCGCCGGCGTTGACGGTGGAGTTCTGCGGATGCGCCTCGCGGCTGACGAGCTTGTGGCGTTTCTGCACCGGTGTGACCGATTCGACCTGTGGCCAGGCGTTGAGTACGTCGAGGTCGCGGTGCGAGTGCTCGTCGCCGATCGCGCCGATCACCGTGCGGGCGACGCCGTGCATAATGTGGGGTTGGTAGCCGAGTTTCCTGATTTCCTCGACGACTGCGTTTTCCTCCTCGGTGGAGACATTGTTTTTGAGTACGACTATCATTTTTTTGTTAATTGCGCCGGAAGAAGTGGGCCTGGGACGAAAAAAGCCGCAGGCTTGGCTGCCTGCGGCTGGGTAAATTCTGTTTCAGTTCATCAACAAATCCCCAAGACACGCAGAC
>Ga0206685_10000585_pt1 | contig 10970 bp, 8 predicted proteins | sample M220012015metaG_FD_161049 | JGI IMG/M metagenome (GOLD analysis project Ga0206685, IMG submission 161049) | Ammonia-oxidizing marine archaeal communities from Monterey Bay, California, United States - M2 200m 12015 | ecosystem: Environmental > Aquatic > Marine > Intertidal zone | place: USA...
GTTCAATCCGGACTATCTGATCCAAGGGTTAGAAGCTGCTTCTGGGGATGAAGTGGTTCTTGAAACTCTCGACGCTTTAAAACCCGCTGTGCTTCGGTCAAGTGAGGGTGGAGATTTTCTTTACCTTTTAATGCCAGTTCGGGTTTCTTAACAGTTACGTCAAAGCGGTGATCGTCAAACGTCTGTGGCTTACAGACTTCCGTAATCACCGGACGACCGAAATTGGGCTAGATCACAAAGTCACTCTAATTATTGGGCTCAATGGGCACGGAAAAACTAACTTCGTTGAGGGGCTTGCTCTATTAAGTGGTGCCCGTTCTTTTCGCGGGGCGAAGGTTGATGCGCTCGTAGCTGATGGAAAGTCCTCTGCGTATATTCGGGCAGAAGTCGAACAAAACGGGCGGACATCCCTAGTTGAGCTTGAGCTTGCCGTTGGGGGGCAGTCTCGAGCTCAAATAAATAAGCAACGAGTCAAAAAATTCCGAGACCTTGGTGACACCGTGCGGGTGGTGGTATTTAGTCCCGATGATCTAGACCTCATAAAAGGGTCACCTGCGATACGACGTTCGTTACTAGATGACGCTCTTGCGAGTATTAGTAGTCAATTTCGTGCCGTTAGGACCGATTTCGATCGCATTCTTCGACAGCGAAATAATTTGTTAAAGCAAGCTCGTGGACGGTTGACGGCGGACCTTGAAGCAAGCCTGGTTATCTGGAACCAACAACTGGTCGACGTGGCTGACGAAATCGGGGAACAGCGATCAAGATTTGTGTCAAATATCGAACCGGTAGTCACCGACTTTTATCGGCGCGTTGCGGGTACCAACGATGACGTGTCATTGACACTGGACGCCAGTTGGTTAGAAGAAGGGTTAGCGAAGAGTCTTGTGTCAGCACAAGATGAGGAAATAAGACGGGGAATCACTTTGGTGGGGCCACATCGCGATGATCTGGTTATTTTATTAGGCCGCCTTCACTCCAGAACACACGCATCTCAAGGGGAGCAACGAAGTCTGGCCTTAGCGTTGCGTTTGTCGATCCACGCATATGTGGCTGAGGTCTCTGGTGACAATCCGTTGGTGTTGTTAGACGATGTGTTCTCCGAACTTGACGAAGGACGAGCGCGTCGACTCGTGGAGTGTCTCCCTGATGCGCAAATCGTCTTAACGTCTGCTACCGGTACGGTTCCTCAGGGGGTCCAACCAGGGCTAACACTTGAAATCTCCGAAGGTGAAGTCAATGGGATTTGAGGACCATTCACGTAGGCGTTGGTTGGAACCGCGTGCCCTCAGTGACGTGCTGAAACGAATGATTGGTGATTTCGGTGATAACGGCGCGATGTATGCAATACACGAATATTGGGATGAGGCCGTAGGTTCAACGATTGCTCAACATTGCAAGCCGCTTCGTCTACTAGAGGGTGAACTCCTAATCGAAGTTGATCATCCTGGGTGGGCTACCGAAGTTCAGTATCTCGAACAGGTTTTGGTTACAAAATTGAGCCAACTCCACCCTAAATTGGACCTCACGGGGATAAGAGTTCGAGTCAAAGGTTCCTGATCAGCACTTTTTCTCTGAGAAGCGTTGAGAGCCCATTACAGGCTTTTAACCCTGCCTCTTTTATCCCCCTACGACTGGTAGCCTTGGGTCCAGAAACGGGGTTCGGTGAGCGATACCACATATCAGGAAGACAGTATTCAAGTTCTGGAAGGCCTGGAAGCTGTTCGAAAACGGCCTGGTATGTACATCGGCTCAACTGGACCTTCTGGTCTTCACCACTTGGTGTACGAGGTGGTCGATAATTCTGTTGATGAAGCGATGGCAGGTCACTGCACGACCATTGACATTGTGATTCTTCCCGATGGACGGTGCCGTGTAATCGACGACGGACGGGGAATCCCGGTTGGTCCTCATCCTAAATTTCCTGATAAATCAGCTGCGGAAGTGGTTATGACCGTGTTGCATGCCGGAGGGAAATTCGGTGGTGGTGGCTACAAGGTGTCAGGCGGCCTTCACGGTGTCGGTGTTTCGGTCGTTAACGCGTTGTCAACACATGTAGAACTTGAAATAGGTCGTGATGGCCGCCGATGGAAACAGGAATTCCATAATGGGGGAGAGCCGGTCGCCCCATTAGCTGAAGTAGCTGATGCCACGGATCTCAAGACCGGGACCAGCATCACTTTCACCCCTGACCCGACAATCTTCGAGTCGGTTGATTTTCGTGCTCAAACGCTTTTGGAAAGATTCCAAATGATGGCGTTTTTGAATGCCGGGCTTCGTATCAGATTTCGCGACGAGCGGGACACGTCATCGGCTGAATCAGAGTTTCAGTACGACGGGGGAATCAAAGATTTTGTTCGTCATCTCAATGACGCGAAGGATCCTCTATTTGAGGGCGTCGGTTATTTAGAAGCAGGAGAGGGAGGCGACGAAGTGGAAATCGCTTTCCAATGGAATACGGGGTACCAACTCGATGGGATTCATTCCTTCGCAAATGGAATCAGCACCATTGAAGGCGGAATGCATGAAGAGGGTTTTAAAACCGCTTTGACGTCAACGGTGAACCGTTATGCGCGAGCAAAAAATCTCCTGAAAGAGAAAGAAGACAATTTACAAGGCGACGATATTCGCGAAGGACTCACAGCGATCGTGAGTGTTCGTCTTCAAGAACCCCAGTTTGAAGGGCAAACCAAAGCAAAACTTGGTAACACTTCAATGCGGAGCCTGGTGCAAAAAGCAACTAATGAAGCGTTAACTGATTGGCTCGAAGAACACCCTAAAGAAGCGAAACGAACGATTGGGAAAGCCGTTGACGCGCGAAGAGCCCGTCTGGCAGCTCAAAAAGCTAAGAATACGATCAGAAAATCTGCGCTAGCGGGCGCCGGTCTGCCAGGCAAACTCACTGATTGCTCGTCTGGGGACGCGTCGGAATCCGAGTTATACATCGTCGAGGGTCAGTCTGCAGGTGGTTCTGCTAAAGACGCAAGAGATCCCAGAACCATGGCCATTCTTCCAATACGCGGGAAAATCCTCAACGTCGAGCGTCTCGGTGGTCGACTGGAAAAGATGTACCAAAACACCGAAGTGCAAGCGTTGATTTCCGCGATCGGAGCAGGGGTAGGTGAAGGTAACTTCACGATCGAGAAGATTCGCTACCACAAAGTGGTTCTTCTTTGTGACGCCGACGTTGACGGAAGCCATATCCGGACCCTCCTCCTCACCTTCTTTTGGCGGCAGATGAAAGATCTAGTCCTAGGCGGCCACGTATACATTGCTCAACCCCCGCTCTATTCGACAAAGGTGGGGACTGACACGATCTACCTTAAAGACGATCGGGCGAAAGACGACTTTTTGAATGACCGCCCTAACCATAAGAACGATTTTCAACGTCTTAAAGGCTTAGGCGAAATGGACGCTGATGAGTTGTGGACAACAACTCTGGACCCCGAAAAGCGAACACTGCTGCAAGTAACCGTCGACGAAGCATCAATCGCAGACAACATTTTTAGTGTCTTAATGGGCGAACATGTGGAGAGCCGCAAAGGGTTTATTCAGACCAACGCGCATGACGTGCGATTCTTGGATATCTAACGAACATGACTGATCTTCCACCCCCAGACGGGCAAGCATCAAACGGCGAATCACATCTGTCGGTGCAACCGATTGCAATCCAACATGAGATGGAACAGTCGTTCCTTGACTACGCGATGTCGGTCATCACAGCACGAGCGTTACCTGACGCTCGAGATGGGTTGAAGCCGGTTCACCGGCGCATCCTTTGGTCGATGTTTTCAACAGGTATGCGACCCGATCGCCCGCACAAAAAATGTGCGACCGTTGTAGGTGACGTCATAGGCAATTATCACCCGCATGGTGATTCTGCGATCTACGACGCAATGGTGAGAATGGGTCAGACCTTTAGTTTGGCTAACACTTTGATCGATCCGCACGGCAACTTTGGATCGCCCAATGATCCACCAGCGGCATATCGGTACACCGAATGTCGACTCACCGATCTTGCGATGCGAATGGTGGAAAGTATCGACGAAGACACTGTTGATCTTGTTCCAAACTTTGACGGTTCCAGAGAAGAACCACTAGTTATGCCAGCTCGCTTTCCCAACTTGTTGGTAAACGGAAGCCAAGGCATCGCAGTTGGCATGGCCACCAATATTCCGACACATAATTTGACTGAAGTCATCGACGCCACACTTCATCTCATTGACAACCCTGATGCGACTGTTGCCGACCTTATGGAATTTGTCCAAGGTCCTGACTTTCCGACTGGCGGGTTGATCATGGGACGCGCAGGTTTAACGAGTGCGTTTATGACGGGACGTGGGTCGATTCGAATTCGTGCCCGTGCAGAAATAGTTGAAGATGGTCGGAATACCCAAATTGTGGTCACTGAAATTCCGTACCAAACATCTGTCGAGAACATTGAACAAAAAATTGCAGACGCCGTGGATCGAAAAATTATCGACGGTATCCGGGAATTGCGAAATGAGTCCGCTAAAGGAGAGACACGATTCGTAATTGAACTTAAGCGGGATGCGCCGGCCAATGTTGTCTTAAACAATCTGTTCAAACACACGCCGCTGCAAAGCAGTTTTGCCGCGAACATCGTGGCGTTAATTGATGGGGTACCGAGGACCCTTAATCTGCGTGACGCACTCGTGGCGTATGTCGATCACCAGATCGATGTTGTCACACGACGTTCGGAGTATCGGCTTGGGCAAGCTCGGGATCGGGCCCACATTGTTGAAGGTCTCGTTCGGGCACTTGATCTTATTGACGACATCATTGCCCTTATACGCGGTAGTGAAGATCGCGTATCGGCGCTTGCCGATCTTCAAATTGAGCCGCTCTCCTTTAGCGAACGTCAAGCGAATCACATCCTTGATATGCAGTTGGGGCGCCTCACCCGGCTCGGGAAAACCCGGCTGGAGGAAGAACTCGTCGAGTTACGTGCCCGAATGGAAGAACTCGAAAGCATTCTCAACAGTGAGACGCAGCTTCGCTCCGTGATTAAAGAAGAACTCAACGAAGTTCGTGTTGAGCATGACACACCACGACGGTCTCAGATTGTCTTCGATGCTGGCGACATGGAGATCGAAGATCTCATTGACAACGAACCTGTAGTGGTGACGCTCAGCAAGGGTGGTTACATCAAATCGGTTACTGCCGACTCATTTCGCACGCAGGGACGTGGAGGGAGAGGCGTCCAAGGAGCGCGACTAAAAGAAGACGACATTTTGGTTCGTGTTCTCACCACCACAGCGCATTCGTATCTTCTTTTTTTCACCAATCGGGGCAAGGTGTACCGCCTCAAGGCCTACCAAGTGCCGATGATGGACCGGACCGCGCGTGGGACCGCTGTGGTGAACTTGCTGCAATTAGAACCAGACGAGGTTGTCGAGGCTGTAATCGATGCAGAAGAATTCACAGTGGACGAGTACCTACTTTTTGTGACGCGAAAAGGGGTAGTCAAAAAGACGGCGTTCACCGAATACGACAAGAATCGGACTAATGGCCTCATTGCTATCAAGTTGCGCGAAGGTGATGAGTTGGTCCGCGTCATTCAAGTTCGCGAAAGCGATGACGTCGTGCTGGTGAGTAGCAAAGGACAAGCCATTCGTTTCTCGGGCACCCAGGTACGACCGATGGGGCGAAGCGCCGGGGGTGTTCGAGGTATGCGGTTAAGAGAAAATGACGCGGTAGTGGCGGCAGTGGCGATCTCAGAGAATGACCAACGGCACCTTCTTACAGTCACAGAAGGTGGGTACGGGAAACGCACTCCAATTGAGGCTTACCCCCGAAAAGGACGCGGCACCATGGGGGTCAAAGGGATAAAACTGACTGAGGCACGCGGTGCGGCTGTGGTCGGTGCCCGCATGGTTGACCTCGAAGATGAAGTGATCCTGGTTTCTTCTGGAGGTGTACTTATACGAACTTCCGTGTCAGAGATTGCTGAACAACGACGTGACGCCACTGGGGTGAAAGTGATGAATATCAGCGGTGAGGAAACTGTGGCTGCGTTGTCGCCTGTCACCATTGAAGATGAAGTGGAAGAAACAGTGGAATCTGGAGCGGCGAGTTGAGTCGCGACCAGGGACGCATGAGCCTCCCGTACACTTCGACGCGTGGCCGAGTCTGATAAACCAGATCGAAAAAATGCGCCTGTTGACGGCGTTGACGACGAAACTTTCGCTCGAGCTGTTGGCTTAACAAGTGATGACGAAGGTAAGCGAGGGTTAAGAAAGAAGAAAAAATTCCGCGGCGACGGGACAGGGGCCCAGGATCCGCCTGAGCGTCGAGAACGTACTGTGGTTCGACGACCTCCAGCCCGTCAACGAAAACGTGGCGTAGCTGATGAAGAGCTAGAACCAGCCGATACCACTGGAGTTGTGCCGTTAGTTGATGCTCCGGAACTACCGGTCGAGTCGGTCGGTGCCTCAACAGACCAACCCACGGCGTATCGTCCGATTCTCCCTGATTCTTCCCCAGCGGTAGATGACCTAGTAGTGCCCGACGAAGACGACCTTGGATGGTTGAGGCGACGGCGGGCGCGCGTTCGAAGAACCCGCCGCACAATTCGACACGTCGACCCATGGTCCGTGCTGAAAGTCTCGGTGGTGCTTTACGCCTGCCTCTACGGGGCCACAGTCTTGGCTGGCTACCTTCTGTGGACGGCGGCTGTTCAATCCGGTGTCATTACCAACATCGAATCTTTTGTAGCTGAGGTCGGCTCCTACGAAATCTGGGAAATCAACGGCGAGGAGATTTTTCAAAGGGCAACGGTCATCGGAGCAGTGTTATTTGTTGGAGGGATCGCGCTAAATGTTCTTTTGACCATCGTGTTTAACCTGATTAGTGACCTTGTAGGTGGAGTCCGCGTCACCCTTTTGGAAGAGGACCAACCTCCGATGCAGGGAAACTAACGTTGGCTACTTAACCTCCCCGCCGCTACCATCAGCAATTCGTTCGGGGCTATAGCTCAGTTGGTTAGAGCGCACCCCTGATAAGGGTGAGGTCGCTGGTTCGACTCCAGCTAGCCCCACGTTCCGAACAATCCGTACTAAGAAGCTTAAATAGGGCGGATCCTTACAGCCGAGGTAGTTATGCGCGTACTACGCCGAGCTTTACTAGCAGTAAGTGTGGGAACAGCAGTTGCCGCCATTTTGCGGTTGAGAGGATCGGGTGGTGTTCCTCCCCGACAAGGAAGCTGGCGCCAACTCAGCGGACCGGATTTTCGCTGACGTGACCACAGTTGCCGTAATAGGTGCCGGTGTCGTTGGACGACGTGTTGCGCGACAATTAGCAGCTTCGGGAGTGGTTGACCGACTGGTTCTTGGCTCGCGACGCCCCGAACGGCTGCATGGATTCGTCCGTCAACTCATTGGGGTTGACATAGAGGTCATCGCGCCAGGACCGCTCCCTTCAGTTGACGTGACCGTGTTGGCTCAACCGACTGGAGGTCATGCGGAATTAGCAGACGAAGCTCTCGGAAATGGTTCCCATGTTGTTTCGGTTTCTGACTCACTTAAAGATGTCGAGGCGTTACTAGACCTTGATGCGGCAGCGACTAAAGCGGATCGGTCAATAATCATTGGTGCATCTTTCTCCCCGGGGTTGAGTTGCTTGCTCGCCCGCCACGCGGGCTTAAGATTCGATCAGGTTGAGGAAGTTCACGTTGCGCGGATGGGCACCGGCGGACCGGCGTGTCAACGTCAACTGCATCGGGCAAGAACGAAAGAAGCCATTGATTGGCGCGACGGCAATTGGCGTAAACATCCTGGTGGCACAGGCCGCGAACTGGTTTGGTTCCCTGATCCGCTAGGTGCCAGAGATTGTTACAGGGCTGCGCTTCCCGACGCGCTGTTGCTTTCTCGTAACTTTCCAGACACCGACCGCATCACGGCAAAGGTCGCCGCAACTCGGAGGGACCGTTTCACTGCGTGGTTACCAATGCTTCGATCTCCCCATAGTGATGGTGGTCCCGGAGCCATTCGAATAGAAGTCCGAGGGAAACGCGATGGTGTTCACGCAACCGACGTGATCGGTGCCATTGACTATCCATCCACTGTTGCTGGAGCTATCGCCGCGATCGCAACGGAGTGGTCTCTCCTTGGAGCTTTACCTTCAGGATCGTGGAGCCTGGGGATGTTGGATGACCCTGTGCCGTGGCTGCTCGAACTCGAAGAGAGAGGTATCAAAGCGGCGGTATATGAAGGAACTTCGACAAGTTAGTGACCAAGCAAAGGGAAGCCTTGAGGCGAAGAGAGCACTCTGTTTCGAACATAATGAATTCATTGGCTTTTTATTCTCGACTTGACTGGAGAAGGTGATGCTTGCCGCTATTCCTAGCCCGTCATCGAACTCCATCCAGATCTGGGTTTTTGAACTAAAAGCCTACGGTTTGATGATCGCCGCAGGAGCAATGTTGGCTGTCTGGATCACTGGGCGCCGTTACGTAGCTGCTGGTGGCGACTTACTCGTCGTGCATCGAATGGCGACTTGGTCAATTCCCGCTGGCATCGTCGGGGCCCGTCTGTATCACGTGGCCACTGACTTCAGTCGTTTCCAAAACAACTGGTCTGAAATTCCAAAGCTATGGAAGGGAGGACTTGGGATTTGGGGTGCCGTTGCTGCCGCCACACTTGTGGGCTGGTGGATCGTGCGCCGTGATGGAGGAAATGTCCCTGCGATGCTTGAGGCAACCGCTGTCGGTATTCCTGTAGCTCAAGCAGTAGGGAGATTAGGTAACTGGTTCAACCAGGAACTATTTGGGAGACCGACAACTTTGGTGTGGGGACTCAAAATTGATCCGGAACACAGACCCAAGCTGTACCAAGAATCATCAACGTTTCACCCCACGTTCCTATACGAAGCTCTGTGGAATCTTGGGGTCGCTGCCTTTATCGCGTTCCTTGTGCCAAAACTTTTGCCAAATTTGAAAAAGGGTTACAGCTGGGCTGTGTACGTAGTCGGGTACACCAGCGGACGTTTGTGGATTGAACTACTCCGAGCCGATGAAGCGACTGAAGTACTCGGTGTGAGAATTAACGTATGGACATCGCTGGTAGTTGGTGTTGTTGCCCTGGTATGTGTTTGGTTCGGTCTTCGAAATGAACCTTCCGATGGTCATCGAAATTTGACGCGAACTGTTCCACACTGAAGTGGGAGGACCCCAAGGGGACCGATTAGATCGATCGTTAGGGATGCCCCCAGCCATGCGGATACTAATAACTGGGTACGGAGTCGACGCTACGGATTCGCCACTGCGATCCCAAGTAGCAGACCCTTTAAGATTCTTAGGTCACGAGGTAGTCGCAGTGGCGCCAACGGAAGCCGCTATTCGTTGGGGTCTCGACCGGTACTCACCTGAAATTCTTGTGGTTGTTCCTTCTGCTGGAGTTCCTGATCGGTCCAAGGTTCGTTCGTTGACCGCAGAATCGGGGACCGTTGCCCTTTGCCTGCACACGGGGCCATCCCTCATAGGTGCTCCTACAGACCTTGGAGAGCTAGCTGATGACATACGTGAATACGACCTCGTAACTGTTCCCGACCGACAAACTCTTGATGACTACGCGTTATTAGGAACATTTCGCCTTTCTCTGATGGAACCAGCTGTCCACCCACCCGCTGTTTTGGAATCGGTCTCTTCGGATCGAAAAGGATTCATGGTTGTTGGAGATGCAGATCCAGAAAACGTTGATGTGGTAACGGGCTTAGACCACCTCGACGACATTGTTGTAATGGGGCGAGGGTGGGCTGAACTTCCCCTAAATATCTCTGTTGTTGATCCGCTTCCCCTACCAGACAGAGGCACTTTGTTCGCGGGTGCTTCTTTTGTCGTGGAATTACCGCCTCCGTTAATGCACCAATCTGCGGTCGGTCGGTCGCCGTATGAACTTGGGCTTTCGTCGGCCACGTATGAGGCTGCAGTTGTGGGGACTCCTTCTGTTGTCCAGGAACGACCCGCGGTGTCGCAAGTATTTAGCCCCAACACTGAAGTCATCACCTATAAGTCACTCAAGGATCTGCATCAGTTGTTGCCGGTGCTTTTAGCTGACGTCGCTGAGCTCCAAAAAGTTGGGGAGGCAGCCTGGTCTCGCGTGACCGCTGAACACACCTGGTCTCGACGGTGGCGATCATTGCTGGAAACGTGGGTCGTGGATCCGCAAGTTGGGATAGACGAAGAAGTTCGTTACCTCGGACGTTCTGATGCCCTTACCCGAGCCAGCTGACGTAATTCCCGCTGAAATGGCGACTCTGCATTGGGTAACTACCTGACCTTGTGAGTTAATCAGTCATCTTTCAGATGTGTGAGCCACGCACGTAAATCGCCGACTAACAATTGGGGGACCTCCATAGCGGCAAAATGGCCACCATGTCCAAACTCTGTCCACCGTTTGATGTTGTAAACCTGTTCGCACCATGCTCGTGGTGGTAAGAAAATTTCGCCAGGGAAGCGGGCGATAGCCACGGGGACTTCGACCATGTCGAAACTTATCTGAGATTGCCGCATTTCGTAATAGATGCGGGCCGAACTTGATGCAGTCTGAGTAAACCAATAAATCGAAATGTTGGTAAGTAACTGATCCCATGTGTAGCTCCGTGAAAGGTCACCTTCACAGTCAGACCAAGTGCGGAACTTTTCCAGAATCCACGCTGCGAGGCCTGCGGGGGAGTCGTCAAGGGCATAACCAATTGTTTGGGGCATAGTGCCCTGAATTTCGGCGTATCCACCATCAACGGTTTTTCGAAACTCTAATTTTTGAAATGCGAGTAAATCTTCTGGTTGTGGATTGTCTCGGGCTTGTTGTGTTGGCCCAGCGATCGGCATCGTGATGTGGATGCCAAGCAAATGTTCTGGATCCAGGCGCCCAAGCTCAGTCGTAATAATTGACCCCCAATCTCCCCCCTGGGCTAGGTAGGAGCTGTACCCAAGATCTGCCATGAGGTGT
>Ga0206685_10000595_pt1 | contig 10905 bp, 9 predicted proteins | sample M220012015metaG_FD_161049 | JGI IMG/M metagenome (GOLD analysis project Ga0206685, IMG submission 161049) | Ammonia-oxidizing marine archaeal communities from Monterey Bay, California, United States - M2 200m 12015 | ecosystem: Environmental > Aquatic > Marine > Intertidal zone | place: USA...
GACGGGTGTTTCTGTGGAAGTTTTAATCGATAGAGCGAGACAACAAATTGAGCGTTATGGAATCGATGCTGTAGTAGCTAATCTGAAGGAGGAAGTACATGATCAAGATTCCCCTCGGGGCCGCATCGTTCTGCCAGACGGCACTGTAGAGGTAATGCATGACTCCGCAGATCTATGTGAGGCAGTGGAGTCACTATTGCACGGTTCCTGATGGCGCCCCTGCGTCACATTCAAGCAGCGCACATGAAGGACGAGTATCCATGGGAGGTCCGGGCAAGGCCAAGAGGGGCATTCCCCCCAAGTCCGATTTCAACTCATGGTATCCTGCCATTGTTGAGATTGCAGATTTAGTCGACAAGAGATACCCCATCAAGGGCATGGATGTATGGAAGCCCTATGGATGGAAGACAATGTCTCTCATAGATGCTCTTACACGATCTCAAATGAGTCGAACAGGTCATGAGGAGTATAATTTTCCTCTGCTCGTACCTGAGGATCTCTTGGACAAGGAGAATCAGTTGGTATCTATGCTCAAAGCAGCTAGGGATGCAGGTGTCGATCCCTCTGAGTTGAGGGTGACAGAAGAAGAGAGTGGTTTCGAGAAGGAGGTGTACTGGGTTAAGCACGGAGGAAATAATGAACTGGAGGTGCCAATGTTCCTCCGACCGACATCTGAGACTCCGATGTATACGATGTTCTCATTATGGGTCCGGAGCCATGCAGATTTACCACTGAAAACATTCCAAATAGTAAACACATTCCGTTACGAAACAAAGCAGACTAGGTCATTCATAAGAGTCCGCGAGATACACTTCTTTGAAGCTCACACGGTTCATGCAGATGAGCAGGGGGCTACAGAGCAGATTGCTGAGGACGCTGAGATTGTCCAGAGACTGTTGCATGAGTTGTGCTTTCCTGCAATAGTTTCCAAGCGACCTGTATGGGATACATTTCCAGGGGCTTGGTATTCTACCGCTGTAGATGCAGTGATGCCCAACGGCCGAACTCTACAGGTCGCTACGTATCATCACTATCGTGATCAGTGGGCACGTGCGTTTGATTTGTCGTATGAAGACGGAGAAGGCTCGACGAGATACTGCCATCAGACAACATTTGGGATGTCTGAGCGCTTGCTAGGGGCAGTTGTCGGTATGCACGGAGATGATAATGGTCTGATTTTGCCGCCATCTATAGCCCCAATCCAAATTGTAGTAATGCCAGTCGCAGCACACTCAGATGCTAATGTAATGCCGCGTGTATCACAACTGGCAACACACTTGTCCGAGAGTGGATTCAGAGTGCATCTCGATGACAGAGACCTTCGTCCAGGAGCCAAACACTACGACTGGGAGATCAAAGGCGTTCCTGTGCGTCTCGAGATTGGACCTAGAGATTTGGCCTCAGGTAACTGTGTGATCACTCTGCGTACTGGAGGTAAGAGTGAAGTTCCATTAGACGGGATTACTCAGACTATGGGTCAATTACTAGATTCTGTGTCAGATGAACTGCGAACTCGCTCACATAGTTATGCTTCTGATATGATTCGACCGTTCCCGGGGCTAATAAAGAATGAAACTGGTTGGCATCTCCAATCTCCCATAGAAGATGGTATCGTCTATGAACTGGCTTTTGATGGCAATGATGCTGATGCGGAGGTACTTGAGAAGGCCACAGGTTTGACCCTGCTAGGTGATTGTGTCACCGCGTATGACGAACCAGTAGATTGTGCAGTAACAGGGAAGCCTACGAATCGAAGGCAACATCTTGCTAGAATGTACTAATCATTTCTTCCGAAATGCACTGCGAAGAGTAATCATTCCAAACAACATCAGAAGGGCACCATCAAGCAATCCACCGGTCCCTGCCGCTGCCCATGAGTCTACAGACTCGTATTCACCGACCTTGTCCCAAAGCAGCCGTGTATTGTCCTCACACTGCGCAGGAACTTCAGAAATTACAGCAAGTATGGATATTGTAGAAGAATTTTCAGTACATCCGTTAGATTGGGAGATTTCTATTCCTTCAGAGTATAGTGTAGAGGTATAACACCCCGGTTGTGTCGATACAGGTCGGTTCTCCGAGTGAATTAAATTACTTGATCCAGTCCAATTGAACCAGTCAGCATCTACGAATTCGGATGACCCATTTTGAGACATCGACCAATATATGCTGTAATCTAAGGAGGTATTCAAATTGGTAACTGTCCACGTAATGTGCATTGTGTCATTCTGCCAGTTTGACAATGTTGTAAAGCTCAGCGGGGGGGCCTCTACCTGGTCTTCACACAGTGCTAGGTACTGTCCTATTCCTATTGAGACGTTGACACTCACCAGAACTAATCCGACCAGTCCTGCCATCAGTATGATGCGACTACCTGAAGATTCCTTAGGCGGCCGTTCAGGTACCTCATCCACTTCTAGAATATCTGGGAGTTCGACTTCCAGATTGTTACCGTTCGAGTGATTTGCAGGATCAACTTCAGGTGGTCTCATTGGAGCAACAACGCCCATCTCATCCAATGCCTCTCTACCGTAGATTCTTTCCGCTAGGGCGTACAACTCAACATCCTCTTCTAGCTCAGTAGGATCCATACTCCCGTCAAGTAAACCTTTGACCCTCTCAGCATCGCCCATGATGCTCGCCGGGCACTATTGTTCATGAATCAAACGCTATGGTGTAACGAATTAGCTCGATTTCCTACTGATGGCCTTGAGAGCGGAGTTTTTGATGTCCTCTGATGTCAACCCCATTCTCGACATTAACTCAGAGGACTCGCCACTCTGGCCGAATTCATCTCTGACTCCAATCATTTCCAGCGGGACAGTTATTCCGGTGGACAGATGTTCAGCTACCGCCCCACCTAGCCCCCCAATCACCGAGTGGTCTTCAGCAGTTACGAAGCACCCGCAAGACATTGCCATAGAGTCGACTAGTTCTGTATCCAACGGTTTCAGTGTGTGCATATCTATTACAGATGCATTGATACCACTATTGGCCAATTCTCCCGCTGCTATCAGAGCCTGTGATACCATCACTCCACAGGCTATGATGCAGACATCATTCCCACTGCGGATTACGCTACCTCGCCCAATCTTGAGTTTTCCAACGCTGTCATGATCGTAGATTCTAGCTATCTTATTTCGTGCGGTTCTCATGTATGTAGGTCCGTCATGGTTCAGTAGCTGTACTGTGAGCTCTTCTGCCGACAAGTCATCACATGGATGCAGGACAGCCATTCCAGGTATAGTGCGATATATTGCTAAGTCTTCTATTGACTGTGCGCTACTACCATCTGTTCCCGTGTGGATTCCTCCATGACTGCCACAGATATGTACTGTAAGTTCAGGTCTTGCAATCCCATTTCTAACCTGCTCAAATGCGCGTTCAGTGAATATTGCGAACGTACTTGCAAATGGTATCTTTCCAGATGCAGCCATACCGGCTGCAACAAGCATCATGTTCTGCTCAGCAATCCCCATTGAGAATGACTTCGAGGGGTATTTCGTTCTGAAATGGCAGGATTTTGTAGATTTACCTAGATCGGCTTCGATGACAACTACCCGCGGATCTTCAGCAATTCTGAGTAGTCCTGACCCGTATCCATCTCTGGAAGCACCACCTATGGATGGGGCACTCATGATAACTCCTCCAAAGCAATTCTCAACTCATCATCATCTGGAGCCTTTCCATGGAACGCAGGATTTCCTTCCATGAATGATACCCCTTTACCCTTCACTGTCTTGGCTACGATAACACAAGGAACATTTTTGACTGATGTGGCCCAATCTAGAGCAACTAGAATTTCTTTCATAGAGTGTCCATCGATTTCCATTACTTCCCATCCAAATGATGAAAATTTCGAAGCTACATCACCTACCTCCATTTGCACGTTGACAAAATCATCATTTTGGATGCCGTTCCTATCAACGATTAATTTCAAATTTCCAGCCGAGTGAAAATCGGCTGCCATAGCTGCTTCCCAAACCTCTCCTTCCTGGAGCTCACCATCACCCACCATCACCCAAATTGTTCTGTTACTGTCATCCATCTTAGCTGCTAGAGAGCACCCCAGTCCAAATGAGAGCCCCATACCAAGACTACCCGCAGAGAAATCAACACCTCGAGTCCACTTCATATCTACATGACCCTGGCATACAGATCCAAGTGTTCTGAAACCCATCAGGTCATCTTCAGACAGATAGCCGATTTCGTTCAGTATTGAATAGACTGCAGGACTAGCATGACCCTTGCTCATGATGAATCGATCACGGTCGTCCCAGTCGGCATTCTCAGAATCAATACGCAGTTTCGTTCCGTATAGTGCGACTATAAGATCTATGGCTGAAAGCGACCCGCCTGGATGTCCAGCACCCGCTTTATGAGTCATTTTCAATATATTGATTCGACATCTGCGCGACATCTCTTCTAATTCAGCGACGGCTATTCCCATACCACCACTATCACTGTTCATGATAAGACTCAATGAGTATGGCTATTGATGCTTTCCGGAGTTACTGGTTCTGAATTGAGCGCACTACACAGTCGAGTTAAAATCAACCATCCCATCACAGAAATTGAGGCACTGCCATGGAGATACTATTCGAATCAACAGCGGGTAATTCCGATTGGAGGACTAGGTTGGGTGAGATGAGCATACCACATTGCGTCGCAACGGACCCAATCTTGTCTTCATGCCTCCAGACTCTTACCTCTGGAGGTAGTGTATCCTCAGAAGTAGGCATCAGTCTGATGCATCAGGATTCGCTCAGTGCATTGTGCTCATTGGCTAGTATGATTAAGAAATCTCGATACGATAATCGTGTATTTTTCAACGAGAATCTGCATGTAAACACCACAAATATCTGTGTCTTAGCATGTAGGTTTTGTGCGTTCCGTAAAGGATCTAGGCACCCAGAGGCATATGCATTATCTGCCAAGGATTTCGTAGAACGAATATATCCATACTCCAATAGGATTGATGAAGTCCACTCTGTTGGGGGGCTTCATCCAGATTGGACAATTGATCATTATGTTGAGCTATATTCAACAATCAAGAACGCGTACCCACACATTCACCTGAAATCACTTACAGCCATTGAAATAATCCACATTGCAGACCGATCTGGAATTTCTGTTAAACAAACACTCCAATCGCTGTCGAAATCCGGCCTTGGTTCAATTCCAGGGGGTGGAGCTGAGATACTTGTGGATTCTGTTAGAAATATGATATGCCGGGGAAAAGAAACATCCTCGGAATATCTCGAAGTACATGCCATAGCACATGATTTGGGTATACCGACGAACTGCACAATGTTATTCGGTACCATTGAGACGTTGGATGATAGAATTGCCCACTTAGTAAAGCTCCGGGAGCAGCAGAATGAGAGTGGTGGATTCCAGTGTTTTGTCCCATATCCATTCCTACCCGATAGGAGTAGATTACCAGAAGCACAGTTAGCTAGTTCTAGCGAAGTGGTTCGTATGATTGCCATTTCAAGAATAATGCTAGATAATATCCCACACATCAAGGCATATCGTATGAATTTTGGAGACCACCTAGCCTCATTGTGTCTGTCAGCAGGGGCGGACGACATCGATGGTACAGTCGGCCACGAAGAGATTATGCACGAAGCAGGTAGTATGGCCAGCGTCGATACAGAATCAGAAACATTAGCCAGGATGATTGCTGCGACAGGGTCAATAGCCGTCAAACGAAATTCTACATATACGGATTTCTCAATATTCGAGACTACTATCGACACCCAAGAAATTCTACCAGTATATGGTCAAATATAGGGGTGATTATGTCCTGGAAAGAAGTACTCGGGAGAGTATCATTCAGTAACTGTGACCCAATATTCCATGGCTTAGAAGATAGTTGGGGGATTTTACCGGCCCCACCAGCTTGGCTTACTGGACATGTGATTAGGAAGGATTGCCTCACTGCTCCGATACCATCAGCCGATTATGCAGAACACCACAATCAATTGGTATTGATACCTGATTTGGGAATAGTTAGCCGTGGAGACGTGGGGTCTGTTTTGTTGTTTGGCACACGCCCCCTTGAATCGATGAGGGACATTGCAATTCCTTCGGATTCATCCACATCTAAGAAACTCCTACGTTGGATACTAAACAATCGAGGCATAGATCCCAAGACAATCGAGATGGGGCCAGACATCTCATCAATGTTGGAGAGTTGTGACGGTGCCCTGTTGATAGGTGATCGGGCATTATCGGCAGCATCTCGTAATCCTGAGACTGTTCAATTGGATTTGGGTGCAGATTGGACTCGTATCACAGGTTTACCTATGGTATTCGGTGTATTCGCGACTAGGAAAGATAGTCCCATGGACATCGTTCTTCAAGCTAGGAATGACATGCTTGAACAGTATTCAAAATTCAAGCAAGATGAAGAATGGAGGAATGAGGTAATCATGGCTACATCATTGAATAGCGGTCTGTCAGAATCAAGAATATCAGAATATTTCAGTCGTGAAGTTGAGAATATTCTCGATACAGAGGCAATTAAGGGATTGGAGTTGTTCCTGCATGAAGCATGCGGTATGGAAGCCGCAGTAGAATGGGTGGGATTGGACTAATATTCCAGACTCTTACTCTGTACCCAATTGATGATTACTCCCTTCATCATAAATCAGCCAATCTTTGAGCTATTGCCCCCATGGCAACTGCCGTCTCCAAACTGGCCCCAATCCCCGTCAATTCAAATTGATCCGGGCAATTGTCGAGCAGACTCTTTGGCAAACCCTGCCGACCGAGTCCGATGAAAACGCAGAGGTTTCCATCAAATGTCGTCAAATCCACTGAACCACCCACTGGTTGATGGGTCGTTGCAATCGGATGCCCAACGCTACCACTCAATGCATCATCAATTGACAGTAATTGGATTCGTTCGGAAGTAATGAGTGATGGCAGATGATTCACACCAGCTGTACCGGATTCCTTCTGAGTTCGTTTACACAATTCTTCTAGATTTTCGGTCGGCCAACCAATTAAGGCAATATCCAAGCCGAATCCCCATGCGATACCCGCAGCTCTGGCCAAAGCTCGAAGATGTGGTGTCGATATAGCTCCATCATAGGTTCCAACCAATGCCAGGGTATGGCCACGTCTTTCCACTCCCCTCTCATATGATTGCGGGGTTTTTACTTCGGAATCATGCATTGGTACCAACTCCTCTGCGCGCCCTTGGTCCCCAAGGTGAACAAAACCTTTCGCAATATTTTTCTTGATGCGGGCTGCCGTTCGTTCATTCAATGAATCGACCCGAGTGGCTGCCTTCTCCAGCAATTCCCGTGCAAATTCAGCGTCACCGGTTCGATCTGCTCTTCCTGCAAGCGTGACCGCATATCTAATCGCTTCTTCATTGTCACCATCCAATGTCTCTGCTAGCGCCCGCACCTCAGCAGGTGTCGAGGCGTGGCTGCAAAGTGTTCGAACAATTTCAAAATCAGTCGATCTGAGTAGAGGTAGTGAGTGTTCTAGAGCTGTTGGTTCCAAAGTTAGACCTGCTTCAATTGCTAAACGGTGTAAATTGTCAAGAAATTTAACCGCCAGGTCCGGCGTCTCCTCAGTGATTGATGCTGTAATGTCTGAAATCATATCGTGGTTTTTTGTTGCAATAATAGATTTCATCACTGGGCGTGCCGCTTTGGATTCCATGCCGTAATTTTCGATAGCCAAGAGGAATAATTCGGGTAATTTTTGTTTAGAGACTTTGGATGAAATCGATTTCAGCGCATCGGCACGAGCTTCTCCAACTGGCAACCCTCCTGTGAGTGCAATGAGGTGCTCTATCAATGCCTTTCTAGAACGGGCCCCCGGCCAATTACCGGCAGATTTTGCGATGATTCCAATGCTCTCGGCCAAGCGCCACGCTCTTTCTTCTTCTAGCATAGATTCGACGATGATTGGGACCCATTCAACACGATCATCCTCATCCATTTCTTCCGATGCGCACAATCCACACAGAGCTTCGGCTCGGTACACTCCATCCTGGAGATCCTGAGCCAAATCGAACAATTCACGAGATAATCCCTGTTCACGAGCTTCACGTAATATTCGTCTACATGCACTCGGGTCGTGTCGTTCATTCATTTCGATCACCACATCTATTTTACCACTCGGATGTGCAGAGTCGACAGAACCAAATTCACTGTTATCCGGTATATCCTCGGACATTCATTCAACTCCCATGAATTCTATTGTAGATACATCTAACGAGGACTCAACAACTCCGATATTCTGACCCTCTCTGAGGAATCTACGTACTGCTTCTCTCCCGTCTTCTCCATAATCCAGTGTTCGTTCATTAACGTACATGCCTACGAACTCTCTGTTGGTGTCATCATCAATGCCTCTCCCCCATAATTTAGCGAATTCTAGTGCTGAATCCGGGTTGCTGAGGGAATACTGAATGCTACGTCTAATATCGTCAGTAACTCTCTGACAAGTATCATCACCAAGATCTCTCCTTACAACGTTCCCACCTAGTGGTAGTGGGAGTCCCGTCCAATCATACCACCAGGCGCCTAAATCAAGGATTAGATGCAAACCCTCCTTCGCCCACGTAATTTGTCCCTCGTGAATAATTAGGCCCAAATCGTATTCCCCCTTAGTCACTGCAGGCAGAATTTTATCGAATGGTACGACGTGAACATCCACATCTCCCCAAGCAATTCTCAGAGCGAGATAGGCGCTAGTACCCAGCCCTGGTACGGCTATTGTCTTAGTTTTCGCCTCATCATGAGTCAACTCAGTTCGAGATACCAAAATTGGACCATATCCTTCCCCCATGGACGCTCCGCAGTTCATCAGTTGGTAACGATCTGCAATCATTGGATATGAGTGAATACTGACTGCGGAAACTTCGAACATACCCCCTAATGCATAGTTATTCAACTGCTCGATATCGTGTAGCTCGTGCACATATTTTCTCTCTTGAGTATCTAGTGCCCCGGTAGTTAATGCGTGGAACATGAATGCGTCATCAGGGTCTGGAGAATGCCCTATTCTAAACACAAATTCTTCTTCCATAGTAATCCGAATGGTGGTGGGTTGAAAATAACTCCTAGGGTGTAACTTGTAGAAGGCAACAGTCAATAATCGATAGGCTCTCGAAATACCATGCCCGATGCAACAAAACTATCCACAGCAACAGGGCAGTTAGGGCCTGTGTGTGCCCATACAGGTAAGGCGTTGACGTTCGCCGAGGCTATTGTGCTGGACAATCAGTATGTTTGTTGGGAGGCATATATCGAAATCACTGGGGCACAACCTGCAACAGAAGGTCGAGAGGCAAGTTCACTGGACCTCGAATGACGGCACAGTTCATTTGCCTAGACATTTTGTCTTGTTTATGGCCGAAGGATGGAGCCGATTCGCACTCCGATTCTCAGAGTACTACCAATCCTTAGGCGCGAATGATATCTGGACTCCTCCTAGATTTAGATCGAGGGAATGGATGTTCATACCTTGGGGTTCTAGGCCACCCGACAGACATCGCGGATTCACTGATAAGTCCGAACTTCTTCACTATTTACATACCAAATCTCCACATTCATGCTTCCATAGTACAGCATACTATCATGACCCCTCGCAACGTATTATGACAGATAAGGGGTGGTTGGGCGCTGATTTGATATTCGATCTAGATGGAGATCACTTACCAGGAGTCTCTGATAGGGATTTTCCAACCATGATCGAATTGATTCAGAATCAGGCATGGAAATTGTGGTCTGAGTTTCTAGAGCCAGAATTCGGGTTCCAAGAGCAGTATGTTCAGACATCGTTCTCGGGGCACAGGGGCTTTCATATCCATGTCAGAGACCCTGCTTACCTACAATTGGATTCTAACGCCCGCAGGCAATTGGTCAATTACATCAGAGGACAGGGGGTCAGTGTCCAAACTGTAGTGGGGAATTCACAAGGAGGATGGAAAAATAGGGTTGAAGTGGGTATTGATGGTGTTCTCGATAATCTGCAAGCTATAGCACAGGACGTACCCGATAAGAGTAGACTCTTGAATGAGATGTATGAAATTATGAAGCAGCGCATACGTAATCCTAGTTGCAGCGTAAAATCATGCAGTAAATCGAAGTTGGAACAACTAGCTACCCAATCACTTGATTCCGAGAGGGTATCAAGACTCCGAGAAAATCGTGCTCTCACCGTATTCGGAGACAACACATCAGTATTCTGGGAGTTAGTCAAAGGGGACTCTTCGGTAGTATTGGGTACCGCCGGTGAGACCGACGAGAACGTGACTGTAGACGTCAAACGCGTCATCAGGTGGATCGGCAGTCTTCATGGTAAGTGTGGCCTCAGAGTTACTGAACTTCCTCTGAATAGACTAAACCCTGAAGCTTCGGATGCATTTGATCCATTGAGTGAAGCAGTAGCATTAGGTGGAGAGTCAACACATAAGGTTGAGTTAACCAAGGATGACATAACAGCAAGAATCTCAGAATGTTATGTCGAAGGAGGTACGGGTGACGTAATTGAAGTTCCTGAAAGCATGGCCACGTTCCTTTCTTTGAAAGGATGGGGGGCGTTGATATCCCCATAAGTGAAGATATCGAGTGCCCCCAATCACAGAATATTGAATAGTGGAGAGTTTCGGAATCAACTCGGTGGGCACGTGGTAGAGGACGACGAAGACATTTCCGATGCATCCAAACTCCCTCTGCCTCCATTACCTCCGGGAATCACATTACCCCCGCCGCCGCCGCCTCCCGCAATGGTTCAAGAGGAAAAAATAGAGTTTGATGATGCCATTGAATTTCCGGAGTTAGACCCAGAGGAGGAGATATCCGACGAACCGAATGATTTCCAGGCCCAATGGGAGAAGAGACGGTCATCAAACCCTAGCATGGCCACTGACTC
>Ga0206685_10000600_pt1 | contig 10839 bp, 5 predicted proteins | sample M220012015metaG_FD_161049 | JGI IMG/M metagenome (GOLD analysis project Ga0206685, IMG submission 161049) | Ammonia-oxidizing marine archaeal communities from Monterey Bay, California, United States - M2 200m 12015 | ecosystem: Environmental > Aquatic > Marine > Intertidal zone | place: USA...
CTCCGAGAAGGCTTCCGACGAATATCATCAGCGCCCCAGCCACTCTGGTAGCCGAGTCTACAGAGAGGTCATGCAGCCACAGTTCCATAGCACTGTAATCCTCGAACTCGTCGCCGTTCGCCTCGCTCACTGTCTCTCACCCGCCTCTTGCTTCTCCTCGCTGGGCATCGGCGGCTGTTCAGTCTGCCGCTTAACTACCATCATTATGAGGAACTGCATAATCATGCTCAGGAAGCGTATCGAACTCAGGAAGACCACCAGAACAGCAATCAGTAGAACTGGCCAAATCGACTTCAGGATGGGCATGACCAGAGATTCTAGGGGCTCTTCCTCCTGAGTATCCTGAGTATCTCCAAACAACACCAGATGCATGGATGTCCAGTTCTTACCTGTAATGAGGAATGCATCCTGCTCTGAGACATAGGCAATCCCGTTCAGGACGTCGTTGTAGCCGTCTGATTCGTTCTCGGCAAACATCGAGGCGTCGATAGTCAGTCCGACCTCACCAGTGCTCTTGTTAATGGCGATGATGGAATCACTGCCCCATACATTGGCGTACACCGTCTGACCGACGCACTCAAGCTCATTGAGCAAGCTCACTTCGTTGCCCTGGTCAGTCACCCTCAGGATTGAAACCAACGTGAAGTCTTCCGGGTTCCTGAAGGCTAGTTCAGAAGTCCCGTTCGACATCACTAGATGGGTTCCGTCGTAGCACAGTCCCCAGCCCTCTCCTGAGTAGGTGTGATTGGCGATTACGGTCAGCGATTCGATGTCAAAGACCAGTGCTACGCCCTCCTTCCAAGTCAGCATCACGATACTGTCACCGACGACCGTAATGCCTTCTGCGAACAGCGATTCGTCAAGCTCGGTCTGACGGATCACCTGGCCGCTCAAGGGATCGACCTCTCTGAGACTGGAGTGCCCGTACAGTCCAGTGCTCTCGTAGAGTGATCCATCATGCATCTCGAGTCCCTGTGTGAAAGCTTCCGAATCGTGCTGATGAGAGGAAATCAGAACTAATTCTACTGTTTCCGTTTGCGCTTGGGCAGACGCTGGCATACTGCATGTGAGGACGGCGAGCAGCATCGCGACCGCCAGCGCTGGCGCCGTAACGTGCTGTTTCATGTACGAACGATGCTCCATCGATGTTAAAATAGGTCTTTGAGCGGATTGCGGTTGAAAACAACACGGAGTGTTGAACATGCCCCCCAACAATACACCAGCGTCCCGCAGAGCATCTGTCATGCTGGTCCTGACGATGCTGTTCGCCAGTCTTTCTCCTTTGACCCTCGCAGAGCCGCAATCCACTGAATCGGTGACTGAGGTCATGTCGGGCGACCTCTCGGAGTTCGACCCCTCTATTGAGGGCAAGCGGTACCTGTTCACAGATGAGTTCGAACCGATATTCTCGGCTACCGGTCACCTAAAGATCGAATGGAGGGAAGCTGGTTATCCTGGGTTGGTGCTCCCATTCTCTCCAGGCTACCTGAACTCGAGATCCACGGTACGTTCTTGTGAGGATGCATGGAGTCAAGGCGATACTGGCAACGTCTCCACAGCCAGTGGCAGCGTCTCTGTCACGGCGCAGAAAATATCTGCCAATTCTGCTATTCTGGTTGAGAACGGTCAGATTATCTCGTCTACCACGCTCAATGATATTGCCTCAACATGGGAATCGACGATTTACCCCACGGACACGACTTACTTCGGCAGTCCTCCCGATGTCGACAACAACTGCCAAATCGAGATTGTCCTGATTGCCATCGATGGATCAGGTGGGACCGGAGGATACTTCTCACCCGGTATCTCGTCGGTTAGGGAATCAGTGTTTGTCGATGTCGATGACATGAGTTGGAGGAACACTATCCTTGCTCATGAGTTCGAGCATCTGCTACATAACTCGAGGGATCCGTACGAGTACCTGTGGATCGATGAGGGGGCAGCGGACATGGCAGCGTACCTAGCCTTCGGAGTCACTAGCACGCTGACAGGACACGCCAACGAATGGTCGCAGGACAGCAGCCTCAGTGTACGGTGGTGGAACGGCAGGATAGCCGACTACGGCGCCGGTTTCATGTTCCTGATGTACCTAGCCGACAAGCTCGGCGGCGGAGCCGCAATCCAGAGGCTGGTCGCCGATACGGCTACCGGCGGAGCGGGTATTGAGAATCTGGCTCAAAATCCAGAAACGGGTGCGACCTCTATTGGGACTACGATGAGTGAGATTTTTGCTAACTTCAGTGCGGCAGTGTCCCTCGACAGTGCCCAAGGAGCCTTTGGATTCACCAACCTCGATCTCACTTCAGGATGTATTGCCGCCTATATCTGCAAGGCCCAGATGAGTGGATACAACGATCAGTGGGTCAACGATTGGAACAGCTCCAGTCAAGACATAGAGGGGTGGGGCATGAGGGCATACAAGTTCGCTCAGGGCTCCGGCGCTCCACTCAATATGATGGTGCAACCAACCCAATTCGGCTTCGAAGGTGCCATAATGGCTCGCGACGCGGTCACGGGGACTTGGTCGATGAGTAGCCTACGGATAGACTCCGGAACAGGGGCCGGAACCGGGCTGGTGCACGGTTTTGGAAACACCACTGACGAGGTCTGGCTGCTCACATGGTACGAATCCATGGTCACCGACTGCGACTACAACTATGTGTCCTGTGGCATCACCACTGGATCATACCCCACGGCCTCTCTCACTGTACATGCTGGTCTGATTACCGATCCCGCGGAAGTCTCGATAGATACGATCGACTCCTTCGATAGGGACGAGGATGGCTTGGACGACAGCGTTCGCATCGATCTCGAGGTGGAGTCCAACGCATTCTTCGAAATTCTTGAAGTGACCATCGAGGCCTATGTCAATAACAGCGTGTCTGACTCGGTGGTGTTCGACATCACCGCCGGCAATAGTGTTCCGTCTCCGAGGAGCGTCTGGTTCACCCCCCCTTCATCAGGAGACTGGACCTACGGCATCCGTATCCGCGACGTTACAGGGGAGATTGTGGACCAAGCGTTCTCACTGCCCATGGCTCTGGCTAACATGGAGCCTGTCGCATCCGGTTCGATGTCCACGCCAGTCACTCAGACATGGCTGCCCGTGACCGTGTTCGGTTCAGGGTACGACTCTTGGGGCTTCGGTCAGTTGAATGGTACATTCAGTCACAACGACACTCCTGTAGGGTATATCTGGGACCTCGGGGACAACAACTCATCCGGATTGAAGAATCCAACCCACTCGTACCTCAATGCCGGAGACTACCAGATTGTCCTAGTGGTACAGGACCAAGGAGGATACTACTCAGATCATCAATCATGGAACATATCGGTGAGCGATATCTCCGACCCAATACCCGAGATTTCTGTCGATGGCGTCATCATCACCGACGAACTGGTCCTACTCACTGATCAGAGAGTGCAATTCTCAGCCAGAGGGACCTCGGACAACGTCCCTCTCGATGAATTGGTATTCACCTGGGAATGGGGCGACGGACAGAATGAAGGAGGCCGGGGGGCGGCCGAGGCTGGGCACTCATGGGTGGACGGCAGTGCTGACGGAATTATCTACACTCTGATTTTGACAGTCGATGACGGTATTCACGTCGTCGAGCAATCCATTTACATCAAGGTCCTGAATCGTTTACCGAAACAGATCTTCGACGAACCACTGCAGACATACACGCTGACTCCACTGACCATGCCGACAGTCTTTGAAGACTCAGATGGGATGATTGTCGAGCATAGTTGGTTCTTCGAAGGAGGGGTCAATCTGGACGGCTCTGGGATGGCACTGACTTCCGACTTTTCCTCGACCGAGTCCATCCTGCAGAACCCCAGCGTCGGATGGCTTGAACCAGGGATGAAGAACGTCACCCTCGAAGTCACCGATGATGATGGCAACACATCCGTGGCCCTGTTACAGGTGCAGGTGCTTAATCAGAGACCAGTTGCAGTTTTCGCGAGACCGCAGGATGGAGATGTGGATACGACCTACACATTTGTTAGCGAGTCGTTCGACCCGGATGGTGACACGGCACTACTGCAGACTAAGTGGGAAATCTCAGACTTTGATGACCCTGTGTACAACGTCTCCTCAGTGAGCCACACCTTCCTCGAGCCCGGGCTGTACACCATCAGTCTCACTATAGTCGACGACAGGGGACTCTCCTCGGCCACCAAGTCATATTCGATTAGGATAGCCAATCCACTCCCCGTCCCAGGGCTTGAATTCAGTTGCCCGAGCGTCAACGGGTCTGTGATGAGTGAAATCCCTCAGACCGAGGACGGTATCGTCTGGCAGGTCCCCCATACTGCTGAGGGAGGCGCATTCGTGGCGCCCGGCGATTCAATCAGGTTCGACGGTTCTGACAGTTATGACGCCGACCCACTGTTTGTGGGCCGTACATCAACGGATTCCGATTCATCGGAGTGGAACGGTATAGTCTCGTGGATCTGGGACTTCGGCGACGCCAGCTCGCCGGCCAGCGGACCGATAGTGTGGCACGCCTACGAGATTCCCGGCACCTACATCGTGACCCTGACGGTGGTTGACGGTTTTGAGGGTGGTGAGACAAACACGACCACTCTGACCGTTCACGTCTCTAGGGCTCCTGTGATTCTCACCGATGATCCGATTTCTGCCGACTACGTCACGATGGGTGGCATCGTGCTGCTGAACTCCAGCGCCGAAGATGCGGACCTAGTCGACGGCATAGAGGCGTGGATGGATCTGGACCAGTCTGACGACAGTGACGGGGATGGTAATCCGACCAATGACCGTGACCGGCTCCTAACAGGTCCACTGACAGTGAGATGGGACCTTAACGCGCTGCAAGACACCGATCTCGATGGCGACACGCGAAACGACTGGCTGTGGAGCAACCAGACTTGGAGTCAGCCCGGTGAAATCAGAATCCTAATGCAGGTGTGCGACGGCGTGGACGTCTGCTCCTCCGAGGAGTACGTAATCACTGTACTCTCAGTGCAGGAAGATGACAAGCCGAAGACGCTGGCCGACCTGACATGGAGTGACCTGGTCCCTAACAGGGAGAGTGCGGGGCTGCTAGCCTTGGTTGCGACCGTCCTCGTACTTGGGTGGTTGATTATGCGAGAGAAAGACGAGGATGAGTTGGATGCCGAGGAGATGCTCGAGACCTACGGTGTCACTGAAGTTGAAGTTGAAGGAGGCTTGCCTGGTATGGATCAGCACAAGCCACCCCCACAGCCGAAGTACCTGACTGCCCAAGAGCGAAGGAACAAGGAGTCCGGATACATCCGACCTATCCGGACGAGGAGGCGCTGAGCGTGGAGGACGGCCCTAGGAAACTCACTGCAGCCGCAATCAACCTCTGTCTGCTCCTGCCCGTGGTCGCCGTGTTCGCTACAGTAATCGCGACTCCGATTGTATCTGCAGAGGCGTCCTGTGACGTTCCGGCCGGAAACTCTCCAGGGATAGACCAGTACTTCGAAGAGCACTCGATTGAAGATGGTGGATTCTGGGGAGAGAATGCGGAGCTAAAGCCCCTAAATCGCGACTTCAGTACCGATATGACAGTCTACAACGACAGCGCGAATGCGATTAGTATGGAACTGGTGCCTGGCTACCAGTACACCTTCTGCCTCTATTTGAGCTCTGATTCGCAGTCAGCGCCAACCATGGGAGCGATTGGCGATGTATACCTGATGAACGAGGCCAACTGGGACCGCTACATATCAAGTTACGAAACTAGGGAGTGGGATGATTTAGAGGAAATTATCGACGAATTGCCGGTGGAATGGAGGGACCTAGCCATGTGGCTGCCGTTCAGAGATGTCCACGCATACGAGAGCGTCTCTAGCCAGGTGTTCTCAGTGGCCATAGACTCGATTGGTTCGGCGTGGTCCTCTGTCTCTTGGTTCGATTCAGGCAACCCCCAGTACTACCTAGTGGTCGATGGCTGGGACAACGGGAGGAGTTCCGATAGAAAGGCCGCCGGAGGCAGCATGAATGTCGAGATATTGGTCGATGTTGAAGAGAGGACGACGTTGCCCAATTTCGTCGCCTACATCCTGATATCAGCGCTACCGATAGCTTGTATCATCGTCCCTCTTATCATTCACAGCAAGTACATGTCGGCCGGGCTGGGCGAAGAAGAAGATTCACGACAGGTCCCCTACCTCGAGAGTGAGCGTGATGAGCGCGGCCAAGACGGTTAGGCGGCCTCGTACTCTAGCAGTTGCCACGCGGTCTGCAGGTCCGAGGCGTTGATTCTACCCTGCCGCGAGATGTGCAGGCCCTTGTCCATGGTGGTGTATACTAGAGCTTGTTCAAGCAACGGGGCGTGAATCCTAGTCCAGTCGCCACCCCATCCCACTCCCATGATGGCGTAATGAGCCCCTGAGCCCCTGAGGCCCCACGCTGCCTCGAACAGCCGCAGTCCGTCGTGACGGCCTGATGACCGGTAGCAAATCTTGATGATATCTCCGGCATCGGAGTTGTCCTCAACATCGTGAATTATCTCCGAAGCCGAAGGGGGATTCTCCGATGAGTGAAGGGAGGCAACAACCTTGACCTTTCCCGAAGCATCATCCATCAGAGATTTGCGTGCCTTCGACTCGATATCGACCTCGAGGTCAATCCAACTGACTCCGCTCTTGATTGCCGCACTCAGCACCTCGATACGTTGCCCCTCTTCTCCCGGATAATGGCCCTGCTGACGCTCTGGGCGGCAGGTAAGGACTACCGGTAGGTCGATGCCCTGCTTAAGTGACTCAAGCGCCCCCTGTACGTCGACCGAGTCGAGTGGTTGTGAGATGAAATCAGGCTCGACGTATTGGGGCCTACGGTCCCCTCTCTCCGTTTTCTCCTCTGCGGGATCCGGCTCAGGCATCTCCTCTACGACCCAGAGCTTGTCCAGACGTACCTCGACCATATCCGCCCCAGCAGCAGTCGCCATGGCTGCATCCTTCAGCATCTCATCAACGGTGCACCCTCTCAGTGTAACGCAGATGAGCGGTCGAGGCATTCGGCCGCTCCACCTTGGCAGTCTGTATAACCGTGTCGTGCAATTTCACAGGCCTATGGCCTGGCACAGAATTAATGCTTCATTTTCAGTGATTTTTGGAGTCCCACTAAGGAGAGTTGATAACCCTCGACCTACACCAAATTACAGATGCGCTGAGGGTTCCCCTAAAGGGAACCCTCAATAGAAAGGGAAGAAAATGTCCGAGAAGTACGACGCGAAGGCGATTCAAGTCCTTGAGGGACTGGAGGCGGTCAGAAAGCGCCCGGGAATGTATCTAGGCGACCCACACGATGGTTCCGCCCTGCACCACTGCATCTGGGAAGTCGTCGATAACGCCGTCGACGAGCACCTCGCTGGGTACAATGCCACAGTCGAGGTGAATCTGGAGAAGGATGGTTCTGTCACAGTCATCGACCATGGCAGGGGAATTCCTGTGGGCAAGCACCCACAGGAGAAGATCAGCGCCGCCGAGGTCATCATGACCAAGCTCCACGCAGGCGGCAAGTTCGACAACGAGTCGTACAAAGTAGCTGGTGGGCTACACGGCGTCGGAGTGAGTGCTGTCAACGCCGTCTCGGAACGGCTGACGATGACCATCTACCGAGGAGGCAAGGTATGGAGTCAAGAGTACGTCAGAGGCAAGCGCAAGGCCGCCCTAAAGGCGACTGGTAAATCCGACACCACTGGTACGATGATCAACTTCAAGCCCGATATGACCATCTTCAGCGACGTCATCGAGTTCGATTTCGAGCAGATCAACACCAGGATGCGCAGGACTGCTTTTCTGAACGCCGGGCTGCAAATCTGGATGAGAGATTTTCGAGGTGAAGATGCTGTCGAGATTGAACACAAGTACGACGGCGGCCTGAAGGAATACGTCGTGGCAATGAATGAGCAGAAGGAGGTTGTCCACGACGAGGTCCTACACATCCTCGGTTCCAAGCAGGGTGACAAGGGCGAAGTGCATGTCGAGGTTGCCCTGCAGTGGACTGATGCCTATTCCGAGATTATCCACTGCTTCACGAACATCATCCACAACACCGACGGAGGAACTCATCTGTCGGGACTAAAGGGGTCTCTGACAAGGACGATCAACTCCTACGCCCAATCGAGAAAGCTCCTGAAGAACGTCAGCAGCCTGTCGGGCGACGATGTCCGAGAGGGTTTGTCAGCAGTCATTTCGATCAAACATCCCGACCCTTCCTTCAACGCTCAGACCAAATCCAAACTGGTGACCAGCGAGGTCGCCGGCATCGTCGAACAGATAGTCAACGAAAAACTCGGCGAGTACTTCGAAGAAAATCCCTCTGTGGCCCGCATCATAGTCGACAAGTCGGTCCTCGCGAGCAAGGCGAGGGACGCTGCACGCAAAGCCCGTGACTTGACTCGCAGGAAGGGTGTACTCGAAGGCGGTGGCTTGCCCGGTCAACTGGCCGACTGCCAATCCAAGGACCCCGCCGAGTGTGAGGTCTACATCGTCGAGGGCGAGAGCGCGGGTGGTTCGGCTAAGACTGCCCGAGATAGGCGTACACAAGCCGTACTACCTCTGCGAGGGAAGATTCTCAATGTCGAGAGGCAGTTGGGTAACCTGACCAAGGTGTTCTCGAACGAGCAAATCCAGCGCATGATTAGGGCCTTGGGAGCGGGAGTCGGTAACGAGGAGGGGGACGAGGATGCCTTCGATCCTGAGAAACTACGCTACGGGAAAATCATCATCATGACTGATGCCGACATTGACGGTGCCCACATCCGCGCCCTGATACTAACTTTCATGTGGCGTTTCATGCGACGGGCTATCTCCAACGGCAATGTGTACATCGCAGCGCCTCCTCTATTCTCAGTATCAAGAGGTAAGCACACAGAGTGGGTGCACAGCGAAAAGGACCGTGATGCCGTAGTGAAGCGCCTGCACAAGGAGGCCCCAACTGCCAAGATTAACGTACAGCGATACAAGGGATTGGGGGAGATGAACCCAGAGCAGTTATGGGAGACTACAATGGATCCCGAGTCCCGTACCATGATGAAGGTCGAAATCAAAGATTTCGAAACCGAGGGAAAACTCGCCTTTGAACCTGTAGATAAATTATTCACGATACTAATGGGGGATGACGTTCCTGACCGAAGGGCGTTCATTGAGAACAACGCCACCAAGGTGACGGCGTTGGACGTGTGAGGAATCTGAATGGCTGAGGATCTGCTTCGAAGGGACATCTCCGAGGAGATGAAGGAGAGTTACATCAACTATGCCATGAGTGTCATCATCGGACGTGCCCTACCTGACGTTAGGGACGGATTGAAGCCGGTCCACCGACGTATCCTCTGGGGGATGCACCAGGCCGGCCACACCCACGAGAAGGGATACAGCAAGTCCGCTCGTTCAGTCGGGGAAGTGATGGGGAAGTACCACCCGCACGGCGACCAAGCGCTGTACGACACCATGGTCAGGATGGCTCAGGACTTCTCCCTGAGGTACCCGTTGATCGACGGTCAAGGCAACTTCGGCTCTATCGATGGTGATCCTCCTGCTGCTATGAGGTACACCGAAAGTCGCCTCGATCGGATGTCACATCACATGTTGGATGACATCAACAAGAACACCATCGATATGGAACCCAACTTCGACGATACGGAGACAGAGCCGGCAGTGCTGCCGGCTCGCTTACCTAATCTGTTGCTCAACGGCAGCGACGGTATAGCCGTCGGCATGGCAACCAAGATTCCACCTCACAACCTCAATGAGATCGCCGCGGCAATCAAGTTCCATGTGGAGAAGGTCATCGAGCAGAATCGCAAGATAGGCCTCGACAACCCCCCCAAAATTGACGCGCTTGAGTATATGGAGTTCCTCAAGGGGCCAGACTTCCCTACTGGTGCCACGATCCACGGAATAGATGGCATCGTCGATATGTACAAAACCGGTAACGGTCGCTTCCACATCCGCTCAGACATCGAAGTTCAGGATGACTCCTCGGGCAAGAAACTGATAGTCCACTCCATCCCCTATCAGGTGAAGAAGGCCGGGATGCTACAAGGCATTGCCGAACTCGTCCGGAAGGAGACCATCAAGGGCATTAGGGACATCAGGGACGAATCCAGTAAGGAAGGAATTAGGGTTGTCATTGAGATTAAGCAGAACGCCGATCCTCACGCCGTGCTGAATCAGCTCTATCGTTCCAGCAGGTTGCAAGAGTCTTACTCAGCGAACATGATGGGCATACTGAAGGGTGAGCCGGTCCAACTTGACCTGTGCACCATCCTGCACACGCATGTCCGACATAGGGAGTCAATCATCGAGCGACGCACACAATTCGATCTCGAGAAGGCAGCGGCCCGCGCGCACATCCTAGAAGGGCTGATGAAGGCTCAGAAGAGGATGACCGAGATTATCGAAGTTGGGAGGAACTCTGACTCCCGCGAGCAGTTTGAACAGTACTTGAGGGGTGACGAGAAGTACCCCAAGATCAAGCGCTTCGATTTCTCCGAGAAGCAAGCCAAGGCAATAGCCGAACGGCGCCTGTACCAGCTCACCAAGATAAACGTCCAGGAGGTCTCCGATGAACTGGAGAGACTGAAGCAGGCTATCAAGGACTTCGAGGGCATCCTAGATAGTCGAATCCGACGCCTCGGAATCCTAATCGCCGAACTTGATGCGGTTGTCGATAGGCACGGCGACGAGCGGCGTTCCAGCATCGACCCAATGCCTCTATCAATGGACCGTGAGGATCTTGTCGCTGAGCAGGCCATCGTTATCTCGCTGACCCAGGACAACTACATCCGCCACCTCCCTGTAGAGTCATTCCGACTTCAGAACAGAGGAGGGAAGGGGCTC
>Ga0206685_10000609_pt1 | contig 10731 bp, 15 predicted proteins | sample M220012015metaG_FD_161049 | JGI IMG/M metagenome (GOLD analysis project Ga0206685, IMG submission 161049) | Ammonia-oxidizing marine archaeal communities from Monterey Bay, California, United States - M2 200m 12015 | ecosystem: Environmental > Aquatic > Marine > Intertidal zone | place: USA...
TAAAAGATTAATACAAGATGATAAACAATGTTGCAAGTGTTTAAATAGATATGGAATTGATAACTGTAAAGGTAAAAGACAACGCATTCATATACGTTGATTGCGAAGATAAAGGTATCATACAAGAACTAGCAGAATATTTTACATTCTATGTTCCTGGCTATAAGTTCATGCCTCAATTTAAAAATAAATTATGGGACGGAAAAATTCGCCTCTTTAATTTACGTGACCAATCTTTATATGCTGGATTATTTAAATATATAAAATTATTTTGTAGGGAAAGAGATATAGAACTTGTATCTGTATTAAGAGAACCACCAAGCAAATATAATTTACCTGGAATGGATTACCCTGCTCCATTAGATTGGATTAAATGCGCAGCCCCATTAAATCTACCATTTGAACCAAGAGATTACCAGTTAGAAGCTGTTGAACATGGATTAAGAACTCGATCAGGATTATTAGTATCTCCTACAGCATCAGGCAAATCATTAATAATATATCTCCTTATGAGATATTTTCTAATGACTAATGAAGATAAATGTTTAATAATTGTACCTACCACTTCCCTTGTTAAACAAATGTTCACAGACTTTTGTAAGTATTCAGAATATGATGAACGTTGGTTTCCAACTGAAGATTGTCATGAAATTATGGCTGGACTTGATAAAGGCCATAAGACTAAAAGAGTTTATATATCTACTTGGCAATCAATATATAAAATGCAAAAGGGATATTTTGAACAGTTTGGTATGGTTGTAGGTGATGAAGCACATAACTTTAAAGCTAAATCATTAACAAGTATATTAACCAAATGTACTGAAGCAAGATATAGATTTGGATTAACAGGTACATTAGATGGTACACAAACTCATAAGCTTGTATTAGAAGGATTATTTGGTCCACATAAACATATCACTACTTCTAAAACTTTAATGGACCGAGGCGATCTTGCTAATTTAAATATTGATATATTACTTTTAAAATATAAAGATGAATATTGTAAAGAAGTAAGTAAAATGAAATACCAAGATGAAGTGGATTGGTTAGTTACATCATCTAAACGAAATAACTTTATAAAGAATTTAGCGCTAGACCTTAAAGGTAATACATTAATTTTATTCCAATTTGTAGAGAAACATGGTGAACCACTATATAGATTAATAAATGAAGCTGCTGAGGGATTATGGGGAATAGGCAAAAGAAAGGTGTTTTTCGTAAGTGGTAAGGTCGCAGCTGATACACGTGAAGAAATAAGAGCTATCACCGAGAAAGAAAAGGACGCTATTCTTGTTTGTTCTTATGGTACATTCTCTACAGGAGTAAATATAGTTAACCTTCACAATATAATATTTGCCTCTCCTAGTAAGAGCCAGATAAGAGTATTACAATCAGTTGGTAGAGGATTAAGAAAATCAAATCAAGATACGGTGTTATATGACATTGCAGATGACCTACATTGGAAAGCAAATAAGAATTATACCCTTACTCATAGTGCTGAAAGGGTTAAAATATATAGTAAAGAAAAGTTCAAATTTAAGATACATGAGGTGAAATTATTATAAATATGTATTGGAGATTTAATAAATTATGGAGAAATATAAATGGATCAATTAGAATTACTTAGTAAAAGTAGACATGTGGTTGAATGGGCTGATGGTTATGGTGAAATTCCTGACAAAGCATTAATAGAAAAAATACTATGGAAATCATGGAAAGTTACTCGTTCAAAGAATAGCTTTATGCCTTATACTGTACATGTATTAGGCCCAGAAAAAGTAGCAGAGAAAAAAAAGATATGGGAAAAAACTAAAGTTCAAGATGTAATGATGAATGAAAAGAATAAAGATTATGTTCATCCTGCCACAAGTAACAATAAATTATTTGAACAATTAGCATCTGCACCATATACTATAGTTATGACACAAAGAATTTGTGAGCCAAACCCATTATATCAAAGACATATAGAAGGTGGTAGTTATTATGAGCAAATGGATAATGATGCAAGGAACGCAAAAATGGTTGGAGGTATAGAAACTGGTATGTTCTATTCTAATTTTACTGCATTTGCTTTAGAAGAAGGGTTAGACACATCATGTATTCTTTGTTTTTCAGAAGACCTGAAAGACTGGAAAGATGTGGATTATGTAGATCAAACTCCTCTTATGCTTGTAACAATAGGCAAATGTAAAGAGTCACGAAGAGAATGGTTAAATGATAGAGATAGTGCTGATGATAAAAAACCGGAGCCAGAAACTATAATTAATTGGGTTTAATATATTATGGAAAGAGCATCAGTTCTTTTGTTATTGATTGACTTTGAAGGCCATCCAGCGCTTGGTGATTATGCTCTGAATGAAACTCGATTTAGTAAATTAAAAGAATTTATATTTCCTACTAGTTCTGATATAGAACGAATGGAACCACTTGTAATTGTGTCTTCTCATACTTATCTCCGAGGTGAAAGTAAAAAAATAAGAACATTAGAAGACATGGTAAAGCAAGAAATTAAAGAAGATCGTTCTCATATAAAATGGATAACTATCGATCCTCAAGCCAAACATACAATACAAGATATCTTAAATATGATTAAGAAGCTTCCTGGATCTCCTAAAATCAGAAAAAATAAACCAACTACTCCAATATTAATTGGTGGAACAAATACTGCAGGATGTATTGCAGATACGAGACCGTATTCAGCAGTTAACTTGGCCAAAGAAGGTTACTACACACAAATACTACTTCCAATGTGTGCTGATTACCAAGTAAAGGGTGTTACTACAGCAGATAAACATATGCAAGCATTTAGTTCATTATATAACCGTATTAAATTTAATAATGAAGCTATAAAATATATTGATATAGGTATGGAACCCAAGATATAATTATTATAAATAGGTATATGGAAGATATTAAAAAGACATTTCCTGCAACTTTGGCAGAAGTACCTGTAAGGCTATTAAAATTAGTCTCAGGGGAGTCTATTATTGCATATGTACATGACAATGATACAGACCAGCTTTCATTGGAAGAACCGATGCGCCTCTCAGTAGAAGATGACCAACAGTTAGTATTTACTCCATTCCTACCTTTTAGTGAATCTCAAGTACATCACATTGATATCGATAATGTTATGTTTGAATCAGAAGTAAGTACGGATATTAAAGCTTATTATATGAAGATATTATTAGACCAAATAGAAGGAATAGAAACACCATCTAGACCACCTGCTATAGCTACTCTTAAAGGTAATTCTTCAGTCCATTAATCTCTATATCCAGCCTCCCCGGCAGTACTATCTTATTATATCATAGTTTATGGCAAAAGTAAACAGCTAGCGGAAAATAAATATGAAACATTATTCAACTCTTTATGCTAGTAGAAAACTTAATGTTTGGTTAGATATTTCAACATATTGTAATGCAGCATGTCCACAATGTCATAGAACAAATGCTAACGGTTTAAGTAAAGTTAATTGGTTACCACTTATACAATGGTCTTTAAAGGAATTTAAAAAAGCATTCCCTGAAGAAACTATGAAGCATATTAAGGATTTCCAATTCTGTGGAACTTGGGGAGACCCTATTATGAATAAAGATGTACTTGAAATTTGTGAATATATTATTAATAATTCAAAATGTTGGGTATTTATTAATACTAATGGAAGTTTTAGAGATGAGTTTTGGTGGAATCATTTAGGTTATATAATAAAAGGTAGAGGAAGAGTAGTATTTGATATAGATGGAACAACTCAAGAAATGCATTCGCATTATAGACAAAAAACAGATTTAAATAAAATTTTAAAGAATATGAAAGCTTATTCTCTATATGGAAAAGTAGGTATATTCACTGTAGTTTATAAACATAATGAAAATCATTTAAATGAAATAAATGAAATGGCAAAAGCTGCAGCTCCAATTTTAGAACATTTATGTGTTCCTTCAGATAGAGCTCATCATATAGAAAAATTTAAATTTATAAAAAATGGACAAACCAATTATTTAGAACACAGTCTTAAGTATGGAAAAAGTAAACAAGGAACATCATTTAAATTATGAAAACACATTGCAAATGGATAGAAGATGATGAGCAAATGTTAGTAAACCCTGATGGACAGGTTTTACCATGTTGTTATCTTTCAAATTATTTTACTGTGGATAAAAGACCTCCAATACCAGTAGAAATGATTAAAGATGGTAAAGTTAAAAAAGAATATGTATGGGACACTTTTCATAAGATAGAAGACCAATTATACCATATAGATTTTGTTAATTTAGAAGTTAGTCGTGAATATCTTTTTCAAGAATACGAAAAAAGAAAAGATAAGCTTAATATATTCACTAATGATTTAAAAGATATTTTAAATGATGAATGGTTTACTAAAATTTTACCAGAATCATGGGAAAGTGAAAATACAATAGCGGGACCATGTAAAGAAATATGTACTAGCTGTTTACATTCCCCTTAAACTATGATATAATAGCTATATTATTCGTACAAATATAGGAAATATAATGCCTGAAAAAATTAAACCTAGAGATAAACCCCATTACGTAAATAATCGTGAATTTAGTTATGCAGTAGTCGATTATGTAACTGAAGCTAATAAAGCTAAAGCTAATGGTGATTCGAATCCAGTAATACCTGATTATATTGCAATATGCTTTATGAAAATATGTGAAGGCCTATCCCATAAACCAAACTTTGTACGATATACTTATCGTGATGAAATGGTAATGGATGGTGTTGAAAATTGTTTAAAAGCTATATACAATTATAATATCGACACGGCTACCCGTACGGGCAAGCCTAATGCGTTCTCATATTTTACTCAAATTGCTTACTTTGCTTTTATACGAAGAATTGTAAAAGAAAAGAAACAAACAGATATTAAATTTAAATTTATGGAGCAAGCAAACATTGAAGATTTTGTAGCTTCTATTGATGTAAATAGTCCTATTGACCAATCATTCCTCGACACCCTACGCGAAAAGATTGGTAAGATTAGGGAGACTGATAAAGCAATTAAAGACTTTAAAAAAGAAGAGAAGGAAAAGAAGAAAAAAGGATTAGAATTATTCATGGAGGTTCAACCATCAAATTAAATAATTTATTATTAATTGGTTATGGTATTGTTGGTAAAGCAGTATATAAAGGTTTAGGCAAAAAGAATTTTGTAGATATACATGACCCTGATGAAGGTTGGGAAAATGATAAATCATACGATGAATTTGATGGTATTATATTATGTTTACCTACACCTGCGGGCCCAATGGGTGAATGTGATGATTTTTTAGTTGAACAATATATAAGAACTATTCGTATAGATGCACCTAAAATACCCATCTTAATTAAGTCAACCACATCAATTGAGCTAATTGAATTATTAGAAGATGATGAATACTTGACATATAATCCAGAATTCTTAACAGAAACTGATTCAATAGAAGATTTTAAAGACCAATCATTTGCTATGTTTGGTGGAAAGAATGCAAGGTATTGGTTTAACATATATATTAATTCTGATATAAAAATGAGGAAAATAAGATTTACTTCTATGAAAAATGCAGCCTTTGCTAAATATTCTATTAATAGTTTTCTTGCAATGAAGGTAATATTTTTTAATGAATTAAAATCATTATATAATAAATCTAATATAAGATTAGAACATCAAGATTTTGATGCACTTACAGAATTAATAAGTTTAGATGAACGTATTGGTGATAGTCATATGATGGTCCCTGGTCCTGATATGACATATGGGTTTGGTGGTATGTGTTTCCCTAAAGATACTGCAGCTTTTACAATGTCAGCTAAAAATCATAAGTCACCATTAGAGTTACTAGAAAAAGTAATTGAAATTAATAATAAAATTAGGAGAAGTCCATAATGAAGGTAGGATTTACATGTTCACCATTTGATTTATTACACGCCGGCCATATAGAAATGTTACGTGAGTGTAAGAAGCATTGTGATTATTTAATATGTGGTATTAATACTGCACCAGTTAAAAAAGGTAAGTTACCAGTTCAAAGTCTTATGGAAAGACATGTACAATTATCAGGTGTAAAATATGTTGATGAGATTATACCATATGAAAATGAAGAAGATTTAATTAATTTACTTAAACTTAAAATGCCTGATATAAGATTTGTTGGTTCAGATTATCACGATAAAAGATTTACAGGTGATGATTTAGAAATACAAACGTTTTACAATAATCGTCATCATCCATTCTCTTCAAGGGAACTTAAAAATAGAGTTATTCATTGGTCATTTGAAGGTAAAAAATGAGATTTAAAAATTTCTCTTGGTCATTTCCAAGTGCAGTAGACCCTCATATATGTGACCATATAATTGAAATGGGTTTATCCAAAGAAAAACGTAAAGGGATGACCAGAGATGGAAAAATACATAGAGAATCAGATGTTGTATGGTTATATGATTCATGGATTATAGAATTAATACAACCATTTGTTTATGAAGCTAATAAAAAAGCAGGTTGGAATTTAGATTGGGAACCAGTTAAACAAGTTCAATTCACTGAATATAATAAAGGTGGTTATTATGATTGGCATAGAGATTCACTTGATGAACCATTTAAAGATGGTAAGATAAGAAAGCTAAGTGTTACTATAAATCTAAATGATGATTATGAAGGTGGTGATATGTACTTTGATAATGAAATAGAATATGGTAAAACAAATGCCATAGCAAATAAAGTAGGAAGACCGAAAGGTTCTATTAATGTATTCCCATCTCATATATGGCATAAAGTAGATAAAGTGACAAAAGGTACAAGATATAGTTTAGTGGTTTGGTTTAAAGGAGACCCAGTTAAATGAAGATAGCATTATTAAATGATACTCATGTAGGTGTCAGGAATTCTTCTGAAGTATTCATAAATTTTCAAAGAAGATTTTATGAAGAAATATTTTTTCCTTACTGTAAAAATAATAAAATAAAACAGATTATCCATTTAGGTGATTATTATGACCATCGTAAGTTTGTAAACTTTAAAGCATTAAGAGAAAACAGAAGACATTTTCTTGAGCCTATGACACAAATGGGTATGAAGATGGATATAATTCCAGGGAATCATGATGTATTTCATAAGAACACAAACGATCTTTGTTCTTTAAAAGAACTATTAGGTTATTATACAAAAAATATTAATATTATAATGAAACCTTCCACAATAAATTATGATGGATTGGATATACATTTAGTACCTTGGATTAATGCAACTAATTATGACCATTCAATGGAGTTTATTGCAAAGAATAAAGGTATAATGATGGCGCATTTAGAATTGCAAGGATTTGAAATGATGAGGGGTATTAAACAACCTATTGGTCATGGTATGGGTGTAGAACCATTTAAGCATTATGATTTATGTTTGTCTGGTCATTATCATGCAAGTTCACAACAAGGTAATATTAGATACTTAGGATGCCAAATGGAATTCACTTGGGCTGATGCTGGTGACCAAAAATATTTTCATATATTTGACACAGATACACAAGAAATAGAAAGAATTGCTAATCCATTAAAAATGTTTGAAAAAATTCAGTACGATGATACAAATTACGATTATAAAAATTATGATATAAATACATGTATAGATAAATTTGTTAAAGTAATTGTGGGTAATAAGTCGAACCCATTTATGTTTGACAAATTTATTGAACGAATATCAGAGCTAAAGACACATGATATAAAAATAGCTGAAAATTTCTCTGAATTCTTGGGTGAGAATGTACTGACTAATGTGGAAGATATAGAAAATACGACTGACTTAATGGCAAGTTATATAGATGGTGTAAATACTGATTTAAATAAAGATCAGCTAAAAACTTTAATGAATAGTTTATATAACGATGCCTTAGATATGGAGATACAATGAAAATGAAAAAAATTTCAAAAAGTAGATGGGGAATACTAGCACTTGTGGTAGTTGGTCTTATCGTTTTATTTAATGTAGCTGGTTGTTCGATGTTGAGCGATCAAATGAGCAAAGCAAGAGGATTAGTTGGTATAGGCGGCGATCCAATTGTTGTCGAAACACCAGCATGTGAAGGAGAAGCATGCGAGGATATAAGAGGCTAATATTAATATTAGTTTTACTCCCTTTATTGGTTTGGGCTGAACAAATCTGGACAGATTTCAGCCCTAAACCAGAGGTGGTAGAAATTGTAACTGATGAAACTCCAACAGTAGACCCTGATATAAAACCAATGGCTAATGTTGAAGAAGAATCAAAAAATGATTTAGATAAAGAAAAATACAGGCAATACTTTGAAGACAAATCTTTAGTATTAATGGTATTAGGTGGAATAGAATATTGGAAGATGAATTGTGGTGAATTATCTCCACAAGGTAATTATTTTATGAAACTTGCTATAAAGATGCATGATATAGACGAAGAGGAAATGCATATGGATATGGGTTTCCAAACAGGTTTATTCGCAGCACAATTATATAATAAATGTGATCATTTTCTAGAACAAGTCGATTCGATTGGTTTAAAGATGATGTTCATAAAAACTGAAAAGCAAACGGAGCTAATACAAATTGATAATATTTCAAACCCTGAAGTATAAAAACTTTCTTTCAACCGGCAACAATCCAATAACAATTCAACTAGATAAGAGTCCATCAACTCTTATTGTGGGTACTAATGGGTCTGGTAAATCTACAATACTTGATGCATTATCATTTGTTTTATTTGGTAAAGCACATAGAAATGTTAATAAGCCTGGATTAATAAATTCAGTTAATGGAAAACTTTGCGAAGTAACAGTAGAGTTTGAAACAGCTGGCCACCAATTTAAAGTGGTAAGAGGAATACATCCACAAACATTTGAAGTATGGCAAAATGGTAAGATGATAGACCAACAAACAAACGTAAGGGACTATCAAAAATTCTTAGAACAAAATATTTTAAAGTTAAATCATAAATCCTTTCACCAAATAGTAGTCTTAGGTTCATCTAGCTTTGTCCCTTTTATGCAATTAAAGGCTCATGATAGGCGTGATGTCATTGAAGACCTCCTAGATATTGGCGTATTCAGTAAGATGAAGGTTATATTGAGGGAAAGAAATTCAAAAGCAAGGGCATTAGCCAAAGAATCTAAAGCTAAAGTAGAAGCTCAAAATGATAAAATTGGTTATCAGAAAAAGCATTTGAACCAATTACAAGAAATAAATAATGAAGCAAAACAATCTTTTGATGAAGAAATTAAAGACTGTGAAGAAAAACTTGAAACATTTAAAAAAGAATTAGAAACATATCCATACGGACTTGAACAAAAATTAAAATCTTTAAGAGATATAAAAGATGATTTAAGTAGTAAAAAAGGTGAATGTAATCATGTTATGAAACACCTTGTAGGTAGAGCTAAGTTTTTTGAGAATAATGATGATTGTCCCACATGTACTCAAGAGATTAATAAACAATTAAAGACTGCAATGCTTATTGAAGTTAAAGACCAGGCAAAAAAGACTCAACAAGAAATTTCTCATAATGAAGCAAAATATAATTCTACTTCCTTATTAATAGAACAAGCAAGAGATGATATTAATTCTATGCTTGATACCAATAGGAAAATTAATTGGTGTTCAGATAGAATAAGTGACTTAACAAATAAAAAAGTTACAGAAGTTGATATTCAAAAACCAACTCAAGACTTAGTTGATATGGGATATGAATTAATTGATATGCAAGATACATATAATGAAGCTAATAGAGAATTATTATATAATGATGTTGCATCAGAAATGTTAAAAGACACAGGTATTCGAACGAAAATTATTAGGGAATATCTACCAGTAATGAATGCATTAATTAATAAGTACCTCCAGGTGCTTGAATTTTTTGTATCGTTTCATTTAAATGAGAGCTTTGAAGAATCAATTAAATCGAGACATAGAGATAAATTTGTATATGATAACTTTTCAGAAGGTGAAAAGATGCGAATTGATTTAAGTTTGTTATTTGCATGGAGACAAATAGCAAAGATGAAAAACTCTACAAACACAAATTTATTAATTCTTGACGAGACATTTGATTCATCTCTTGATGAAGATGGTGTGGATAACCTAATGAAAATATTAAAGACATTAGATAAAGGGACTAATACATTTATTATATCACATAAACCTGACATGCTTGAAAGTAAGCTGCTGGATAAAATTGTGTTTATTAAGAAAAACAACTTCTCGTCTATAGAATAATATTCTATAAAACAGCCTTTTAATAGAAAAATAGTACTTTATGCAGCTATTAGTCGCATAAAGTTACACGCCAGCTGCAAACTATGGTATAATAGTACTATTAAAATAAAAAAGGAACCAAAATATGACTATAACAAAAACTTATGATATCGACCCTAATACAACGGCTTGGGATTTATTGGATTTTTTAAAACAATTTTCAGCCAAACTTATAACGTTAAACCCAATTCCTTATGGACCGGGAACGTCTATTACAATCTCATTTCCACAAACTAATCAAAAATCCATTGAAAATATCCTTAAATAAATTTTCACCTGGCCTACTGATTCGTTCGTTGTGGACCCATAAGTTCTTACACGAAACCATAAAACTATGGTATAATAGTACTATTAAATAATAAAAAAAGGAAAAAATATATATTATGAATAAAGCGATAGAAAAATTAATGAATGATTACCCAGGCAGGGTTCATTTTACAACAACCGAAATTAAAA